>ENA-UZWW01003649-UZWW01003649.1-metagenome-genome-assembly--contig:-Day-5--50m-contig-3649_pt1 | contig 16620 bp, 15 predicted proteins | sample MGYA00260348_ERZ794908 | MGnify/ENA metagenome assembly ERZ794908
GCCCAATAACTTAGAAGCTCTTCAAGCTATGCTTGAGGAAATGGTGCCTTTATTACCACAAATTGATATGAGCGGAATCAAATCTGCCTTAGTCTCTGAGTACTCTATAAAAAATGCTAGCAAGAAAACAAGGGATGTTTACCTTTCTTTGGCCAAAGCTAACTCATAAATATTTGTTGTCGCATTAGCTAAATACTCTTTAGTAAAAATATCTGGAATAGATTCTGGCTTTGGGGTCTCATGAAATTTTGAAATCTTTTCTGAAAGTGCAGAAATATTTCCATATTCAACTAATCCAGCAGGGTTAATTAATTCAATTGATTCCTTTACACCTCCTCTATTCCATCCCATTACACGAGTTCCACAAGCTGCAGCCTCAATAATTGTTCTGCCAAATGGTTCAGGTTTAGATGATAGATTCAGAACAATATCTGAAATTTTATAAACATTAGCAATATCTGATCTGGAGCCACAAAATGTAATATGTGATGAAAGATTTTTTTGCTTAATTGATTTAAGCAAAGATTTATAATAGTTCTCTTTATTTTTTTTAACCGGGCCCGGTATCAATCCATGGTATTTATTTGTATCTAATTTAGTAAAGAGAGTTATAAATTCCTCAATGCCTTTCCAGCTAGTAATTCTTCCTGGTAAGGTTAATAAAGTTTTATTCTTAGTTGAAGGAAATTCTTGGAACCAAGAATCACTCCATTCTTCAGTTAAGGGATTTAGATTAAATTCCTTAAGATCACACCCCCTGTAAACAAGATGTAAATTGCTCTTATTAACGTCATAGTATTTATTAATATAATCTTTTACTGTTTGTGAAATAGCAATTATCTCATCAGCATAAGACATAGATTTACTATAAAAAGGTTTGCTGTACAAACCATGGAATGTGGAGATAACAACCGGCCTTTTTCCTGTAAATTTTTTTAAAGCGAGGTAGTTAACCCAGGCAGGAAATCTAGAACGAACATGAATAATATCTGGTTGAAACTCTGAATAAATCTTTCTTAAATTATTTATCTGAGCAAGTGCTATAAGGTTTTTTTTAGCTAAAGGGAGAGTGTAATGTTTTGCACCATGCTCCTCTAATAATTCTACCAATCGACCGCCTGCAGAAATTACAGCAGATTCATGTCCTGATATTTTTAGGTATTGTGAAAGGTCAACTGTGCCCCGCTCAACACCGCCAAGTTTAAGCTCTGGCAGTAGCTGAATTACCCTCATTGATTACTCGTAGCGCAGCGCAACAGCGGGCTCTAATTGAGCAGCTTTTCTGGCTGGCCAAATTCCAAAAAATAAACCTACACAAGCTGAAAATGTGACTGAACCAAATATAGCTGAAAAAGGTATAGTAAAGACCCAGTCTTGGAAGATAGTAACTAAAAAATAGAGTGCAGATCCAAAGATAACGCCAACAATGCCGCCAATAATACATAAAGCAACAGCTTCAATTATAAATTGCAGCAAAATTGCCTGATGGGTTGCTCCCAATGCCTTGCGCAAACCTATTTCCCTTGTTCGCTCTGTTACAGATACAAGCATAATATTCATTACACCTATTCCGCCAACCAGAAGACTAATGCCAGCTATACCAATAATTAGAGCTGAAAAAATTGCAGTTGCTTGTTTTTGTAAATCAGTAAACTGAGACCAATCATTGATCCTAAAATTATTTTCTTCTCCAGGACCAATATCATGCTCTCTTCGAAGAACTCTCTCTATTGAAATCATAGCTTCTTCTGGAGTGTATGTGTTTGGCACTTCAACACGAATTGAATCAACTCTGTCCCTTCCAAAAAGCCTATCAGATGCTGTGAGCAGAGGTATATAAATTTGCTCATCAGGATTGGACCAACCTGAAGAACCTTCAGATTTTACAACGCCTATAACCTTGAAGGTAACTCCTCCTAGGTCAATATCCTGACCTACTAGGGCCTTTGATGATGTTTTAAGCTCTGTGCCAACACTGGAGCCGACAATTGCAACCCTTTTTCTGGCCAGATCATCTCTCTCTGTGAAAAAGGTACCCTCATCAATTTCATACCCTTGAATGCTGAGATAACTCTCTCGCGCTCCAATAACAGATATGCTAATACTTTCATTTTTATATTTTAGTGATTTGCTTCCACGAATCTCAGGGGAAACTTTCCAATTAATTTCTTGGTCTTTAATTAATGCATCAGCATCTGAAATAGAGAGAGGAGCAGCGCTAATTTTTTGACTTCCCCTGCCTCTAGATGGATACACAGACAATGTTCTAGCAGATAAATTGGTAATCGAGTCATCAATTGCTCTTTGGGCGCTAGAACCAATTCCTACCATTGCGATGACTGATGCGGTACCAATAACAATTGCAATGGTTGTTAAAAGAGAGCGGAGTAGATTGGCTCTTATTGCATCAATAGCAGTTGAAATTGATTCTTGTAAAACCATCGATTAACCAAACCTACCTTTTACTCTCTCAGAGAATCTTTGCTGATATTTTATTAAGCCTTCACTTGGAAGCACGTACACCACTTCTGTCTGTTCTATCCCTTGTTTTACTTCGACATAATTTAAATCAGTTTTCCCAACTTTTACCCAGATTGGCTTTGCTCCCTTATTAGTTTTCTTTAGCACTATGAAGGTATCAAAATTCTCACCTGCAATCCTTTTAGCTAAGAAACTATTCAAATCTTCATTATCTACTCCAAGCAAAGATGCTACTGAAGCAATATCTTTTCGAGTTCTTAAGGAACCTGCAGGTAGCGCCAAAGCTACCTCTTCATTTAATATCTCTATTGCCACATCAGTATTCATTCCTATAAGCAATAGATTATCTTTATTTTCTATATCTATTAATACTGGGAATGTAGTGACATTTTGATCAATCTTAGACATCGGCTCAATTTTAGAAACAACTCCAATGAATTTTTTGTCTCTATAAGCCGAAACTTTTAACGTAACCTCTTGACCAATAGTAATCTTGCCAATATCTATTTCATCAATTAGAGCTCTAACTCTTACCTGGTTAAGGTCAGCCATCTCCATCAATAAAGTTCCTCCGCCCACAGCTGAAGTGGGAGAGGTTATAACTTGTCCAACTTCTGCAAGTCTGCTAATTACTGTTCCAGCGATTGGAGATCTAACGCTAGTGTCATCAAGTGCAATTCTTGCATTTTCTAAAAATACTTCTGCTCTAACAAGTTGAGCTCGCGCAGAGGAAAAGGCTTCTTGGGCATCTTCAAAAGATTTGTCAGAGATATTGCCCTCATCATGTAGTCTCTTGGAGCGCTCAAACTGATTTTGAGCATTACTTAAACGAACCTTAGCTACATCTAAATCTGCATTAGCTTGTGCCAATGTATTTGTTGGTGTTCTCTGATCAATTCTTGCCAAAACAACTCCCTCATCTACATAGTCACCTATTTCAGCACCCAAAAAGAGGATTTGACCAGAAGCTTTTGATTTAATTTCAATAGAAGAGATTGCCTCAACAGTTCCTGAAGCCTCAACAGTTAATTCAAGCTGCTGAGATCCTGCTTCTTTTAGGGCATAAAACTTAAACTCCTCTTCTTCCTTTCCACCTCCACAGCTCACTAAGAACATTAGCGAGATAGACAAGGTAACTTTTCTGACAATTGAATGTTTCATTTTTTTTCCTTAATTGAATCTGATTCTACCAAACCATCCTTAATAAAGATTGTTCTTTGGGCCTCTGCCGCGACATCATTTTCATGAGTTATTATAATTATTGTTTGGCCCTGTTTGTGAAGGTTTTGAAATAGCTGCATGACATCATGTCCAGTTTGACTATCTAAGTTTCCAGTCGGCTCATCTGCGAACAAGATAGAAGGGTTATTTACCAATGCTCTAGCAATAGCAACCCTTTGTTGTTGCCCTCCTGATAGCTCAGAGGGCTGATGATCCATTCTTGACTCTAAACCTACTTGAGATAAGGCATCTTTTGCCTTTTTAATTTGCTCCTGTTTACTAACTCCTGCATATTTTAGTGGCAGCATGACATTATCAAGAGCGCTATTGCGAGCTAATAAATGAAAGTTTTGAAAAACAAATCCAATTTCTTTATTTCTAATTCCAGCCAGTTCATCTCCTGCTAGCGTGCTGACCTCCTGTTGATTTAAAAAATAAGAGCCATGCGTTGGGCTATCTAGACACCCTATAATATTCATTAACGTTGATTTGCCTGAGCCTGATGGACCCATTATGGCAATAAATTCTCCTTGCTCAATTCCAAAGCTTATACCCCTAAGAGCCTCAACTGTTTGAGTGCCTAGCGAATAATGTTTTGTTATATTTTGAACTTCTATTAAATTCATATTTGCTCACAGAAAAAAACAGGGATATCCCTCAATGTATTGCTTTGATAGGTTTCATAATTTGGATAAAACGAACATATAAGCGGCCATAAATCCTCTTTTTTATCTTTAGACAATTCTTCAGCTACATAGTTCCCTGAGCCTGAAATTGTGGTGATTTTTATGTTTGGATGAGCCTTTACATTGTAGTACCAGCTTGGATTTTTAGGCATGCCTCCAAGAGAGGCAACGAGAATCGGAGCCCCATCTTGATGAACATAGATCAAAGGGATATTTCTAATCTTCTGAGATTTTGCACCTTTGGTTCTAACAACCATAATCGGAAAACCGCCTGGCCACTTATTCCAAATTTTTCCATTGGTCATTAAAAATATGAATGCCTGCAGTTTAGCAAAATGCTTAATTACACGCTTAGCAGTTTTTGCCTGTTGAAGAGTATATTTTTCTGAGTTCATTGGTTTATATAATGTAAAGTCTACTTTACACTATAAACTATTCAAATGCAGCTATTTGAGTTTGAAAATTTCCAAGAATAAGCGCATGAAGGTCATGAGTACCCTCGTATGTATTAACTGCCTCAAGGTTCATTGAATGCCTTACAACATGGTATTCATCTATTACTCCATTGCCGCCATGCATATCCCTTGCCATACGAGCTATTTCAAGAGCCTTACCACAGTTATTTCTTTTAATAAGAGATATCATTTCTGGAACCATTTTCTCTTCGTCTATCAAACGCCCAACTCTCAAGGCTGCTTGTAAGCCAAGAGTTATTTCTGTTTGCATATCTGCTAATTTTTTTTGAATAAGTTGCTTTCCGGCCAAAGGCTTGCCAAATTGAACTCTGTCAAGTGTGTATTGACGCGCAGCATGCCAACAGAATTCTGCTGCTCCTAAAACACCCCAGGCTATCCCATATCTTGCCATATTAAGACATGTAAATGGTCCTCTAAAACTTTGTGCTAAAGGCAGAACATGGTCATCTGGAATAAACACATCTGACATAAATACTTGCCCAGTAATAGATGCGCGAAGAGCAAACTTTCCAGCCATGGGTTGGGTTTCTAATCCTTTGAAATCTTTTCTTGCTATAAATCCTCTTAAAACTCCCTGTTCGTCTTTAGCCCAAATTACAAAAACATCTGCAATGGGCGCATTTGTAATCCAAGTTTTAGAACCATTTAATTTATAGCCGCCATCAACTTTCGTTGCGCGTGAAAGCATACTTCCTGGATCTGATCCAGCATCAGGTTCTGTTAAACCAAAACAGCCTACCAATTCCCCTGCAGCCATCCGAGGCAACAGCTCATCTTTTTGCTCTTCAGAGCCAAAGTTATAAATTGCATACATGGACAATGAAGACTGAACACTAAATGTAGAACGATAACTTGTATCAACTCTTTCAATTTCTCTGGTAATTAGACCGTATGAAACATAATTAATTCCAGCGCATCCATAACCCTTAATTGTTGCTCCTAAGATCCCAAGCTCTCCCATTTCTTTAAAAATTTGTGGATGAAAAGTTTCATTTCTATTGGATTCAAGAATTCTTGGCATCAAAGATTTTTGACAATAGTCTCGAACATTGTCTCGGATCATTCTTTCCTCTTCGGTTAGCTGGTCATCAAACTTAAAAATATCTTCCCAGTTATTTTCCATAATTAATATCTCTTAATAAATAAAGTTTTTCAAAAAAAAGCCCTGGTAATATACCAAGGCTTTTGATGCATTCTAAAATTAGAACTTGTAGGATAAATCCATTCCTATAGTTCTTGGAGCACCAAAGTAACTCACAGTGAGCTGGCCAAAGCCTGGGCCAAAAGGAATAGCATTTACGGAATAATCAGTATCAGTAAGGTTTTTAACCCAAAAAGTTAAAGCCATGTTTTCAGATGGCTCCATAAATAACCTCAGATCAGTTACCCCGTAACCATCCATCATTGATAATCCAGCCCTTGGATCTTTTCCATTGTAGGGGTTGGTGGAATATTCACTTTTTCTGTTGTGATCCAATCTCATGCGATAGCTACCAAAATCCTTTTCAAGTGAGACGTAAAGACTGTTTTTTGGAGAATAAGGAAATTGCTCAATTTGAAATCCATCTGTAGCAGTTTTACTGTCAGTATATTTTGGATCTAGATGACCAAAATTTACCATTAGCTTGGTAGAGTCATTTAAATAAGCGGTTGTTTCTATCTCCAAGCCAGATACTTCTGCTGAATTGTTGATCACCTCTGAAGCTGCTGCTGCATCAGCATTAAAGTAAGATAGTTGCATATCCTCATGTTCATTCTGAAAGATTGCTGCATTTAACATTAATCTATTATCAAAATATATACCCTTTAAGCCAAACTCAGTGGACTGAACTGTCTCTGGAGCATATGGAGTAGATGCAGCAAAGGGGTTGGAAGCCTCAGCATTAAAACCACCCGCTTTAAACCCATCAGCAACTTTAAAATATAAGTTTGTGTTTTCGCTGTAGTCATTAGAAATTATAAAAGTGGTGCTTGTGTCGTCAAAGCTACCTGATCCTGATGCAGAAATCACACCAACATATTCCTTGAAGCCATTCTTATCTTCATCTGTTGAACGTGCTCCCAATGTAACGTCCCAAGCTTCGCCTAGGGCAAATGTTACTTGGCCAAACATTGCTGTTGCGTCACCTGAGCCTGAGTAATTTTGAGCAAATACTTGTCCGCCCCCAAAAAATGATTGCGGATTAGCCGTATATGCATCATCGTCTAAGGAGTAATAACCTAAGATATAACTCATTCTGTCTGTTGAACCTGAGAGCTGCAGTTCAAATGTTTCAGAGGAGTATTGAGTATGTCTTTGAGTTGCGGCAATTGGGAATGGGCCTCCATCTAGGTCTAAACTATCGTCCCAATCAAGCTCTCTTTTTGACACTATAGCTTTTAATGTTCCAATGCTGAGTTCATGCGAAACAGTTAAACTCGTTCCTTTTACCACAGAGGTTTCAGAAACATTTGCATCAATATGAGCAACTTTCTGTCTACCATCCTTGGTAAACAGTTCGATGGGCCATAATCTTAGATTGCCCATAGCAGGGCCCAAGTTACCAACACCGAAAGCTTCGCTCCAATTTGGAATTGTATTTGTTAAAACACCTAGTGGCGGCGTATTATCTTGATCTGTTTTATCATGAGTAAAAGTTACAGATGTTTTTTCACCCTCATAAACATAAGTAAATTTATAGCCCTCAGAGTCTATGGTATCAAGATCACTTCTCAAGGGATTAGTAAGGTTTGGAACAACCCCTTGGGCAGCTTGATAAGGAGAAGGCATATTTGAAACATAGCCATCTCTTTGTTTGTTGTGGAGAACAAGTTTTATAAATACGTCTTCACCAGCTTCATAATCTGCAATAAATTTTGTTTGTTTTAAACCATAATTTCCAAAAGTTACTTTTGCAGAAGCTCCTTCGCCAGAAGGTCTTTTGCTAATAAAGTTTATTGCGCCTGCTAGAGTATTTCTGCCGTAAAGAGTTCCTTGAGGTCCGCGAAGAACCTCGACTCTTTCAAGATCAACAACATCAAAAATAGCACCTTGATTTTTTCCTAAATATACGCCATCAAGATATATTCCAACTGTAGGCTCCCAAGTAATTGCTGGGTTCATTGTCACCCCGCCTCGGATAGCTGCTGTCATGCCGGTATTGTTTGCAGGCATTTGCATTAGGAAAACATTTGGAGCTATACCATTTAAATCAATTCCATTTTTAATATCTAAATCATTTATCGTAGATTCAGAAATTGCAGTAAGAGCAATTGGAGTATCTTGAAGACTCTCTTCTTTCTTCTGCGCCGTAACTACCACCTCTTCAATAACGCCTGGTGATTGAGCATGAAGATTCGTATTAAAGAAAAAAGATAGCGGTATCGCTAAAAATATTAATTTCAGTTTACTCATAGTATTTCCTATATAAAATTTAGTAAGTTGCTTGATTATTGCAAAAAAGTTAACTTTTTGCATCTTTCTAAGATTTAAGATAAAAATAAACCTTGCTTATTGGATGATTAACTGATCATCTCGATCCTAATAATGCCGAATCTCGGAGATGAAAATGTAATTTCTGAATTCTTTAAGCATTCTGACGCTATCTCAATCATCTTATTGCTATTGCCACAAATAATAATTAAAGGGAGATTTTCTTGATATTGATATGTGAAGTTAAGAACCTCAGAGGAAACATCTCCATGTTTAGTACCATGTAGATCTAGGTGTGTAATACCCCTTTCTTCGAAAACTTTCATCATTTGGCAGTTTGACTTACCTTTAACTTATATTTGTTTTAACCATCATGACATCCATTCTTCGTGCATTGTGATGATCATAATCATAGACAACCTCATCTCCAAGGGTGAGGTTTGGAAAACGTTTGAAAAGCTCTTTGAGCATTACTTCAGTTTGCGATCTGACTAATGTGACTCCAATACAATAATGGGGGCCTTGACCAAAAGAAATGCTTTTATCATGATCCCTCTTGATGTCAAAGGTACTGGGATTTTGATAAATCAAAGGGTCCATTCCAGCTGTGCTGGTAATGAGTTGGACCATTTGCCCTTTTTTAATGCGATGACCTTGTATTTCCATATCTTCAGAAGCATACCTAGCCAGCCCTGTTTTTCCTGAGGATTCATACCTAAGAGTTTCTGAAATTGCTCCTTGAACCAGCGTTTCATCAGCCATCAACGCATCATGTTGCTTTGGATGCTGTAACAAATTTTTAATCAAATAACTATGCAAATCAACAGCAGTGTCTGAGCCAGCACCTAACACTGCGCCGACAAGAGCACACATTTCAAGGTTTGATAGTTTTGACCCCTCATCTTCTGCAAGAATTAAAGTTGATAAGAAATCATCTCCCGGGTTTGCTCTTCTTTCGTTGATAAGCTCATTCAATAAATCCAAACCCTCAGGCACTCCTTTGATAGCATCTTTTCTTTCTTCTGGAGTAAGCATCGGATTAATTCCACGAACCACCCCATATGCCAAAGAATCAAAAATTGGAAATTTATCTCTAGGTATACCAACAAGACTTGCAATAGCTTGGGTGGGAACTATCTCAGCAATCTCTGCACTAAAATTAAAGGACTCAGGTGTTCCAATCTCATCAAAGCGCTCTTTAACGAGAATTTTAAATCTTTCTTTCATCTTTTCCATGATCCTAGGAGAAAATGCAGGAAGTGCTAATTTTCTTAAACGAAGATGGTTTTTTCGGTCCAAAAAAAATAGATTGTTATTCATTAGTTTTTCAAATGCATCCATTTCTTCAAATGGTTTTTTTGGTGGCGCAAACTCCCACAAGTTGAAGTCAGTTGAAAGCCTTCTATCAAGAAGGCAAGAAATAATATTTTGATGACCAGTAACTAACCAAGCTTGCCATGCTTCAAATCTTGCAATTGGAAATTCATGACTGAGTTTTTCTAAAGTTGGAGTGGGATCGTGAATAAATTCTTTAGAGGAAGGATTAAAGAAGTGATCGACTGAGATATCTAATTGATTGCTCATAAACTAAGTTTGCATTAAAAAATATTTGGGTTAGGTAAGTCGCTTCGGGTAATAATAGACTCCACCCTATCTTTAAATGCTTGCTCACTCTTATCATTCACTGGATTAATCCAATATTTTTGATTTTTGATTTGGTCAATGCAAAAAGATGCAACTTCTTCAGGCTCTGTGGTCTCAATTTCAATTCCCATGGAGTTCATCATTTCCACCATGTCCTCAACTGAAGAAATTGGGTGCTTAGGGGCATTTGGATCCCTTGCTAACTCCTGAGGTCGATTTCGTTCTGCGGAGAATAACTTTGTTCTTACTGTGTGTGGGCCAGGAAATAAAATTGATACTTTTACATTTGCTTCAGCTTGCTCAAGCTGAAGTTTTAAGACCTCAGTGATACTTGAAACAGATGCTTTTGAAGAGGTGTAAATAGGTGTAGAAGGCAAATTTATAAATGCTCCATTTCCTGAGCATGTGTTGATCACTCTGGACTCCTCTCCATGAGCTAACATATGTGGAATAAAGGCCTGAATGCCATGCAAAATGCCCATCACGTTTACGCCATAGGCCCATTCCCAATCATTGGGTTTGGTTTCCCAGATCGGCAAAAGCTCAGCGGGAGCAACTCCAGCGTTATTAAAAAGCAAATGAACAGGTCCGTATTCTAATTCGCACCACTTAGCGAGTTCATGCATAGAATCTGAATTGGAGACGTCTGCCACCTTAAAATGAACATCCAAAGACTTATTTTTTAACTGGGCTGCTGAGCTCTCAAGGCTTTCTTGCTCTATGTCTGTAAGAATTACTTTCGCACCCTCTTTTGCTAGAGCCTCGCCAATTGCAAAACCAACTCCAGATGCGCCACCTGTAATAACGGCTAATTTTCCATTAAGGTCTTTCATAGATAATCCTTAAGCTGAGTCGTATCTAGAATGCATAAATGGAACATATGACATTGCATCTACCTCTTCTACCACTGAAGCATTGGAGGATGATGTGCCCTCCTCCCAAACCAATGAAACCATTTCTTTAACTGGCAAATCAATCACTGGATCCATTGGGGATTCACGGAGAATAATTTCACCATCAAGTTTTGTATGAACTGATTGAGTTCTGTGCATATTGATTCTGACTAACAATGGGTTCTGATCTACTGCTTTATTTTGTTCGCAAGAAGGGAAAACCTTGAAGCAATAAACATCATCAGTAAATGATGAGGTTTCTAACTCATCGGATGTTTTACCTTTTAGCTCAAGGTAGGTAATGCCATGTCTTGTTACAGTTGCAACACAACTATCTCCATCTTTGGAAGCAGTTACATCAGCAATTTTTTTTGGTTCTCCGTAAGTCTCTCTTCCGCCGACCACCACGCCCTCAGTTTCCATAGGCATTGTGATTTCATATATCCCTTCCTTGCCTTGATACATGCAGTTAACGCCAAAGGTAGCTGCACCAAATTCCATGCCACCATTCAAATCTACAAAAACACGAGAAATTACGATCCTAACCATTGGATCTGCATGTGGCTGCAATGGAGAAGGAATTAGTGTCTCTATAAGCCCCGGCTCAGTTTTATACCAAGCTTTAATAGCATGCATATTAGCATCAAAAAATTCTAAATTATTTTCTGCCGCTTCAATTAACTGCTCTTGTGTTTTAACAAATCTTAATTCTGACATAATCTATTTCCCCTAGTTTTAGTCAATCATACATTTTCTAAAATAGATTTAACAATAATATAACTCGTAATTTCTAGTACAGTTTTTATGAAAAAATATGTTGCTTAGAGATATTAATAATGGAATCATGACAAATATTAATTTCTATTAATAATTTAAAGCAAATATAATTTGTTATCCTATTTATACTAAAATTGAAGGGAAGTAAAAATGCCAAAACAAGAATTTCCATTTCCAATGCCTAACGGCTGGTTCTGTATAACAAGAAGTCATGAACTCAAATCAGGGGAAGTTCAATCCCTTAAGTTTTGTGAAAAAGAAGTTGTTGCTTTTAGAACTGAAAGTGGGTCTGCAACTGTTCTTGATGCATTCTGCCCTCATCTGGGAGCTCATTTAGGTGAAGGCGGTTGCGTTAACGGAGAAACAATTGAATGTCCATTCCATGCTTGGAGATGGAATACAGATGGAACCTGTGCAGAAATTCCATATGCAAAAAACTTTCCTCCTAAGGCAAGGGATACTAAAATTTTTAATTACCCAGTTGTAGAGGTTAATGGATTTATTTGGGCCTGGCATCATCTTCACCAAGAAGAACCAACTTGGGAAGTCCCTGCAATAGAAGGTTTTAATGGGGATGATGATAAATGGGGCAAGATTTATCACTATGACTACAACATCAATACTGTATTACAAGAAATAGCTGAGAATGATGTAGACCAAGCTCATTTTCCAAAAGTTCATGGTTCTCCAAGCCTTCCTGAGACCGAGGCAATCACAGATGGAATCTACAAAAAAACAATTGCAGAAACATTAATGGATCCCAATAACGATAGCGTTTCCGAGGAACATAAAGTCGAAGACCATGGAATGTTTTCTACAACTTTCACAAGAGAATCATGGGGTCTTGGGACAGTTGGTTTAAAAATGATCAATTTGCCTCCAAGCGGAGGTGAATTTATTATGGTGAATGCATCTTGCCCAGTAGATAATTCCCACTCAATCTTAAGATGGTCAATGAGAGTATCTAAGGATATAGAGGATGAGCTAGGAATGGCTATTATTGATGGGATAGCTAATGGGGTCTTGGATGATATGCCTATTTGGGATAACAAAAGCTACGTATCTGATCCAATCTTGTGTGATGGAGACGGACCAATTAACAAGTTTCGCAAATGGGTGGGTCAATTCTACTCAGAACCCATACAAAACTGATTTTTGGCTAAAGTACACTTTTTTTACTCAACTATGAATGCAGGCAAGTCTACTGCCCTACTTCAATCTAATTATAATTATCACGAAAGAGGGATGGAAACCTTATTATTTCTTCCAAAAATTGATGCAGATAGCAATGATGGAAAAATACACTCTAGGATTGGATTAACAGCTGACGCTCATTCTGTTGACCAGGAGTTTAACTTCTTCCATTTTGTTTCGAAGGAAAAAATTAAAAAGAAGATTAATTGCATATTGATTGATGAGGTTCAATTTCTGACAACAGAGCAGGTACGACAGGTTTGCAAAGTTAGTGATGAGCTAAATATCCCAGCAATGTGTTACGGGATTCGTACAGATTTTCAGGGTAGATTGTTTGAGGGAAGCTCAGAGCTGCTTGCGCTTGCAGATAATTTAATTGAGCTGAAGACTGTGTGCGATTGTGGTAGGAAAGCAATCATGGTAATTAGGCTGGATGAATCTGGGGAAGTGGTCAAAGATGGAGCTCAAATTAAAATTGGTGGCAACGATACCTACAAAGTTTATTGTCGAAAGCATTTTAGAGAATTAACAGGGCTTATTTAAAGTTTGGTTCTTTTAAAAGTTTCCAGGAAACTGTATGAAGGATCCGATTCATTTGAGGTTCCCAAATTTGCACCCTCGATCATTGGATGAATTAGATTGACTTGAGACGGATCGTTGACATATGCCCAATCTGCGTCGACAGCTCTGCTAGAGAATTTCCACACCCCATCTCTTTTCTCATATTTATCAAAATATCTTCCACCGATAATCACATCATATGAAGCTTCATCAGTTAAGACCTGATGGAACGCTATGATGTAAGTTTCTCCTTCAGCTAAATCTCCCATTAAATGAATGTTATGTGTGGTTACATTATGATGCAGTATTCCCATTGACTTCTGAATCTCGGGTAGTAAATCAATAAATTCCATCGCCTTCCCCTTAAAAAAAGATCCATGATCATCATAAGCATCTTCATGATAAAGCTTTCTCATTAATTCATGATCATGTCGATCTGCTGCACGACAATATATGTGGACCAGATCTCGGATTGATTCCTTGTCTAAGATTTCTTGAACTTTGCTATCTAAATCACTCATACTTAACACCTATAAAATATATTTATAAAATAAGAATAAATTAAAAATTTTAGTATTAACAATGAATAGCTCAACAAAATATCCGCTTCTATCAAGTTCAGCCAAAATTGGAACCATGGAATTGAAGAATAGAATGATAATGGCCGCCATGGGATCTAATTTTGCTGGTGAGGATGGTCATGCCACCGAGCAGCTCATAGCCTACTATGAAAAAAGAGCTCAAGGTGGCGTTGGCTTAATAATACTTGAAACCTCTGCAATTACTTGGCCTGTTGGAGCATCTATGCCCTTCATGATCGGCTTCTCTAAGGATGAATTTATAGAAGATTTAAAGGAGCTTACCCATAGGATCCATAAACATGGAGCAAAGATAGCTGCCCAATTAAATCACAGCGGAAAAATTGCTCAGGAAGACACAGTTGCCGGAAGACCTTTGTTGGTTCCTTCAATCCCCAAATCTGAGCCAAGTGACATGTTTGGGCTGCTGACTCAAGATGAAATTATAAATTTTATTAAGGCAGCTGGGCCAGACGGCAAAGGGCCTCGCTACAAAGAATTAACGGTAGATGAAATCCAAGTAGAAATTAAAAATTTTGTTGAAGCGGCAAAAAGAGCAAAACAAGCTAACTTTGATGCAATTGAAATTCATGCTGGGCATGGTTATCTCATTTCAAGTTTTTTATCTCCAGCAGTTAATTTGCGAGAAGATGACTACGGAGGAACACCTGAAAATAGGGCCAGGTTATTAATTGAAATTATCACAGCAATTAAGGCTGAATTGGCAGACTTCCCAATCTTGGTGAGACTGGATGCTAATGAATACAGGATTGCTAATGGAATTACACCTGAAGATTTTCTATTAACAGCATCTTTGGCGCAACAGGCTGGGGCTGATGCGATTGATGTCAGTGCCTATGGAAATACCAGCAAAGGAATAGCATTTACTGAGGCTCCATTGGTTCACAAGCCAAGTGGTTTTGTAGAATTTGCTAAGCAAGCTAAACATTTGCTGGATATTCCAATAATTGCGGTAGGAAGAATTGAATTAGATAAAGCGGAGTCTGGTTTAAAAAATAATGATTTTGATTTTCTAGCTATGGGTAGAAAACTTCTCGCTGACCCTGCTCTTCCTAGCAAAGTTACATCAGGCCAAGATCGCCTTATTCGTCCTTGTATTTATTGTTATGTTTGCGTTAGTCAAATTTTTATTAACAAACCTATGAAGTGCGCTGTCAACTCGCAATTGGGGCATGAATTTAAAAAAGAAGATATTATCTGCAGCACCGGAAATCAAAAAAAATATTTAGTTATTGGAGCAGGTCCTAGTGGTATGGAAGCTGCTAGATTACTTGCAATGCAAGGCCATCAAGTTGAAATCTGGGAAAAAGATAAAGATTTTGGAGGAACTGTAAGGGTTGCAGCCTTAGCCTATGAACCAAATGGCAAGCTCATTGATTACCTTAAATTATCTCTTCAAGAATTAGGGGTGAAAACTATTTTAAATAAGCTTGCTACTCCAGAGCTAATTAAAGATTTTTGTCCGGATCATGTGATAGTGGCCACAGGAGCTAAGCGAGAAGCCCCAGAGATTCCTGGCAAAGATCATAAAAATGTTTTTGATGGAGAGCAGCTTAGAGGGCTACTATTTGGATCTGATAAAAATGCGATTAAAAAACTTAGCTTATTTCAACAATTAATCTTGTGGTTTGGTAGAAGATCGCAACTGCTAAGAAATATTTCAGCTTTAAGACTTTTGAGTAAAGTGTGGATGCCTCTTTCTAAAAAAATTGTAATTATTGGAGGTGATCTGGTTGGACTAGAACTTGCTGAGTTTTTAATTGAGCGAGGCAGGAAAGTTAAAGTCTTGGAGCCAGGAAGTTCGCTCGGCCAAAATTTAAGCATTGTCAGGCGTTCAAGAATTGTACATACATTGAAAGAGCATGGTGTTGAAATGCTAACTAACGTAAATATTAAAGAAATTACAGATTTGCATGTTATTTATGAGGATCTTGGCGCTGAATTCTCAGAACCAGTTGACCAGGTAATTATTGCAATGGGAGCCAACTCAGATCTGGGCTTATTGAATGAACTTAAAAAGTTAAATATTCCAGTCACTGCTATCGGTGACTGTGATGAAATTGGTTATATTCATGGCGCAATTGCAGATGCAAGGTTGGCAGTAATTAACTTGTAGGCATTAGCTCAAGAAGCGCTGAATGCATTATCTCCCCATCTTTAATATTTAAACCATTTGCAAGATGTATATTCTCCCTAAGCGCTAAATCAATACCTTTATTTGCTAGCTCGAGAATATATGGTAGTGTTGCCTCATTTAATGCCTTGGTAGCCGTTAACGGAACTGCTCCAGGCATATTCGTCACACAGTAATGGAGAACGCCCTCTTCTAAAAAAGTTGGATTATCGTGATCTGTTGGTCTGCTCGATTCAAAGCACCCGCCTTGATCAATTGAGATATCAACCATCACACTTCCTTTCGTCATAGATTTCAACATCTCTTTAGTTACAACTTTAGGTGCCTGTTTGCCGACTACATAAACCGAGCCAATTACCAAATCTGATACGGAGATTGCATCTTCTACGGTTGAGGGATTAGAAATTATATATTCAATATTTGTTTGTCCATGTTGAAGCTTTAGCTCATTGAGTTTTTTTTGAGATAAATCTAAGACCTTGACGCGCGCTCCATTTGCCAAGGATTTAGTAATTGCTTCATTGCCTGCAACACCACCTCCA
>ENA-UZWW01016306-UZWW01016306.1-metagenome-genome-assembly--contig:-Day-5--50m-contig-16306_pt1 | contig 16165 bp, 4 predicted proteins | sample MGYA00260348_ERZ794908 | MGnify/ENA metagenome assembly ERZ794908
ATTCATACTTAGTAAATGGTCAATCATATCCTAGCTCTAATACCTGGTATGCAGATACTTCAACTTTGGATTATGATAATAATTCAGATGGCTTACTGGATATATCTGGTTACAATATTTCTGGCATTTCTGTATCTCTCTCTGGTATCTACCATTTAGGAGAGCATCCTGACTCTACACTCCGTTCGAAAATGGGTACTGATGTTCCAATAATAGTTATTGATGAAGATCTATCTGGAGTTTATGAAACAGCATATGTTGACATGAATGTCGATGGAGATTTTAGTGGTGAAAAAGCAATTCGTCCTGGTGCTGAGACTACAGGTTTGGATACTGATGAAGATGGTTTATGGGATGTTTCAGGTGGATTGGTATATTGGATTTCCGATGGAATCAATGGTGTGCCTTACGGTGAAACATATTCTATTAGGCATGGTTATCAAAATCGAATATCAGGACCTGGTAATTTGACATTATTTATGTTAGATTCTGGCAATCATGGAACTTTATGCGCCAGTGCGATTTCTGCTCAAGGTGTAGTTGATGGTGGTAGTGTCCTAGGAATGGCGCCTAATGCAACTATAGCGTCTATAGGGAACCATTACTCAGGCGGACACTCACTTGATGCTTGGAGGTGGATTGCTGAAGGAAATGATGGTAAATCTGACACCAAGTATGATCAAGCTAATATCGGTTCATTTTCTTTTGGTTATTCGAGTATAGATGAGTCCGGTGCTGATGGTTATTCTCTATATCTAGACTGGCTAACAAGAGTGTATAACGATGAGGCATCATATTCTGTAGCAATAGGTAATGGGGGCCATGGTTTTGGTACCACTAAAGTCCCGGGGGCTGCTCATGGGATTTTCTCGGTAGGTGCATTCAGCTCTCGTTCTAGCGACTCTTGGGGTCAAAGTGCTCCTTGGTCTAATAGGGGACCCAATGTAGTAGGTCGAATGGACCCAGACATAGTTGCTGTAGGTTGGGGTGCAACCGGCGATTTACCCTTAAATCTCAGAAATAATGCTAATTCAGCCGTTACTACATGGGGTGGTACTAGTTTGGCTACACCAATTGCTGCAGGTTTACTAGCTCTAGTAGCAGAAGCATGGCAAGAAAATCAAGGTGAATATCCTGATTCTCAAACTTTACGAGATTTTGTTTTATCAACTTCTGATGATAGAGGGTATGAATCATTTATTCAAGGCGGCGGTTGGTTTAATGCCTCACGTGCAGTTTCTACTTTGGAAGGCGACAATGGGAGTTGGTGGTTAAGTCCGGCTCAATGGAATAGTGGTACATTCCAAGGAAAACATAGAGACGCTAATATCAATTATATGTTCCCAGGAGAGTCTCAATCTGTCGATTTAGAGTTCACTAACCATGGCGGCACAGACCTTCTATTGAGATATACTTCAACTGTATTTGATCCGCTTCTACATGAAGTAATTGTCTGGAACAGTACTGGAAATGGTAGTGAATCAGGAATCAATGATACTTGGGATGGCCATCAGGGAGATAGACCCGATTTACTGATTCCTCTTCACATACCAGATAGTATACATTCACTTCCTGAAGATACTAGACAACTTCGTGCCCGGGCAACTATCGAATATTCTGCCTTCGACGGTAATATGGATAAAAATAGTGAAGAAAGGGTAATTTTACAAATTTATAGGTGGAGTGACAATGATGGTGACGGGATTTATGTTGAAGATTTTGATAATGATTCGATGGTCGATTCAGAGGATTGGACTGAATCAAGTGAATTAGAAGAAGTAACTTATTGGGGTTCAAATGGTCCAAATGCTGAAGTTAGAGTAGGTAACCCTTTCGAGGACGCTAGAGACGGTATTTTCCTCGGGGTTTGGAATTATAATGGTGATTTATCAGATGACCCTGTCCGAATAGAAGTTGATTGGACAGCATTTGGGAGTGTAGATGAAGATTGGCTATCATTGCCATCTAGTACAGTGGTCAACGCTAACAGTAGTTCTACTGTGACTATGAATATTCAAGTTCCTATTGATGCAGAATCTGGTCTTCATCAACATGGTGTTCTAATTGAGTCATATGATTATATAAATCTCACTTCGTCATCTATTTCCCATCGTAATTGGACATTACCTGTAGTGACTAATGTACCTTGGTCAGGGCCTTTTGAAATAACTCCTAAACCATTAGATGGAAACGTATCTAATCAAACTCTCTATGACGAAGAATGGATTAGTGGTGCGACAAGGTGGAATTGGCGTGCTGAGAGTGGTGATTGGCGCTTCTTAACTGTAGATTGGCCATCTGAGTGGGACACAGGTGGCACCGTTATTCTAGATGTAGATTGGGATGATAATCCCTATACTGATGTGGATATATTATGGCTAGATGAAACCCCTCATGGTTACTCTGCGGATGATCCTGATTCATACGGTGATTCAACATTCAGCATAACTTCTCGCTCCGCAAATAATCATGCAGGAAGCGGTAGGCATAATTGGGGGACATATACTGATACGTCCAGAGAAGTTTTCACAGTTCCTGCGTTAGCGGGAACTCATCAAATGGTACTCCATACTGCACTTCATGGTGTTTCTACGAATGATAATGCATTGAACATTTCAGTGGGTTATGTTGCTGCTGAAGCGGATGGTTTTTCTCAGTCAGTTAGTGATTGGTCTGAAGGAAATGGTGTCGACGCAGTTCATGTAGTTTCTACAGTGCCAATGGATGTAGAATCGGTATCTGCTCATGGTTGGACTCAACCCATATATTTCGATAATGAAACCGCTTATCAAGACGTTTCTAGTGATAAAATGACATCTTCATGGTGGCATAATTTCACAGTGGATGAAGTTTCTGAACTGAGTATATCTATGGATGCATATGATTCTGCGGATCTTGACCTATTCTTGTTCTATGATGATAATGAAGATGGTATATTCACCTCTAGTGAAGAAGTTTCTCGTTCTTGGACCGGTAGCTCAGCAGAAAATATCCAATTAAATGATGTTGAAAATGGACTTTATGCGGTTGCAGTACATGGCTACTCTGTCTCAGGAGAAGTCCAATTTTGGATAGATATTGACCTGATTGGTGGTGATAAATTGGTCATCACAGAGCAGATAGAATTAACGAATATTGAGATAAATTCTATTTGGCCTAATGGCTCAGAAACACTGGCAGGAGATACTCCTTCAAGTGCACATCAAATCAATCTCGCATTCGAAAGGCCAGAGACTGCTGGAATTTGGAAAGGAGAAGTCGAAATCATTCTTGTTGGAGGTATTAAATTACAGCTTCCATATGCTTATGAATTATTAGAAATAGACCCAGTAGTGGAATTTTCAGTACCTGAAAATATGACGCAAACTAATGATACCTTGCCAATAGAAATTCATGCAATTGACACAGGAATTGGATTCATCTTAGATGACTTAAATTGGTATGCTATTAACAACCAAACTACAATCCCTCAAGCCAATTCTGTCGAGGGAATTGACACCACTTTCACACAGCATAATTTAACTGAAATCTGGAACTCTGGCAATCATTTCGCTATACCAGAAAATATTTCATTTAGAGAAGTATGGATTAATTCAACAATTCCTTCAGTTGAGCAGTGGCACGATTATGGCGCTAATATTACAGATAAATCTGGGCTATTTTCAGAAGCTTGGTTGTCTGTGAATTACGATATTACAGCCCCGCCATTATTCATTTATGGGGTGCCTGAGATAACTAATGAACCATATGTCAATCTAGTTATTCAAACTGAACCTGGGGTCAGTATTTTCCAAGATGGGGCGCCTATTCCTAATCTTGATCAAAATGGTTTTGTCAACTGGACAGTAAGTCTTATCCCTAGTCAAATCGGTATTGATTATTCATCAAGTAGTTCTTCAAATGAGTATTATTTGATGCCTGAAGATAATGAATTTACAATTACTTCTTTAGATGCTGCTGGAAACAGTATTTCAAGTAGTCATATGGTGATATTTGATGCCGAAGTTCCAGAGCTAGATTCATATTATATCGATGATCAAAATGGGCATCGTAATAGTATTAATGATATGTTCAATGTTCTTAATATCAGTAGTTCGATTTTTGGCCTCAATATGTCTGTTGATGTTAAAGAATGGTGTCTTAATATTTCCAATCCTACAGATAATTTAGAAGTTTGTAAATCTGTTAATAGCATGCCTGATATTTTTGTTACCGATGAGATGTTATTTGATACAACAAAAACTACCGAAGTAGAAGTTAATTTATCTAATATTTCAGATGGTAATTATCTAGTTGAATTGAATTTGATTGATTGGGCAGAAAATACTGCAAGTGAGCAGTGGAGTTTAAATTTAGATCGAACAATTCCTGAGATTGAATGGGACTTGTCGTCTTCATTTGGATTAGACCTGTCTGACCATCGCCAAACAATGTCTTGGTCTTCGAATGAACCAGTGCATGTGTATTTCACACACAATGGAAATGAGTTAGATGAATGGGAAGGAATTAATGGTTTGAATAACTTCACACTAGAAGTCACTGGAAGTCATGAATTATGTTTAGTAGCATATGACTCAACTGAGGGCCAGTACAACGAAAACGTATTTGAACAATGCCGGATTTATGTTCTTAATGAATCAGTTTATCAAACGGGTGTTTTAGCCCCTTGGAATGGTAGTCTGACTACCGATGATAATGTGATGTCGGTAATTACCCGTGGGCCCGATCAGAATATTTGGTGGCGAATTGTTGGTGAAGATGAACGATTCTTAATTACTCCTGGATCTACATATGTTCAACTTGGTTTTTCATTACAAGAAGGTCTAAATCAGTATCTTATTGAAATTGAAGCATTAGATACGACAGATATCTATGAACTCGAAATAACACGCGACACAATTGCTCCTGTTCTTGCCTTTAACCAAGTTAGTATTCGTAATTCTACATTAGATCCGCTGAAAGTTATAGAAGGTGAATGTGAATCAGGAACTTATGTGATGATTTGGAGCATAATAGACACTCATGAGTTTATTTGTGATAGTTCTGGTACTTTCAACATTGAGATTTCGGTTAGAGAGGCCACTGGAAGTCATCTAATTCAAGGAATATCTACTGATGCAGTAAATAACAGGAATAGTTACTCATTAGAGGTCATAAATCAAGATTGGATAGATTGGGCGATTGATGACGCCCAGAATCAAGGACCTATGCTTTGGTATTTCTTAGCTAGTATGACTGGTTTCATTATGCTTCTCAGCATGACGGTTTTACTAAGAAGATCTTTCAGAGTAAGGAAAGAAAAAATATCTGCTTCGACTCAATCTATCGAAGATTCCTTGGAAGAAATAAATGAACTATTGCGAGTATCTCCTTCAGAAGATAGCTCAATTGATTGGAATACAGTCAATGAAGATTTACCTGAGGTTGAAGAATTGAGGGCATGGAAAGAGAAGAATCGTAGTATTTACACTATTTCATCAGATAATGATGATGATTTGATTGACCTTGACTAATCAGAAGACTAATTCCTTAATGGCGATTGGAACGTACATGGCAATCGAGCATATAGCAATTATTGGCGCTGGGCAAATGGGCAATGGGATTGCTCAAGTATCATCTTGTGCGGGCTACAAAGTTACAATGATTGATATCAAGCAAGAATTTGTAGACAAAGGTATGTTAACAATCGAACAATCCTTGACTAAATTAGTAAGTAAAGAGAAGATATCTGAAGATGAGGCCCAATCTGCACTCAGTAGAATTAGTATATCTACAGATAATTCCTCCGCATCAGATGCTGATTTGGTAATTGAAGCAATTCCTGAAGTTCTTTCGTATAAGACGGATTTATTCAAAGAGCTAGATTCTTTCTGTAAACCTGAAACAATACTTGCTACTAATACTTCCAGTATCAGTATTGATTCAATCGCTAGTGCTACTGGAAGGCCAGATAGGGTCATTGGTATGCATTTCATGAATCCTGTCCCTATTATGAGACTTGTAGAGATAATAAATGGTAGCAGTACTTCTGATGAAGTTAATGCGGCAGTAGTTAATGCTGCAGAAAAAATGGGTAAAACAGCACTTTCTTGCAATGACTCTCCAGGTTTCGTTTCAAATAGGATACTTTGTCCAATGATAAATGAAGCAATACTGACATTGGAAGAAGGTGTTGCAAAACCAGAGGCTATTGATGGAATTATGAAACTTGGCATGAATCATCCGATTGGCCCTTTAGCCTTGTCTGACTTAATTGGTAATGACACTGTTTTACACATAATGAATGTACTACATGAAGGATTTAGAGATGATAAATACGCACCCTCGAAGTTACTTGTTAAGATGGTCGAAGAAGGTAAGTTGGGTCGAAAATCAGGTGAAGGATTCTATAAATATTGATTTCACTCTACAGAGAGACTTCAAATCATGATATCCCTTCCGTCATATATGAATAATCGAAAGACTACCTCGATTTTAGTTTCAATATTGATGTTAACTATGCTTGCAATACCGGTTTTGGGTAATGATGCAGGTAGTGGTGGGGATGCAGGTAATACTTCATCTAATGCTACTAATTTGCCAGCAACTAATGCGACTTATTATGGGAATTTGACAGCCTCCAGCGATACTTCAGATTATTACAGCGTCAACATGTCTCCTAATACCGGTATTTCAGTTCAAATCACCTTCTCATCTAGTGTTGATTTTGATCTTGTCTTACAAAATTCAGGTGGTGGTGGGATAGATTCCAGTCTTTCTTCCTCGGGCACTACAGAAGAGGTCTCATCTAACGGGACTAGTGTTGGTGGAAGTTTAGTATATATCTGGGTAGATCACTATTCTGGTACCGGGACATACACTATGCAAATCTGGATATTTTCTGTAAATTCTTCTGGTGGAGGTGGCGGCAGTGGTACAGGTAATGGAGGTCACGACGCGGGTACAGGTACAGATGCTGGAAATAGTGTAGCTAATGCAATGTCACTGAATGCAACCAATATGTCATTCTGGGGCGATGTTACTTACTCATCAGATACTGATGATTACTACAAGGTTTCTATGCCTGCTTATTTCGGAGTCAGTGCCTCATTAAGTTGGAACTCTACCGTTGATTTAGATTTAGAAGTATACGATAACTCAAGTACTACCCCTATAACATACAGTTGGTTTTCTAATCCTGAAACAGTCACAGTGAACAATTACGGTGGAAGCGATTTATTCTTCAGAGTTTATGCATACGGTGCCAATACCGGCACTCATGATTATAATTTGACGTTTAATTTTGATAACATGAGTTCCGCTCCTGTCAATAATCAAGATGATGCTGGTAGTGGCGGAGACGCTTCCAACGATTACTTGAATCCAACGACTTTGTTGATAACTGCTGTTTCAGTCAACAATAGTTACTCAGGGTGGGGTTCATTAAATGAAGATCTTAATGATAATTATCAAGTTAATGTGCCAATGGGATATGGTGTTGCTGTTACTGCATGGTTCAATTCCTCGCAAGCCGATTTCCAAATTATTTTAGGTGATGATCAAGCGAATACAATAGACTATTCTGGAGCAAATAATCCAGAATATGTCACTTCAAATGGTTCAGGCACCTATCCTGGCATGATTGTCGAAGGAATGGATGTGCTAGTTCAGATTAGAGCTCAATCAGGAGAGGGACATTATGGGATGTCTTGGTGGTTTTTCACGCTTGACTCCGATGGTGATGGTTTCTACGATATGACTGAAGAAGATTGTGGGAGTGACCCCGAAGATAATAACAGCGTTCCTTTAGACACAGACTCTGACGGGCTTTGTGACCCGTTAGATTCTGATGACGATGGAGATAATGTAGAGGATGTGAATGATACATTCCCTCTGGATGCATCGGAATGGGAAGATACAGATAACGATAATATAGGAAATAATGCAGATTCTGATGATGATGGCGATGGTTTCACAGATACGGAAGAGATCAATTGTGGTTCTGACCCCCTACTTGGAAATAGTATACCTGCTGATTTTGATAATGATTTAACTTGTGACGCTATGGATGACGACGACGATAACGATGGTTATGCAGATATTGAAGATATATTCCCTAAAAATGATGAAGAATGGTACGATTCAGACCTTGACGGAGTAGGCAATAATGCAGATACTGATGATGATGGTGATGGTTATTCAGATGTCATTGAAGTGACTTGCGACTCAGACCCTCTAAGTTCTTTTTCAGTACCTTCAGATTTAGATGGTGACGGTTCATGTGATCTAATGGATGGCGACAGAGATGGTGATAATTATCCTGATGCGGTCGATGCATTCCCTGAAGATTTTTCAGAATGGCACGATACAGATGGTGACGGTGTTGGGAATAATGCCGATAATGATGATGATGGCGATTCAATTTCAGATTCTTATGATGTATTCCCATTAGATTCTACAGAATGGGTAGATAATGATAACGATGGCCTTGGTGACAATTCTGATGTTGATGATGATAATGATGGATGGTCTGATAGTGATGAAATTTCATGCTACACTGACCCTATGTCCTCGCTGCAAATCCCTGATGATTTTGACAATGATCAAATCTGTAATTTAGTGGATGAAGATGATGATAACGACGGTGTAATCGACACATTAGATATGTTTCCTGAAGATGATACAGAATGGGATGATACTGATTTTGATGGCATAGGCAATAACTTTGATGACGATGATGATGGAGACAATTGGTTTGACATTTATGAGCCTAATTGCGGCACTGATCCTCTTGATGGCTCATCAATTCCTTTAGATTTCGATCAGGATTGGATTTGTGATTTTGTCGATAATGATGATGATAATGATATGGTATTAGATTATGATGATGCCTTTCCTCTTGACCCATCCGAACAATTGGACACTGATGGTGACGGTCAGGGTAATAACAAAGATACTGATGACGATGGAGATGAATGGCCTGATTCGGTAGAAGATTTATGTTTAACAAGCTCTATATCTGATAATTCTGTTCCTTCAGATTTAGACGGAGATGGTGATTGCGATACACTTGATGCAGATATTGATGGGGATAATATCCTCAATCAAGTCGATAAGTTCCCAGAAGATTCCTCGGAGTGGGAAGATAGGAATAATGATGGTAAGGGTGACAACGCTTATCCTCTGTCAATTACAGATAAAATGGCTCTAAATCCGGTGACCACCTTTTTGGTATTATTCATGCTTATTGCAATGATAGGTGGCTCAGTTTTAGTATACACCGTAAAAAATCGTGTACCTGAGACTGAAGTTTATCAGAAAGGAGTAGATATGACTAGTTACACGGAAAAAGAAATGGTATCTAATGTCGAAGATGAAGTATTAGTTTCAAAGCCTCCAATGCCAGAAAAGCCCCCCATGCCAGAAGCACCTCCAATGCCAGAAGCACCTCCAATGCCAGAAGCACCTCCTGGTTTTGAGTCTCAAATGAGTAGTCCAATCCCTCCTCCTCCTCCTGGTTTCGAACCTAATGCTGTGGTGGAAAATAAACCCGTAATTGTCTCCAGCTGGGAAGAATTACCTCCTGGTGGGGATTACATTGAATCAGATCCTTTGCAATACACAGGCGATGGTATTGGGACATGGATTGAGAGACCAGATGAGTCATGGGAAAAAATAACAAATTAATCGTGTTTTAGTAGATTTAAAAATACGACTCAAGCATATCTTGAAAATTTTCAGGAGAAAGCAGGGAGATGAATGTTTCCATTTTCCGGTAATCTGTTCTGTTATTTATATAGTAAATGGCCTGTTTATGGACTTGATACATCCTTTTGGATAGATATGCCAATAGTGGCGAATTAATGAGCATCTGTCGGTATTGTTATATCCTTTGCAACGTGTGATGCACGTTAGTGATACCCATGCAAAGCAACACCCTCCGCTCTGTTACACTCGCCTTATTGATGATTGCCTCTGTTATGGTGCCCCTTGCGGACATCAGTAGCCAACCACCTGAAATGATGGAAGAAAGAGTAGCTCTAGAAGCTCCTCCTAGTCCTTGTTTGGGTCACGACGCTTGTCGTGGAACCGATGCCGGTAACACATATGCCACAGCGATCAATGTGACTACTGATTTCGATTGGAATGGCGTTAATGAAACCAATACTTACTATGGAAGTATGGCCGCAACAGGTTATTCATCAACTAGCGACGACAATAACGATTTCTTCGTTGTAGATGCACCTGCTGGATACGGCGTGCATGCAACAATTTCGTGGAACGGTACTGGAATGGGTACGTATGATAACTATGGTTACAGATTAGCAATGGGTCCTACGACAGCACTGGGTTACTATTATTATCCTACATCTACGTATGGTGGGTCATGGGGATACTGTTACTATTCCGCTGCATATGAGATCTCGATGAGCACCGAAGAGGGTAATGCAGGAGGGGCGAATTACTGCAATTTTGCTTCACCATCATATGCTAACTATGTATCATTCCCTCACGATTTAGCTGGTGATCCAATGATGGTCATTGCAAGTTGTTACTATTGTTACTACTATGCTAACAATCTTGAATATCAATTAGATATTACTGTATTCCCGGCTGACGGAGGACAAGCTGGAGATGCTCTAATGGGCTTACAAGGTGCTCCAATGGCATATGATTCAGGAGCACTTGGACTCGGAGGCTCAAATTGGAACCCTGCAGGTAATCCTCAAGGCGCTTCTTGGTCGTCTGTTTCTGATTCATACACTACAACCTCTGCTAGTGATGAATTCCTAATCGCTTGGACAACTGATAATTGGGGCAGTGAGAGTAGCTACGATATTACTAGTCCGTCTGGAACTGTTTACTCATCGTCTGGTTTTTCCAGTCTTTCTACAGGTACTAGTGGACCTTACTCAGACACAGTGGCTGGCACTTGGGACATTGATGCTTACGATTCATGGGGCGATGGAGGAGTACATCTTGCTGTAGTAGAGCAATTGGGCTCATTTACAGGACTTCTAACTGGTGATGCATTTAATTTGGTAGATTCAGGCTCAGGAATGGTTGGTTCTAGCGATGGAAGTGACGTTTGGGCACTAGTAATACCAGATGGTTACCAGAGTAACTTAACCTTAGAATGGGAACAAAGTGCAGATCTTGATATGTACGTATTCGCTAATTCTGATGAAACAGGGATGATAGATGTATCCTGGTCTTCGACACCTGGTGAATTTATTGACCTCGGTGGCGCAGTTACCAACACTACTGTTTATGTAAAAGTAGATTATTATTCTTGGGGGTCTTCGTCTTCATGGGCTGGATATAAATTAACAGCACAACTGACGCCAAGTGTACCTCCACCATGTGGTATACAAAATGATGCAGGGTCTGGAATGGATGCTGCAGATGACGATACTACTGATCCAGACGCATCTCCAATGAATTTGACTTCAATGGGTCTATCGGGTAGCATTCAAGGAATGGCTTGCGACGGATACGATGATGAAGATTGGTATATGTTCGTAGTTCCTGCATATCATGGACTATGGGCTCGTCTTGATTGGACAGAAGGAGCGGATGGAGAGAATTTCTACTTCTACCAATACATGGACAGAGGATACGCTACAACACTTTCTTCTTCTACAATATTCAACCCAGAGGCTGTTTCTTCCAATGAATCATATTATTGGAATTCAGAAATTACACAAGAATCAACAATTTGGCTACGTGTAATGGTTAGCAGTCTACCGGATGATGTAGAACATAACTACACTATTGAATGGTCAATTTACAATGCTACACTCGAACCTGCTGAAAGCGTTTACCAAAATGATGCTGGACTGGGTGTTGATGCTCATGACAGCAGCTATTCGAGAGTTGGTGCTAATCTAATACCATCAATGAACAATACACTTACTGGATATGGCCACGACAGTTGGGATATGTACGATATGTATGAAATTTATATCCCTCAAGGATATGCTTTGACTGTTGACTTAACATTCCCAGTACAGAATGATTTAGAGTTAATGATCAAGTACCCAAGTCCTTTCAGTACTACTTCTTTGTATACTGCATGTTCTTCTTACAACAATAATCCTGAATCCTGTGCTGCGCCTTACTCTTATGGTGGTCAATCACTATTCATCGTAGTTACTACGGATAGGGGAAGTGGAGAATACACATTAGACATTACAATGATTACTCCTGCTAACGAACCAGGAGCTAATCCTGATGATTGTGGCAGTGGTGTTGATGCTTCTGATAATTTATACACACACCCTGGTGGTAACACTTGGTTGAATTCAAGTACCCAAATCGATGCTAACGGTGACGCAGATGATGCTGGTGGTACATGTACGGCTTGGATTTCAGATTTATGGGATGAGAGAGATTACTTCAATGTCCTCGTTCCTGCTGGAAAATATCTTTCATGGAATGTAACATGGGACAGCACAGCTTCAGTTTACACATACATCTACAAGTGCCAGGTTCAAACAGCGCCTTGTGGTCTTGGGGCAGTTTACAATCCTGCATACTATGTTTCACAACCAAGCACATACTATGGGAATGGTGTTGCACCAACCATTAACCACATTTCTGGCCTATGGGTGACACAAGGTGGATGGTTAACTCTTGGAATTTACACATATAGTGCTGTAGATTTGACTTATACAATGGACTTTGAGTTCCTTGATCTAGCAGATCTTGAGGGTGGAGTGCAGGATGATGGTAATTCGGGAGTAGATGCTGGAGCAGGTCTATCTGATGCAGTTCACTTGAACGATCACAACACACCTGTGCTAAACAATACTACTGGTAATACAGTAATTACAGCTCCTGGATGGAACCATGGTTCAATAGATACTACTGACAGATACACATTCGATGTGCCTGCAAACTATGGTTACGAAGCTTGTATTTCACACGATGAAGTACAATACTATAACTCTGGATACACAGTATGGATGTTATTTGATATCTACACAGATGGAAGTTATCAAACAATTTCTCCTACTTACTATGGTAACCAAGTGCAATGCTGGTCAACTAACCAGACAAGTGGCTACTTCGGCGATACAGTAAACCAGATCGGAGTCAGAAATTGGGGTGGTTCATTCACTGGTAATGAGGGTACGTGGTATAACGTAACAGTCACTTTCTTCACATTAGATGCAGATGGTGATGGATGGTATGACGATATGGAAACAGCATGTGGTTCAGACCCATACAACGCAACAAGTGTCCCAGATGATACAGATGCAGATGGAATATGTGATCCACTAGATCAGGATTCTGATGGAGATGGAGTGATTGATTCAGAAGATGACTTCCCGTATGACTTCAATGAGACTTCCGATAACGATGGAGACGGTCTCGGTGACAACAGTGACTTGGACAATGACAACGATGGTTGGAATGATACTGATGAATTTGATTGTCTAACAGATCCATTCGATGCAATGTCAGTTCCTACGGATTTCGATAACGATACAACTTGTGATCTGATTGACTTAGATGACGATAACGATGGATACGATGATCTTATCGACGAATTCCCAATGAATAGTACAGAATGGGCGGACAATGACGGAGATAGGATTGGCGATAATAGTGATTTAGATGATGACAATGATGGGTATGAAGATACTCTTGAAGTTGAATGTACATCCGATCCAATGGATTTGACTAGCATACCTACTGACTTAGATTTGGATGGTATATGTGATGCAATTGACAACGATCTTGATGGTGACGGATATGACAATGATGTTGATGTGTTCCCAGAAGACCCTTCAGAATGGGCTGATTTCGATGGAGATAGTGTTGGAGACAATGCTGATATTGATGACGATAACGACTTAGTTCTCGATGTTAACGATGCATTCCCATATGACGCATATGAAACAGTAGATACTGATGGAGATGGCGTTGGTAACAATGCTGACCTGAATGATGATGGTGATTTGTGGACAGATGCTGAAGAATTAGCATGTGGAAGCGATGGTCTTGATGCAACATCTGTGCCTGATGACTTTGACGCAGATATGGTTTGTGACAAGGTTGATACAGATGATGACGGTGATGGAGTAGCTGACGAAAATGATGCTTTCCCATATGATGCTAACGAGAATGCTGACTTAGATGGTGATGGAGTTGGAGATTACAGCGACACAGACGATGATGGCGATGGCTGGTTAGATTCAGTTGAACCTAACTGTGGAACTGACCCAATGGACGCTTTCTCAGTACCTGCTGACAATGACGGCGATAATGACTGTGATGCAACAGATGGTGACGACGATAACGACGGAACAATCGATATTGACGACGCTTTCCCTATGGATCCTAGTGAGCAAATCGACCTAGACGGTGACGAAATTGGTGACAACGCAGATCAAGACGATGATGGCGATGGCTGGTTAGATGTCACAGAAATCATCTGCGCTAATGCAGGTGGATTCGGTGATGCAAGAAATGCTAACGTCGTACCTATCGACAACGAAACTAACGTTGGTCCAGATAGAGAATATGGTACTGCAGACGACTTTATCCAAGGTGATGGGCTTTGTAACGCAATCGACCCTGATGACGATAACGATGGATACAACGACCCTGCTGATCCTAACGACGTCCAGGATGGAGAGGACGCATTCCAGTGGGATCCTACTGAACAATTCGACAACAACGGTGATGGTCTAGGAGACAGTGGTACTCCACTTACTCTACTAGATGATATGAAGGCTGACCCTATGCCATTTGCTGGAATAGGTGCTGCTGTTGGACTACTAGGATTCGCTCCTCTAAGGGCTCGTGGTGGTAGTGATGAAGATGAATTCGGTGAGGATGAAGACTACACTGAAGAGTTCATGGAAGAAGACGACGAAGACCTCGATATCGAGGCTTAGAGTTTAACCAAGAAATAACGTAAACCGGTTCGCTGGGATCTTCGGATCCCGGCGTTCCGGCTTTTTTTTTTGCAATTTCTCCTAAATATCAGGAGTTCTATTATTAACAAAATATCTTTCATTTCATTTTCTTTATAAGTAAAAATTGTTATTTTTCCTTTCCTACCTCAGTAAGGAGGGGGTAAAGAGGCGAATAAAATTGAATTTTTTGTATTCTTCCATTCTTCAGAAAATTCGGGTACATTTCTAAGCTCAAATTTAGACACTAGAAGTTAATACATATTTTTCTCAAATATGGTTTTAATGTTTTTTTCTTCGGCGGATATACGTCAAAAAATCTCATTTTTTTTTCGATTTATAAATCTGGATAATCGTTGTATTGAGTTGGCAAAAAGAAACTCATATAGGAAATTTCATTTACCTTCGCTTTTTGATATAACTTGTGAATTACCACTCAATAGATTATCGGCCTTTTTATATCGATTCGGTTGTAATTTCGCAGTTTTATAATTCACTGAAATTGATTATCGGCCACATATTGCTTTGATTACCCTATAGGGTATGGACCGATATCTTCTAAATGGTATTAAGTCGTGGCAACCTACATGGTTGCAGCCATGCCGCTACAAAACGACGCACGCCCTAGTGAGAAAACCGTTACTCTTCGCGACTTGCGAAGAGTTGCATTTGGACTATCAGCAGCAATACTGATTGTTATGGTCGCTGGAGCAATTAGTGACGATAGTGGTAGCGATAGCGTTAGCGCCGAGTTGGACAATCTTGTGGCAAAGAGTTACGTTAACATTGGTGTAACTACGATTGCAGGTGATAATACGGTGACTGCAGCGGAACAAACTGCTGGATTTACTGTCACAGGTACTTCAAACGGAGCTGGCGGGCAGACTGTAACTGCTTACTATGGTACCGTATCTACTACTTGTGTGGCTGCAAACCCTTCAGGTGCGTGGAGTTGTGACTTCGACGATGACGGCGTTGGCGATGCCAACGGTGACGGTACCGCTAATGGAGACATGGATGCAGTTAGTGACGGTACGGTGACTGTTTATGCAACTGTGTCTGTTGGCGGACAGGCTTATACTACTGCGAATTATTTCGTTACTCAGGATACAGTAGTCCCAACAATGACTATTACTGCAGACATCGGAGTATCGGGTCAAACAACTAACGATGGCACTATTGATCTAACATTTACTTCAAGTGAGACAACTACTGATTTCATAATAGGTGAAATTAGTATCTCGGGGGGGTCTCTTTAA
>ENA-UZWW01005435-UZWW01005435.1-metagenome-genome-assembly--contig:-Day-5--50m-contig-5435_pt1 | contig 16079 bp, 19 predicted proteins | sample MGYA00260348_ERZ794908 | MGnify/ENA metagenome assembly ERZ794908
TACTTCGAATATTTTATGAAGCCTTGGGATATTTTAGGCGCAAGTCTTATCCTTAAAGAGGCAGGCGGGGTTGTTGTTGATGAACATGAATCATTTCCGACAACAACTTCAAATTTATTGATTGCTTCAAATAAATCTATCCATGAAGACTTTAAGTCTTTAGTTCTTGCAAATATAGATCCTGAATTAAAAGAAAGATTTAGTTAGTCTAACCCTTCACCTTAGAGTTATAAATATCATCTAACATTTTTACTAGCTCATCATTAGGTTGTTGCAGCCAAGTCTCAAACTCATTTTAGTTCCTAAAACTACCTGACTGAATTTAAGAAACATAGGTGTTAAAATGTAGGTATGAAATTAGACGGAACAGATTTTCAAATTGCCGTATGGAAAGAACTTCTTAAAATTCCATCAGGGAAAACTAAAACGTACAAAGAAATAGCAATAGCAATTGGAAAACCAAATAGTTCTAGAGCAGTAGCTAACGCGTGTGCGCAAAATCCTTATGCCCCTGATGTTCCCTGCCACAGAGTTGTAAGATCTGACGGATCATTGGGTGGGTATAGTGCAGACGGAGGCATTGAGCGTAAACGTAAATTATTAGATATGGAATCTAAATTACTATAAAAATACTCAATTAAGTCAATGGTCGTATATGTATTGCATATATGCCATGATGAGGAATCATTTCCTCATATTCGTGAAAACTATAAAGTAGCTTTATACCTTCATCAATATTTGTAACAAGGGTAGATAGCACTTCAAGACCCTCTTGCTCAAGAAGTTCCCTAGGATCTTTATATTTGAGGACGCTAATGACTTCAACCATCAATGCATTTGCCTCAACAACTTCTAATCCGTTAAATGGGGGACCTGCAATAATCTGAAAAGATATTAAATCACCGGGCACTAATTCATCATAATTTATCTTTTCGTAAGAGTTATTTGTCCTTATCTCCACTCTTTTGAGACCAGATTTTATTGCCTTTAATGGTTTTTTGTAAATTTCTAACTGGTATGTACTGCTCACACTTTTATTTTACTCTAGTTTTATAACGTGATTCCGAATTGTTTCTTAACACTGATACTTATTAGATAAAAAGAACTTGAACAGAGAATGAATCCAAATGTTGGTGGCATAAGATTCCATAAATTAGTACCACCTAAATAGCTTCCGTAAGTAATTGCATCATAAATCATCATTCCCCAGTTGGGTGTCCAACCGACTTGTCCAAAAAAAGAAGCAAAACCATAGGCGACAATCCCACTTGTTGTTACTGAAAGCATAAGAGCTACAGAGTAAGGAATGATTAAGGGAAGAATATGTTTAAGTGCAATTTGTAGCTCACTTGCACCAATCACTCGTGATGCATTTAAAAATTCTGAGTTAATGAGTTCTTTCACTCTCGTACTAATTACTAAGTAGCAAACACCAAGTCCTCCGAGTAAACCGTAGATGAAACCGACTACTTCTGGACTCAGTTTTTCTAGGAAATCACCTGTGCCGAGTATTAGCAACACAATGGGTGGAGATATTAATACTAATCCTGAAGAAAACTCTCTTAGAAGTAGGTCAAATCGCTTAAAGAGAAATGGTATAAACGTTCCAACTATTAAGCTTGAAATTAAGCCAGTAATAAACGAGACAATAGAAAGTTTTATTAATGGTTCCGATCCAGCTAGAAACATACTTAAAACATCTCTTCCGAGAGGATCTGTTCCTAATAAATGGGAACTAGAGGGAGTAACTGGATGAGGAAATACCGATAAGTCAAACCCTACAATAGGATCGTAAACATTTACTGGCCAGATTGTGTTCAGTAAGAGTATGTGGGCGACAGATCCAGTCATCAGCAGCAGTAAAAAGAAATATCCCAGTTTTCCATGATATGTTTTATAGGTACTTCTAAGAATCAATCTAAACATTTTGGGTACCTCTTAATTGCGGATTGAAAATTACTTGTGAAAAAGTAATTAAAAGACGCAATGTAGCTGTAAGAATTGCCAGTAGAAACAAAATAGCCATAGCTGCATTTGAATCTTGACTCATGATTGCCCTATAAAGCATTGAACCCATTCCACCCCAGCCAGTAGTAGATTCAACAATTACTAAAGAGGCAACTGTGTAGGGAAGGTTAATAGCGATTCTTGTAGCAAAAGGAAAAAAAGAGTTTCTTATAATGTGATCCTTAAATATTTTCTGATTCGAATAACCAATTGCTGCTGCAGTCATAATGTGGTCTTCTTTAGAAATATTTTGCACAATGATGTTATTAAATAATATGAATTCTCCAATAAGCAAAATAGTTAGTATCCCAATGGTTATAAAGGCATTTTTTGAATAGTAAAGCATAGTGACAACTTCTTTAGTTTCAAAAAAGAACAAAACAACCAGTAGTAATGAAGAAGCAATAAGTATTTTCTGTTTTGGAATCATAATCATTGTAATTAATTCAAAAAAACTAACAATAATGAACGAACAGGCGATTACAAAAATAAGATACCCCAAACCTAGCTTGACTTCACTAAAGAGAAGAATTTCACTCGACGTGCCTGTAATTTCAAATCTCTCAAACAAACTTCTAAATATAGTTTCAAGTCGATCACCAATTAAGAAATATATTATTGGAGGAAAAAGACTAATTAATAGTATGCCAAAAACATCACTGAATATTTTCTCTTTTCCTAAACGCTTTACCTTTGTTTTCAATGCAGGAATCCGTGAAAGATATATTGAAATTACAAAAGATGGAAGGAGTACATGCAATGTTGGTAAAACAGTATCAAGGACAGTCTTACTGGAACGCTGCCTAAAACCACCGGGGGTAATTTCACCACTAAATACACTTTGTATCCATCTGTAATATTGCTGAATCAAAGGATCGTTTGCTCCAAGGGTTTCTCGAAGAGCATCTAATTCTTCTTGGGACATCATTAAGCGAAGTGGAGTTAAGAAATCACCAGGAATCAAAATATTAATTCCATAGAACATAATGAGAAGAAAAATAAAAATGGACACAATGGAAGTAAATAAATTGCGTAGAAAAAATTTTAACATTTAATTAGTTTAGTTCAGAAGTATATTTCAGAAGCGAACTCTATGTTTTCTACTTGAAGTAAAATAAAATATCATGGATTTTTTTGATATATTAATTATTGGGTTAGCTTTCATATCTCTTTTCTTAAATCGTTTTACTATAACAACCCAAAGGATATTGCTTAGTACTTGGCTAATAACAATTATTACTCAAATTATTTTTGTTGGTTTGAGATGGCAGTATTACTTAATTTATCTACTGTTTCTTATTAAAGCTCTAACAAGTATGTTGAATTTTGAAAGCACGAAAAAATTTATAAGAGTATTGATCACACTGAAAACATTTACCTTGGTATTAACCTCAGCTGGATTATTGTATATTTTTCCAGTACCCACCTTTGAGGCTGAAGCCAATGCTCCTTACTCCGTAGGCTACAGTGAAGAACACTTAACAATTGAGAATAGATTAAATCCCATTGAGTTCGTTGAATTAAGCAATCTCCAAGAAAACTCACAGAGAGAACTCCTTGTAGACGTCTATTATCCGAGCAATGATGACCCATCATCTAATCAGATATTAAGAAATAGAGACGGTAATTGGGGTACATACATTGTTAAGTACTTAAATAGAACTTGGGAACTAAGTCTTCCGGAATTTTTACTTCGCCATTTAAAACTTTCACAATTTGAAGTGCAACAGGGACTCACTCCAGTTACTAACCAACAGTTTCCTGTCCTTATTTATTCTCACGGTTGGGCTGGAGAAAAAATATTTGCATCTGATCAATTAATTCACCTGGCTTCTCAAGGATATGTTATCTTCTCAATAGATCACACAGGTTTAGCAATGTTTACGGATTTACCTTCGGGCATAATTTTCAATACAGGCAGTACTGAAAATTCATCAAGTATTCATAGTGTGATGTTTGAAATGAAGAATGACATTGAAGACAGTCTGAATTATTTTTTAAATATAAGCAGTAGTGAAGATGAGGTAACAAATATTGTGAGAGCTACGGCTGATTTCAGTAACATTTCTGTAATGGCTCACTCAACGGGAGCCGGTGCTGTCGTGGAATACTGTTTAGTAAACACATGTCAAAATATGATATTACAAGATCCTTTCTTAACTCCATTTATTGAGGCTGAGAGAGAAATAATGATTCGAAACAAAACAGCCGTTATTTACAGTGAGGACTGGTTCAGTGGATACACAGATTCTGATGAACTAACTGAAATTGAAGTCTATAGAACCATCTTATCCCCACAAGGAGCAGAAATCGACGGATACTACCTGAAGGATTCTAGGCATTATGATTTTGTTGCTTTTGGATCGATTAGTCCATTAACAAAATATACCTTCCTTAAAGGAAGCATTAATTATGGAGACTCCTTGGATGTTAATAATTATTTCAACAGAACAGTTTTAAAAGGTGGAACTCCCAATGAAGAGTATTCTCCCTATTTAATTTCAATAGATCAATAACTTAAAACGGTATGAAGTACAAACGATCCGATTAAGTAATTAAAAAAATGGAAATTTCAAGAGATAAATCATTGGACGTTAGTGTTTTTCCTAAATACGAATTACAAGGAGAGGGATAATAGTCCAAAAAGTAGGGGTATCAATAACAGAAACCCTAGCAGTACGATCTTTCTTGCATTCATAGGCTAAATTTTATCATTTTTTTTTGTAGCTTTTTGAACTATTCATATAAGTTCAATTTTGAGATGTTTTGAAAACATAATTTAATTAGCATTAATTTATGAACATTTATAGTGATGCTAAACAAATGAGCTCAGCAGCACTAAAAGCTTCACCAGTTAACAATTTTGTCGGGGTTATTCATAATTTTACAAAAGAGAATGCAACGATAGAGACTGATCTATTTGATATTGAAACATTAGATTATTATGCAAGAAAAAATTGTGGTTTTGAGGTAACCCGGGAAGAACAAGACAAGTACGAGACGGAGTACAGAGGGGGTCTTCAAGGCGATTACTCTTCAGAGATGAATGATAAAATCTCAAACGTAGTGGACTCGTTAATTAAATATCCACAATCTAAAAGATCAGTAATAATGATGAATAACACATGGTGGATGCATGATGACACAGATGAAGCGAAATGCTGTAGAGAGCTACACTTTTATCTAAGTAGAGATGAAGAAAGTCAATCGTTCTCATTAAATTGTTCTGGAATTTTTAGAGCTCAGGCAGTAGATATTATGCCTAAAAACTTTTTTTTTGTTTATAAAATTATGGAGCATATAAATGAAAAACTACAACTTCTGGGTTCAGATAACTATGAATTAGGTTCGTATACTCACTTTGTCACAATTTTAGTTCCAACAAGATATGATTGAGTAAGAATGAAATTTCAAGAAATACTAGATTGGATAAATAATAAGAAAGTCTCAAAAAAGACTGCAGTCTTTGTCTTCATTGTCATATGGCAAATTACTACCTTGTTATTTAATAGTTAATACAGTCCAGTATTATTGAATCTATGGATGATAAAAAATTCTTTATACTCTCTATATTTTTTCTTGGAGCAATTATTTTTACGGCAGTTACTGATTACGATCTAATCTCAATGGGACTATCTTTTGCCGCAATGGGTGTTTGCTTTTGGTACATTAAAAATAGAAACCCTAAGAAATAAATTGAGGTATTTTCGTCCACTTTTTCCTTATATGATTGGCTTACTCTTGGTTGTCAGTACAGCCGAATTTACTAACGTTTCTCTTTTCAACTTCTTTGCACAGACAGTTTTATTTATTTTTGTAGTGTGTATTCCAATATGGAGAACACAAAGGATGAGTTATGTAGATATAGGCTGGCCCTGGGGGTTAGTTTTACTGGGAATTACTAGTTTCTTTTTTAGTGAAGGTTATTGGCTGAGGTCATTACTTGTTAGCGGGATGGTAGGTCTTGTTGGTTTAAGAATGGGTTTGGGTGCATTGAAACTATGGAAGGCTGGGTATTTAGAAATAGAATTTCCTAGATATGAATTTCAACGAATACTCTGGAAGGAAGAAGGAAAAACTAATACACAACTTGCCCTTCAGGTCGACGCAATATCTCAAGGACTTGCGAATGCTTCATTTTTAGCCATACCAATTTTTATCGTTGCCTCCAACACAAGCGAAACTTTCCACATTATTGAACTTATGGGTGCATTCATCTGGATGAGTTCTTTAATAATGGAGTCTATTGCTGACGTGCAGAAGTTAACGTTTTTGAGAAAAATGAAAAAAGATGGAAAACGAAATCAAGTATGTAATACAGGTCTATGGAAATACACAAGACATCCAAACTACTTTTCAGAGTGGATGGTTTGGAATGGATTAATAATAATGGCTATACCTTCGTGGCTAGCTCTTGAAACAGCAGGGGAGATTCAATGGTACTTACTAGGTATTGGTTTACTTTATGCTTCCCGAATGATGTACACAACATTGGTATACACAACGGGGGCAGTTCCTTCAGAACATTTTTCAGTCCAAAAAAGACCTGGATATAAAGAGTATCAAAAAACCACGAATAGATTTTTCCCAGGCCCAGCTAAATAAAAAAAATTCACAATTTCACAAAGTTGTATTTCATGTGGTATGCTGTATCCATGCAAAAATTAAATGTTGCGCAAGTGGTGATTTACATACTTATGTAGTGCCCTTATGCAACCTTTTTTGACACCGGGCACCTGCCCGGTTTTTTTATTTTAGGAAGGAAAAATAATGAAAGAACAACAAAATAACCAAACAAAGACTAAAGATATAAAAAGAACGAAGGCCGACCTATACGAAAGCCTTTACGATGGAGAATAGTTTCTTGGATCAGGACGCTTTAAAAAATGATTGGGAAACCAACCCCAGGTGGCATGGTGTAACAAGAAACTATAGTGCTAGTGATGTTGTGAATATTCGAAATTCTGTAGAAATAAAGTACACTATGGCAGAAAATGGATCCAAAAAATTATTTAGTGATCTGTTAAAAAAGGATGAATGGATATCTGCTTTAGGAGCATTATCTGGAAACCAAGCAGTCCAAATGGTAAAGGCTGGATTGAAGGCGATATATCTAAGCGGTTGGCAAGTTGCTGCAGATGCAAATCTTGGTGAAACAACTTATCCCGATCAATCACTTTATCCAAGCAACAGTGCACCAACACTTGCCAAAAGAATAAACAACGCACTACTTAGAGCAGAACAGGTAGACAGGGTTGAGGGTAAAACGGATATAGATTATCTCGTACCAATTGTGGCTGACGGTGAAGCTGGTTTTGGTGGAACACTTAATGTGTTTGAACTAACTAAAAAATTTATTGAAGCCGGTGCGGCCGGTGTACATTTCGAAGATCAATTGGCAGCTGAAAAGAAATGTGGGCATATGGGAGGAAAAGTTCTAGTTCCAACAAGCCAACACATTAGAACATTAACCTCTGCAAGACTTGCAGCTGATACTTTAGGAGTGCCAACAGTAATTATTGCTAGAACAGATGCTTTAGGGGCAAATCTTATCACGAGTGACATCGATGAAGCAGACAGTCATTTTGTACTCGGGGAGAGAACTACAGAGGGTTTCTTTAAAGTACAAAATGGACCTGATGCAGCAATCAGTCGTGGTTTAGCATATGCTCCATACTCTGACCTAATATGGTGTGAGACAGGAAAACCAGATATAGGTTTTGCTAGAGATTTTGCAGATGCAATCCATGAAAAATACCCTGATAAATTATTAGCATACAATTGTTCACCTTCATTCAATTGGAAGAAATCTTTATCAGATGATGAGATAGCTACTTTTCAAGAGAAGTTAAGTTCGTTTGGGTATAAGTTTCAATTTATCACCCTTGCAGGATTTCATGCACTTAATACTTCTATGTTTGAATTAGCATCCAAATATAAAGGTGGAAATATGTCTGCTTATGTAGAACTCCAACAAAAAGAGTTCGCATTAGAAGCAGAGGGATTTACTTCTGTAAAGCATCAAAGAGAAGTAGGAGCAGGTTACTTTGATAAAGTTTCAACAATTATTAGTGATGGAGATGCTTCAACACTTGCACTTGCAGGATCAACAGAAGAGGAACAGTTCTAATGTTTAAAGTAAACGATTCAATTCAATTAGAAAATATTATTAATGAAGATTCTCTGAAATTTCTAGAAAAGTTTATTACATCTTTTGAAGAAAGACGCAAAGAATTACTCATGAAGAGGGTGGAAACGCAAAATTTTATATCTAAAGGGGGAAAGTTCTCCTTTCCTGATGACAAGACGATCAGAGAAAGTGAATGGACAGTCGTTCCACCCCCTAAAGATGTTGCCAATAGAAATGTTGAGATTACAGGTCCCGTCGAAAGGAAAATGATAATTAATGCTCTTAACTCTGGTGCAGATGTATTTATGGCAGATTTCGAAGACTCTACGTCCCCTACATGGGAAAACATTTTGAATGGACACATTAACCTAATTGATGCAAATAAGCGTGAAATATCTTTTGAAAATAAGGAGAAAGGTAAATCATATAGCTTGAATTCAGATTCAAAGACCTCCTTGTTTGTAAGACCACGTGGACTGCATTTGCATGAAAAGAACTTAACTTACAACAACGAACCAGTCTCAGCAAGCCTGTTCGATTTCTGTATGTATATTTTTCATAATGCTCAACTGCGACTAGATAGTGAATTAGGGTCATATTTCTATATACCAAAGTTAGAGACAGCTGAGGAATCACAATTATGGGATGATATTTTTACACTTGCAGAACAAGAGTTAAATTTACCAAAAAGCACCATTCGAGCAACAGTGCTCCTTGAAACTATTTCAGCCTCTTTTGAAATGGACGAAATTCTCTACAGCCTTAAAGACCACTCTTTGGGTATGAATGCTGGTAGATGGGATTATATTTTTAGTGCTATAAAACGACATCGAGATGTTGAAGGAATAATCTTTCCAGATCGTTCTCAAATCACAATGACGGTACCTTTTATGAAAGCATACACAGAGCTGCTAGTTCAAAGTCTCCATAAACGTGGCGCACATGCAATCGGTGGCATGTCAGCATTTATTCCAGATAGGCGCAATCCTGAAATTACTGAGGATGCGTTTTCTAAAGTAAAAAATGACAAAGTTAGAGAAGCCGAAATGGGTTTTGATGGATCATGGGTCGCACATCCAGATCTTGTAGGAATTTGCAAAGATGTTTTTAGTGAGCATCTAGAGGGAAAGAACAATCAAATAGATTATGTCCCTAGCTATGAAGTGACCGATGCTATGTTACAAGATTTCAATATAGAGAATGCCTCCATTACGGAACTAGGTATTAGAACAAATATCAAAGTAGGTATTTTATATATTCAATCTTGGCTACTCGGACAGGGTGCAGCTGCATTGTTTAATCTTATGGAAGATGCTGCAACAGCAGAAATTTCTCGGTCACAGTTATGGCAGTGGATTCACGGCAATGCTTCAACTAATGAGGGGAGAGATATCACTGCAGAATACATTGATACACTTATTGGTGAGGAAATAGAAGTTATCCGCACAACAGTCAACAGCTCTAAGATGTTAGATGAAGCCGTATCTCTATTTACAGAATTAATTCTGAATAATGATTTTGAGGATTTTTTAACACTACCTGCGTATGAACTGATTGATTAGTTACTTTGAAGAGTTGGTGTAGATACCACAAGGGTATGCACAGGGTAAGCAGTACCTACGTTTAACCAACATCTTTTGTGACTGGTGAGCATTAAAATTACTAAATTAATTTAGGTCCATCTAACGCTCTAAGGTAATTATGGCGTGGAGGTAAGACAGAAAATCTTTCATCGAGAAACATTCAACTGATTTTCAACAGGATTAAATTAAACCCACAGCTTTATTGATGACATCTATAGTTTCATTGCGGTTATCTTCCTTTAGAGATAGTAGCTGCAAATATACAGCTTCAATTCCAACCTCTTGCCACATTGATAAAGTTGATGCAACTTCATCTGGTGTACCAAATAGATAGTTTTTTTCCTTCCAGGTACTAGCTATCTCTTCTTCAGTTTGAGATAGGGCTTTGGCAGCTGTGGAGAGCGATTCTCCAACACGGTCTTGAGTTAACCCGACAACTGGAGGACAGGCTGTAGTGATTTCAAGTTGCGCAACCTCTCTTCCATTTTCAGCAGCAACGTCTTTGAATAAAGAGATACTCTTAGCGAGTGTCTCTTTAGGTCCAGCATATATGTTGAACTCTTCTGAGTACTTCCCAGCTAAAGTTGGTGTTTTAACTTTTCCACCACCACCAATAATGATGGGAATATCTTGTAAGGATGCTGGCTCAACCGGGAACTGTTCAAGTTGGTAGTACTCTCCCTGAAAGCCTTTAGCATTTCCTGAAAGAGCTTCTCTAATATAAATGAGTGATTCCTCAAGCATTTCAAAACGTGTTTTTAGGTCTGGGAAGGGTATGCCATAAAGATCATGTTCAATCTCTAACCATCCCGTCCCAATGCCCAAACGAAATCTACCTTTTGCCATATCGTTTATTGTTGAGGCCATTTTGACTAATACACTTGGATGTCTAAATGTTATTGGTGATACAAGAATTGAGTACACCATTTTTTCAGTATCTCTCACTAAACCTGCACTTGCAGTCAGTAAATCTAAAGCAGGAGTTCCATCATTTTTGTCATGTCGTTGTTTCCCAACGATATAGTGGTCAGGTAAACCAATTCTCTCTATATTGTTTTGCTCCGACCATTGAGATAGATCTAAGAGCATGTCATAACTTCCACGAGCCTGAAGAAATATTTTCATACTTTTAGAGTAGCCGTTATGGTCCTAGAGTGAGGAACAATAGGCCCACACCACTTGCTATTACAACCAAAATCACCAACATATTTTTATATGTTTTTAAGTTCTTCCAATCAATACTGAAGGCACTAATAATTATTGAAAGAAATAAAGCTGTATAAATGAATATTTCTGATACTTCCACAAAGCTAGTTTAGTCTAAAAATTCTTTCAATCTGGTCGTAGGCTTTATCCTCAACCTCCTCTAATTTTGTTAACAAGTTAGAGTTCACTCTTCCTTTTTCTTTCCAGACAGGAACCATAGCGTTCCAGATGCCCTCACCCTTTAATCGAGAATACAAAGAAGCTCCAATGTGAATAGCAATAACGATATAACTCAGTGATGCTGAAAATTCATGTAGTCCTATGGCTATGCCCATCCCTCCCGTATCAGAAGAAATCATTGCTGCAATTAACAGACCTGTGGTTGGCAACATAATCAAACTAAAATAAACAAGCCGATGTACAGTTTTTGCAATAAATAAATGGCCTTTTCTCATCTCATCATGTGCTCCAAGTAGGGTTGGTGTTCCCTTCATGTAAAAGTAACGAATAAACACAATCACTAAGAACGCAGTAGCGAATGCAATTTCAAAGTTTAAAAGTGCTACATCTTCGAGTTGATCTAGGTCGTCAACTTGTTTAAAAATGCCATACGCATAAAGAACGGAAAAGGTCCAATGAATAAATTTTGAAATTGTTGTATGCCTATTCATAATTTAATTACTTTATCACTATTTTCTGTGAGTTATCTGTGGAAATATAACATGTAAAAACGTGAAAATATTAATGTTTACTTTAATAACAAATAGGAAAGCAAAAATGAAAAATAAACCAAATATGGGCGTAGCAGTTGCTATTGGCACAGCTATAGGAGCAGGAATGTTTTCTGCTACAAATGAACCTGTGTGGATTGCATTAGGTATTGCAATTGGTGCAGCTCTTGGTGCTGGATGGAAAAAATCAAATAATCAATAAGTAGATTTATGACGCTACTTATACCTGAGTGGTTGTGGAGAAAATTAAATTATTGTTTATCTAGAAAATTTCTTTTTAAGTTTCTATTTATCTTGATAGATAATATTTCCATTTACAAGAATCTTAATTTTAAACTTAAAAAAGTATGAGACGTAAACTTCAATAGATTTAATATCTTCAGACACATCATATTTCGAAAGAAATATTTTTTTATTGCCATCAGCCGTTTTCTTTTTATTTTGGTCCAAGTGTTCACCATCTAAATAAAGGTCTGCAGCACCTTGTAGTTTCCAATTCCACCAATTGGATACCTTGATTTCTTTTCCATTAAAATCAACTGTGCGTTCTTCTAAATTTGGTTTATCTGTTTTCATTAAATTATATATTATCACAATCTCAAGTGAATGTTGACTTCTTCCTTGTAAGGAAAGAACCATTAAATACTAGGTAGTACCAGAGAGTTTTAAATTATAGAGTCAATGAACTTAAGCTCTTTCAAAAAGATATCAGAAGTTATCAGAGAGTGTCTACAGTTTTAGACAATTTGTGGGTCTTTTGTGGGTCTTTTAATCTTTTAAATTGTAATTTTTGAGCTTCATAAAATTATTACTTTTTTGCCTGTTCCATGCGATAAATCGTTTCCAATACAATCTTTATCTCTTTATCCCACGCTTCAGCTAGTTTTTCATTTTTCTTCGTAAAAATAAAGTCGCCTGTTTTTAGATTGGCTGATACGCCGCATATTGTCGCCGCTTTTATTCCACGCACATGTGAGACAGTGAAAATTGCCGACGCTTCCATATCACAATTTGTAACTCCAATATTTATCATAGATTTTTCCCAGTCATTACTTGCATAAAACGCGTCTCCAGATGCAGTAATACCCGTAAACACCTTGCTATCACCAGCCATCTCTTTCGCCGTATTGATCAATTCATATGTTAAATATAAATCGGGTATAGCTGGAAACTGGTCCGGTACATAAAATTTTGAAGTTCCTTCCTCTTTCATTGCCCCAAGCGTGATGATTAGATCGCCTATTGATATATCATCTTTAAGTGCTGCGGTGCTACCTATACGAATCAGAGATTTGGCGCCAATGTTTGCCAGCTCTTCTGCCGCAATTGCTGCTGAAGGACATCCCATTCCAGTTGATGTTACACTTATTCTTACACCTTTATAGGTACCTGTAAAGGTCCTGTGCTCTCTATGATTGGCCATTAGTTGTGCATCATCCAAATATTTTGCAACACGATCACTACGAGCAGGATCTCCCGGTAATAATACATACTCGCCAATATCCCCTGGACTCAAAGCAATATGGTATTGCTTTACTCCTTTTGTCACCTCATGCTTGTTAAATTGTCCCATTATCTTACTCTTTTCTATCTTTCACATCATTTTTTGCTCAGGAAAGAATTCTCTTAGTTCTCTAGTGTTATTGTATGTTGAGTATCTTGAATATGTTGGATATTTTCATCAAAATGTGGGTCTTTTGTGGGTCTTTTGAGTATATATATGTAAAGATTTCTGAAAAACCCTTGTGGGCGCTACAGGATTTGAACCTGTGACTTCTTCCTTGTAAGGGAAGCGCTCAGTTTACAATTTCCTCCGGTGGCTCATCATAACCCCATTCTTGCAGCAATCTTAATGCTTCCCGTTTAACAGTCTGATCAGTGTCAGAATATGTGATTTGAAACTCTACAGGACCTTCCTGTGCTTGCATTTCTTTTTTTAATTCCTCACGAGCATTCTCAATGACCATTGCCATGATTAAGGGTTTTGTATGACCTAGATATTTATTAAGTTCTTTTATGTCCATAGAGTCAATTTCTCTTCCAATACGTTCCTGTCCTCTGGCATAGTTATCCATCATTTGTTGATAAATAGGGTAGTGGAGCTCTTGCGTTGAAGATTTGATCTTCTCTACTACATGGGGTCTTTGTAGAGTTCGACATATAGCACTCGGTGAGAGGCCAAGTTGTTTTGCTATACTCCTTTGGCTCTCGCCCTCAATGGTAAGTTTTACAATCTCTATTTCATTCTTATTTAACGGCGTGTTATTACTTTTAGTCATTTTTGTATTGTGACAGATTCATGAATTTTTACAATTTTTTAGGGTAAAACTTTTTCACGACTGCAAGGAAATATCAGTTAAGAGAGCAGTGCGTTACTTTTCTATATATATGTAGTTACAAAAGCGGCCTCGGCAAGATTCGAACTTGCGACACCAGGTTTAGGAAACCTGTGCTCTATCCCCTGAGCTACGAGGCCAAGTAAAAACGTAGTACTTGTAGGATATCTATTTGTATATAGGTAATAAATGTTAGCAGTCGACGTTAAGAATATTAAAAAAACTTTTACGAGCAAACAAGACACGGTTGAGGCAGTAAAAGATGTAAGCTTTCAGGTTAAGCAAGGTGAAATCTTTGGGCTCCTTGGCCCCAATGGAGCTGGAAAATCAACAACTATCTTAATGCTCACAACACTTCTAAGTATTACAGATGGTAAGGCCACAATATTAGGTATTGATGTTGAGAAACAAGACAAACAGGTGAGAGAAAAAATAGGTGTTGCTTTACAAGATACAGGTATAGATAACCTCCTTACCGGTAGAGAGTTGTTTTTTACAACATGTCGTTTATGGGGATACAACAAAACCGATTCTGAAAAGAGAACAGAAGAACTCTTAGAACTTGTAGGACTTACCGAAGCAGGAGATAGGAGAGTCAAAACCTATTCTGGTGGCATGAAACGAAGACTAGATCTCGGTCTTAGTCTTGTACATTCTCCAGAAATCTTATTTTTAGATGAACCAACTACTGGTTTAGATCCTGGATCTAGAAGAGTGCTATGGGATGAGATAAAAAGACTTAGAGATAATGGTGTAACAATAATTTTGACAACACAGTACTTAGAAGAAGCTGATGAGTTAGCAGACAGAATTGCCATCATTGACGAGGGTTTAGTTGTTGCTGAAGGCACCTCTGATGAACTCAAAGCCAGTATTGGTGGAGATGTCATTACTTTTTCTTTTGATAGCGAAGAACATGTCACAAGTGCAAAAAAAATACTCACTGATGCTATTCAGGAAAATAATGAACTGCGCATTACCGTTGAAGATGGTGCTTCAAGAATACCAGGCTACTTAAAGCAATTAGGGGCGGAAGATATTGAAGTCAGTTCTGTTTCAGCAAGTAAGCCAACATTAGATGATGTCTTCTTGGAAGTAACTGGATACAGATTAGAAGGTGCTGAAGAGTCAGTTGAGGAAGAGCCAGAGCCATCAAGAAGAAGAGGTCGATAGTGGAATCTAATAGATCATTTATTACACAGCTACAAATATTAACAAAACGATTGACACTTCGTGTAGCAAGAAGACCTTTAGCTGAGCTACCTAACATTTTTATTTCAGCATTTTTTTTGTTTGTATACGATGGTGCATTAGGTGGGGTCTTTGGAGGATCAGCCCAAGGTACACCATTTGACTTTGCTAATGGCAACTTTGTAAACTTTATTCTTCCAGTATCTATCGTTTCTGCCTCTATCAGCGGTGGTGCCTCAGGTGTTTACTTAGTAGAAGATATTGAGTCTGGAGTTTTCAAACGTTATCAAAGTATGCCAATTTCTAAATGGGCAATTATTTTGGCACCAATGTTAGTGGGTGCATTACGTGTCCTATTGCAAGCAGGCTTAATCTTGACCATTGGCAAAATTATTGGTGCGGACCCTGCTGTTGGAACAGTTGGCTACTTCATGGTTCTCTCCATTGCATTTCTGTGGGGCATGGGATTTGCCGGTTACTCTGTAGCTGCTGGAGTACGTTCAGGTTCTGCGCAAGGAGCCCAGGCTGCATCATTTCTATTTTTCCCTGCCTTATTTTTAGCGCCAACATTTGTGCCAAGAGAAGCTCTACGTGGGTGGCTATCAACAGCCTCTGCCTATAACCCAACAACTTATGTTATTGAGTCAATGCGTGCGATTATGGTCGAAGGTTGGATTACAGATGTTATTACAAAAGGTTATATAGCAGCTGGATCTTTTGCCCTAATTACCCTAACTTTTGCAGTTATTTCTGCATCTAAAGCTACAGAAAAAGCATAAAATACTGCTTTAGATAGTAATTAAAATTAATTACTCTATATACTTCTTAAGGAAATTATGGAAGCAACATTAAAAGCTACACTTAGAGACGAAAAAGGCTCACCGGAGTCAAGAAG
>ENA-UZWW01011413-UZWW01011413.1-metagenome-genome-assembly--contig:-Day-5--50m-contig-11413_pt1 | contig 16031 bp, 14 predicted proteins | sample MGYA00260348_ERZ794908 | MGnify/ENA metagenome assembly ERZ794908
GGGTTCGAGTGGCCCGGCCGGTACTCCAGAAGGGGTCTGGCGGGGTCAGACGAGGGCCGGGGAGGACCGAATCGATGAACGGAACCACGAACGGGCAGGGCCCAGCCGTCGAGTTGGCTGGAGTGGTCAAGCGCTTCGGCGATCGCTCAGGCACCGAGGTGACTGCGGTGGACCACATTGACCTCACCGTCATGGATGGCGAGTTCTTCTCCCTGCTCGGCCCGTCAGGCTGTGGCAAGACCACCACTCTGCGCATGGTGGCCGGCCTCGAACTGCCGACCGCCGGGTCCATCCGTATCCACGGTGAGGAGATGGGCCTCCGGCCGCCAAACAAGCGACCCGTCAACACCGTCTTCCAGAGCTACGCGCTATTCCCCCACATGACGGTGGCCGCCAACGTCGGCTTCGGGCTCGAGATGCGCAAGGTCCCCGCTTCCGAGCGCAAGGACCTCATCGACTGGGCCATCGACCTGGTTGAGATGGGTTCCATGGCCCACCGCAAGCCCACCCAGTTGTCGGGTGGCCAGCAGCAGCGGGTGGCTTTGGCCCGGGCGTTGGTGAACCGGCCCGAGGTGCTCCTGTTGGATGAGCCGCTGGGAGCTCTCGACCTGAAGCTCCGTCAGCAGATGCAGTTCGAACTTAAGAACCTCCAACGCGAGGTCGGCATCACCTTCGTTTACGTCACCCACGACCAAGAGGAGGCGGTCACCATGAGTGACCGCATCGGCGTCATGCATGAGGGTCGGCTCCTACAGGTCGACACGCCCGAGGCCATCTACGAGCGGCCCACCACCCGATTCGTGGCCGACTTCATCGGACAGACCAACTTCCTCGAGGCCACGGTGGCCAGTGGCGAGGAGGTTGTGCTGGCGAACGGCGACCGCCTCCGCCTGTCGTCGGACCAGCCGTCCGGGTCGTCAGTGGCCGTCACCGTCCGACCCGAGCGACTCACCGTGCACCGCCGGGGCGAGGCGCCTATGGATCGTCATTGCGTCGAGGGCCGGGTGGAGACCGTGACCTATCTGGGCAACGCCGTTGTCTACGGCATCGGCGTGGACTGGATGCACCTCGAGGTCCGTTGTCCAGCCACCCTGGCCGGCGACCGTCGGGACGTGGGCGACGACGTCACGGTGTCCTTCGAGCCCGACCACGCCGCGGTGGTGACCGGCTGATGCCCGTCGAGGCACCTCCGGGCGACGCCCCGGAACTGGAGGACACCACCGAGGTGGCCACACTGGGTCTGGAGCACCAGGCCGAACGCGCCAAGGCGCGTCAGGGCTTCCTGCTGGGGCTGCCCACCATCGTCTATTTGCTGATCTTCTTCGTTGCCCCGCTGGGATTCGTGGTGGCCTACTCCTTCGCCACCCGCACCAGCACCGGCCGGACCGAGTTACGCGACTTCAACTTGAACGCCTACGCCCGCCTCGGCGACGACATCATCATGACGGTTGCCTGGCGGTCGCTGTGGATGGCCGTGCTGGCCACGCTGATCTGCCTGGTGCTGGCTTACCCGCTGGCCTACTTCATTTCGACCCGCAGCCCGGCTGTGCGCAACATGCTCCTGGTCGCGGTGATGATCCCGTTCTGGTCAAACTTCCTGATCCGGACTTACGCCTGGCGGGTGCTGCTTGACAGCGACGGGCTCGTGACCCAGGGCCTGGAGTTGCTCGGTCTAGGGGATGGACGCATCTTGTTCACCTCCAATGCGGTGATCCTGGGCCTCGTCTACGGCTACTTGCCGTTCATGGTGCTTCCTCTGTACGCGGCCATCGAGCGCGTCGACTGGAGCCTCGTAGAAGGTGCCCGTGACCTCTACGCCAGTGGCTGGGCGGCCTTTCGCCGGGTGGTGTGGCCGCTGTCGCGCCCTGGCGTCATTGCTGGTTCGATGCTGGTCTTCGTGCCCAGCTTCGGGGCCTACGTCACCCCAGCCATCCTGGGCGGCAACAAGGAGGGCCTGCTGGGCAGTTACATCGTGCTGCAGTTCCTCTCGGCCCGGAACGGGCCGGTGGGTTCGGCAGTGTCGGTGGTGGTCCTCGGCGTGATGCTCGTCAGCACACTCATCTACTTCCGGGCTGGGGGGAAGAACCTGTGAGCAAGGGCGTCGCCAAGTCGACCGCTGAACCCCAGGGGGCTAGTCGCTGGCTGCTTCGCGGCCACTCGGCGGCCGTGTTCGCCTTCTTCTACGCCCCGATCGTCGTGCTCTGCGTCTTCTCGTTCAACGACAGCAACGCGGTGGGAAACTGGAACGGCTTCACGCTGGACTGGTACTCAGACCTGTTCGCCAACGACAACATCCAGTCCTCGATTTGGGTGTCGGTCAAGGTGTGCGTGGTGTCGACGCTGATCTCGGTAGTGCTGGGCACAGCTGGAGCGTTGGCCCTCGAACGGTTCCGGTGGTGGGGCCAGAAGGCCTTCGACGCTGTCCTCTACCTGCCGATCATCATCCCCGACGTCACCATGGCCGTGATGATGCTGGTCTTCTTCAGCGAGACGGCGTCATGGTTCGACTGGATTCCCGGCGTCAACCTCCAGAACGGCCTCGAGAAGCTGGTGTTCAGCCACGTGGCGTTCAACATCTCGTTCGTGTCGGTGGTGGTACGGGCCCGTCTGGCCATCCTGGACGCCTCCATGGAGGAGGCGGCCGCCGACCTTTACGCCAACCGTTGGCAGGCCTTTCGCCGGGTCACCCTGCCCCAAATCATGCCGGGCGTGATCGGTGGGGCCCTGCTGGCGGTGACCATCTCGCTGGACGACGTGGTGGTATCCAGCTTCGTCTCCGCGGTGGGAGGCACCCCGCTGTCGGTGTACGTGTTCGGCATGTTGCGCAAGGGGGTCACCCCCCTCGTGAACTCCGTGTCGGTCGTGATGTTGGCGGCGTCCATGGCATTCGTCATGGCGTCGCTCGTGATCTCCCGGGCAACGGGCTCGGAGAGGGAGGAAAGGTGAGTGCTATGAGGAAGTGGATTCGAATCGTCGCCCTGTTGGGCATCCTCAGCGTCGTAGCCGCTAGTTGCGGCAGCGATTCTGAGGAAGCTGCAGGCGACTTCAAGCAGTGCGACGCCGGCGAGACCGACGGTGACCTGGCGTTCTTCAACTGGTCGGAGTACATGGACCCTGACCTGATCGCGGCGTTCCAGGACGAGTTCGGGGTCGCCGTGACCGAGGACTTCTACCCGTCCAACGAAGAGATGTTTGCCAAGATCTCGCCCGGAGGAACGGGCTACGACGTAATCGTCCCGTCGGACTACATGATCTCAATCCTGAGGTCCGAAGCTCTGATCCAGCCCATCCAGAAGGACGCGGTACCCAACCACGTCAACATCGCCGACAAGTTCGCCGATCCGCCGTTCGATCCGGGGAACACCTACACGCAGCCCTACCAGTGGGGAACCACCGGGGTGGGCGTGGACCTAGGCGTGACCGGGCACGACATCCCGCTGACCTGGGGCCTGCTCTTCGACGCCGACCTCGCCGAGCAGTACGGCCTGTCGGGCAAGATCAGCCTGCTGGACGATCCACGCGAGACCATGGGCGCAGCGCTCAAGTACCTGGGTTACTCACTGAACTCCACGTCGGCCGACGAGCTGGCCGAGGCCGAGGCGGTCATCGCCGACGCCGTCAGCCGGGTCGCCGCCTTCGATTCGGACCAGTACAGCGAGCTGGTGGTAGCCGGCGAGACCATCGCCGGTCACGGTTACAGCGGCAACTTCCTCTGGGACTTCGAGGAGGGCGAGAGCGAGTACACCTACTTCGTGCCCGACGAGGGTGGCACGGTCTGGGTGGACGGCATGGCCGTCCTTGTTGACGCGCCGCATCCCTGCACGGCTTTCGCCTTCATCAACTTCCTGTTGGACGCCCACAACGGTGCGCAACTGACGAACTTCAACTGGTACGCCAGCCCCAACGGCGCCGCTGAGGAGTTCATCGACCAGGAGGTGCTCGACAACCAGATCATCTACCCGTCCGCGGCGACGATGGAGCGCCTCGAGTTCATCGAGGACACCGGTGAGTTCGAGATCGAGTACACCGACGCTCTGACCAGGGCGCGCGGCTGATCCTTCCTCCCTTCCGGTCGGCGGGTCGGGGTGCAAGACGCACTTCCGGCCCGCCGACCGGGCGGGCCCACCGCCGGTTTCCGTCGGCGGGACGGCGAGATGAACCAACGAACGATGATGGGAACCCGACGATGAGCGAGCACCAGCGCCTGGCTGAACTGGCCGAGCGGCACCTGTGGGGACACTTCTCTGTCCTCAAGAACGACATTGACGGGACCCGGGTCATCGAGCGCGGCCAGGGCTGCCACGTGTGGGACGCCGAGGGGAACCGGTACCTCGACGGCCTAGCCGGTTTGTTCGTCAGCCAACTGGGGCACGGTCGCCCCGAACTGGCTCGGGCGGCCGGGGACCAGGCAGCGACGCTCGGGTACTTCCCCATCTGGACCTACGGGCACCCGACGGCCATTGAACTGTCGGCCATTCTGGCTGGACTGGCGCCAGGTGACCTGAACCGGGTGTTCTTCACTACCGGTGGATCCGAGGCCGTCGAGTCGGCCTGGAAGCTAGCTCGCCAGTACTTCAAGTTGAAGGGCAAGCCCGACAAAGTCAAGGTCGTCAGTCGGAACCTCGCCTACCACGGGACCACGATGGGTGCACTGTCCATCACCGGGCTTGATTCCATCAAGACGGTGTTCGAGCCGCTAGTGCCCGGTGCGATCAAGGTGCCCGAGACCAACCACTACCGGTGCCCGACCTGTCAGGACGACCCGCACTGCTCGTTGCACGCGGCAGACGCCATCGAAGAGGCCATCATCAGGGAGGGCCCCGACACCGTGGCCGCCCTGTTCGTTGAGCCGGTGCAGAATGCCGGCGGCTGCTTTGTGCCCCCGCCCGGCTACTTCGACCGGGTCCGTGAGATCTGCAACCGTCACGACGTGTTGCTGGTTTCCGACGAGGTCATCTGCGCCTACGGGCGCATCGGCCACATGTTCGGGTGCGAACGGTTCGGTTACATACCCGACGTGATCACCTCGGCCAAGGGCCTCACCTCGGGCTACGCGCCGCTCGGCGCCATGATCGTGAGTGACCGGGTGGCCGAGCCCTTCGTGGGCACCGGCGACTCGTTCCTGCATGGCATTACCTTCGCGGGCCATCCGGTGAGCTGCGCCGTGGCGCTGGCCAACCTCCAGATCTTCCAGGACGAAGGCATCATCGGCCACGTCCAGACGAATGAGTCGGCCTTCCGGGCAGCGCTAGACGATCTGGCTGATCTGCCGATCGTCGGCGACATCCGTGGTGTCGGCTACTTCTACGGCATCGAACTAGTCCGGGACCGCGACACCCGGGCCTCGTTCAGCGACGACGAGCGCGAGCACCTACTACGAGGTTTCCTGTCCAACCGCCTTCTGGAACTAGGCCTGATCTGTCGGGCCGATGATCGGGGTGAACCGGTCATCCAGCTCTCGCCACCGCTCATTGCCGGCCCAGATGAGTTCGCGGAGATCAACTCGAAACTCCGTCAGGCGCTAACCGAAGCCATGGCTGAGTTGGGCGTGTAGGACCGGCATCGTGAACGAGCTGACGGGGGTCCCGGGACGGGCGACGAGCGAGGTCTTCCCCCTCGACGAAAAGGATCGGGCGATCATCACTGAACTCCAGGTGGACGGGCGCATGTCCTACTCCGACCTGGCGCCACGCGTCGGCCTGTCCCAGGCAGCGGTGCGTCAGCGGGTCAACCGGCTCATCGGGCGTGGGGTCATGCAGGTGGTGGCCGTGACCGATCCCCTCAGCCTCGGCCTGTCCACCCAGGCCATGGTTGGTATCAGCGTCTCCGGTGACGTCCGGGCGGTGGCTGCTGCGGTCTCTGAGTATCGGGAGGCCGAGTATGTCCTGATCACCGCTGGTCGCTACGACGTGCTGGCCGAGGTCTTGTGCGAGGACAACGAGGCTCTGCTGTCGCTGGTCAACGACCGAATCCGGTCTATCGACGGCGTGGCCTCTACCGAGGTGTTCTCCATACTCAAGATGGAGAAGATGACGTTCTCCTGGGGCACCGGCTAACGCTTGCTTCCCGGTCTCACCGGCCTGGTCAACGCAGAGCGTTGGCCAGGGTGTCGATGACGCGGCCGATTTCGTCGTCGGTGATGACGAGTGGCGGACAGATGGCCAGGCAGGTCCCGATGGGCCGCACTATCACCCCCTCCTCAAGGATGGCGTTTCGTACCGGGATGGAGTCGCGGCCCAGTTCCGCGGCGTACACCGCGCCCATGCCCCGCCACGATTCGATGTGTCCGTCGGCCGCCAGGGCACGCAGGCCCTCCTGGAGCTTTTCGCCGACGTGGTTGGCCCGCTGATCAAGGCCTTCGTCGGTCATGATCTGGAGGTTGGCTATGCCCGCTGCGCACGAGGCATGGTGTCCCGAGTACGTGTAGCCGGTTCGGAGCAGGAAGCCGGGCTCTTCGAGCTCCTCGCAGACGGCCCGGGACACGATGACGCCGGACAGCGGGAGGTAGCCCGACGTGACGCCCTTGGCGAAGGTGATCAGGTCAGGGGTGACGCCAAAGGTCTGGGCGCCGAACCATTCGCCGGTCCGACCGAAGCCGCAGATCACCTCATCGAAGATGAGCAGTGCCTCGTTGTCGTCACACAGGCGACGCAGGCCCTCGAGGTAGCCGTCGGCCGGTGGGAAGACACCGCCAGCACCCTGTAGCGGCTCGGTCAGGACAGCGGCAATCCGGTCACCCTGCTCGGCGAAGATCGACGCCATGGCTTCTAGGTCGTCGTGGGGGACCTCCAGGAAGTGGGGGACCAGGTCGCCCCAGCCCTCACGGTTGGGGGCGATGCCCTGAGCTGACGTCCCTCCGAAGTTGGTTCCGTGGTAGCCGTTGGTGCGCTTGATGATGACCTGGCGACCCTCGGTGCCCCGGCGTTGCTGGACCAGTCGGGCAATCTTCAGCGCGGTGTCGACAGCCTCAGATCCCGAGCAACCCAGGAAGGTCCGTCCGTCGGGGTGCGGCGACCGCTCCACGATCATCTCAGCCACCCGGGCGGCGGGACCGTTGGTGAACGGAGCGAAGGTGTTGTACGCCTCCATCTGGTGCATCTGAGCGGTGACGGCGTCGATGATCTCGGTACGTCCGTGGCCGACCTGACAGAGCCAGAGGTTGGCCATGGCGTCGACATAGTCCTTGCCGGAGGCGTCGTAGACGAGCGAGCCCTCGCCGCGGACGATGTCGATGAAGTCGCCCTCGGGCATGGCCGGTGGGGAAAACGGGTGGAGCAGGGCGTTGGTCATTGAAAGGGTCTCCTGATCGGGTCGGTGGGGACGCCGGGTTGGACGAGCTGACGGTCGGTGGGTCGCGTGAGTATGGCACCAATCAGCAACAGGATCGCCATGGTGGAGGCGGTGACAATCCAGGCCGTGAGGTCACCGTGGCTGTCGTAGATCATGGCAATGATCATGGCTGCCACCGCGGCCGTGGCCACCTCGACGGCACCCATGAGGCCCTGCGCGGAGGCCTGTCGGTTCTCGGCCACTGCGGCAGCCACCAGCATGGGGGCCGACGGGAAGGTGAAGCCCTCCATGACCGAGGTGGCCATGGTGATGGCCACCAGGGCGGCCACTCCGGGGACGACGCCGTAGAAGGTGGTCAGCAGGGTGATGCTGGCCAGGCCTCCGATGGCCCACCGGCGGGCGCCGTACCGCTGGGCCAGTGAGCCACCCAGTGGGGACAGCAGGGCGATGGGGAGAGCCGCCAGGGTGATCCCGACCGCCAGAGTGGTCTGGGTGGCGCCGCGGGTATCCATCTCGAGGACCCACACGGCCTCGAAGGCACCGATGAACACGAAGTAGGCCGCCACCACGAAGAAGGCGCCCACCAGGCGGCGGATGCGAAGCAGGCCCTTGAGGCCGAGGCCCTCCTCGTCTCGTGCCGCCGTGTCGGGTTGGGCCCGGAAGGAGACGGGCAGCAGCATGGCCAATGCGACGGCCATGGCCCAGAACGTGAACCGAAAGCCACCGATACCGGCCAGCAGGGAGGCGATCATCGGACCGGCCACGAAGCCGCCGACGTCCCACGCTCCAAGGCGACCCATGTTGCGTCCCAGGTTCGTCGGATCGGCCACGATGACTGTGCGTCGGGCCGCCGGGCCGGCAGTGCCCAGGGCGAAGCCGAAGACCGCCCGCCCGAGCACGTAGTGCCAAAGATCCTGGCCGACGGCCAGGAGCACCATGCCGACGACGCCGAGGGCGAGGCCGCCGCGAAGCATGGCCGGGGCCCGGCCCCGGTCGGCTTGGGGGGCCATGCTGATGTTGGCCACGAAGGCCGCCGCGAATCCCGCAGCGATGGCCAGGCCGATCCCGGTATCGGTGAACCCGAGCTCACTGCGGATCTCGGCCAGCAGCACGATGATCGACCCCAGCCCCGCTGACGCCCCGAACAGGATCAGGAAGTAGGGAGCAAGGCTGGGCCCGGTCTTGGGGGGCTCACCGTTACTCGTCAGATCCTCAGCCACGGACGTCGACGCCGGGGAGCACGCAGAGCATCTCGTAGAGCAGGTTGGCGGCCACCAGACTGGTCATGCCGGTGGTGTCGTAGATGGGGGCCACCTCGACGAGGTCGCATCCCACGAGGTCCAGACCACGGCAACCCCGGATCACCTCGAGGCCCTGGGGCATGGTGAGGCCACCGACCTCGGGCGTGCCGGTGCCGGGTGCGTACGCGGGGTCCAGGCCGTCGATGTCGAAGCTCAGGTAGACGGGGCCTCCGTCCACCTGTTCGCGCACCTCGGCCATGAGCGGTTCGAGGCTGCGGTGCCAGCATTCCTCGGCCTGAACGACCCGGAAGCCCTGCTCCCGCGACCAGTCGAAGTCATCGGCCGCATAGCCGGTGCCCCGAACACCGATCTGGACGACACGGTTGCCGTCCAGCAGACCTTCTTCGACGGCCCTCCGGAACGGGGTGCCGTGTGCCACCTTGGAGCCGAACATGGTGTCGTTGATGTCGGTGTGGGCGTCCACGTGGATCAGTCCGACTGGGCCGTGCTTACTGGCCATGGCTCGCAGGATGGGCAGCACGATGGTGTGGTCGCCGCCCATTGACGCGGTGATCACGTCGTGGGCCAGCAGGTCGACGTAGTGGGCCTCGATGGCATCCACGGCGGCCCCCAGGTCGAAGGGGCTGGCTGCCACGTCGCCCGTGTCATCGATGCGGAGGCTGTCGAACGGGGCGGCCCGGGTGGCCATGTTGTAGGGGCGAAGCAGCACCGATTCGGAGCGGATGTCGCGAGGGCCGAAGCGGGCGCCCGGCCGGTTGGAGGTGCCGATGTCCATGGGGACGCCCACCACGGCGACGTCCAGGTCAGCCGGCTCGGTGGTGCCGGGAAGGCGCATGAAGGTGGCAATGCCGCCGAAGCGGGGCATCTCGTTGCCGCCGAGGGGCTGGGGGTTCCCTGTCTCGAATCGCTGGGTCACCGGGGGAGTATTCCACGGGTGGCCCCAGTAAGTCGCCTCGAATCGGTCGTGGCGGCCGGGCCGTGGCAGGCTCCGCACCATGGTCCACGAGAGTTACCGACATGAACACGACAAGGGCCTCATGGCTGAGCTGCGATGGCTTCGAAAGATCCGCACCTTCTGGCAGACCGACCTGAACCGGGCCATCGTCGACCTGGCAGATCCTCAGCCCGGCGAGCGTGGTCTAGACGTGGGCGCAGGCATGGGTGCAGCCACGGTTCTGGCAGCCAGGCGCGGTGCCCACGTGGTGGCCGTGGAGCCGGGCGGCACTATGCGCCTGGTGGCCCGGGTGCGACGATTGTTCAACCGGAGTCGGCAGAGGATCACCGTCGAACCCGGGGTGGCCGAGGACCTGCCGGTGGCCGGGAGATCCACTGAGGTGCTCTGGGCGGGTAACGCCATGCACCACTGGGTCGACCATGGGGCGGCGTTCGCCGAGTTCGCGCGGGTGTTGGCGCCAGGCGGCCGGCTGGTGCTGGTCGACGAGGACTATGACGACCCGACCCATCCCGACCATGGAGAGTTCGCCGGTCACGAGGCCGAGTTGACGCCGGTCGACGTAGAAGCCATCGCCGTGGCCATGGTGACTCTGGGGCTGGATGCCGCCGGGACCCACGAGATGGTGGCCGGCGTCCCGGCCAAGGTCGTCCGGGCGACCAAGCCGGACTGACGCAGGTCAACCCAGAACGGGATCAATGGGAGTAATCGGCGGGTGGGCGGCTTCGACGACGGCCGCCGCCGCGAGGGTGCGGTCCTCTCGGTGACGGTCGGCCATGAACTGCACGCCGAGGGGCACGCCGTCGGCATTACATCCGACCGGGATCTGGGTGGCGGGAAGGCCGAGCACGTTGGCCGGGGTGATGGGGGTGAAGACGCCGTCGTAGAGGGCCCGGACGACGCTCAGGTCATCGGAGAGATCGTCGTGATGGCCGAACGGCGGCTGGTACCAGGTGGGTAGCACCAGCACCGGGAACTCGTCTAGGAACAAGGCCCACTGGCGGGCCAGGCGGTGGCGTTCGATGTGAACCTCCTGGGGCGCTACCTCACCGGCTGGCCAGAACACCATCGAGGAGCGGATCAGGTGGGCGCCGTCGTCGGATATCACGGCGGACAGGGCCTCCATGGTCATCGGGAAGTCTTCGCCGAGGAGTCGACCCCACACGTCGTAGCACCGCTCCATCTCGGGCGGGGTGGCGTCGACGACCTCCCAGCCGGCGGCGGCCAACGCCTCGCCGGCCCGGTCCACGGCCTCACGGGCATCGGGGTGGATCGGTCCGCCGGGCAGGTCGGTGGGCACGGCGGCCCGTCGGACGAAGTCACCGCCGTCGTGGGGCACGTCGACCGATCGTGGATCGCGCGGATGGCGTCCCACGGAAACCCGGAGCATGGCGTCCAGGTCGGCCACCGATCGGGCCATGGGGCCGGCCACCGCCATGAGCTGTCGTCCCAGCAACGGGTCGGACGCGGCAGGCGATGTGCCGTGCATCGGTAGGCGCCCGAGCGAGGTCTTGGTCGCCGCGATGCCACACGCGTAGGCCGGGTTGCGGACCGACCCTCCGAGGTCGGTGCCCACTCCCATGGGGGCCATGCCCGAGGCGATGGCCGAGCCGTCACCGCCCGACGAGCCGCTGGCCGTGCGATCGGGGTGCCAGGGGTTGCGGGTCAGGCCGAACAGCGGGTTGTCGGTGGCCAGCCGCATGGCCATCTCGGGCTGGTTGGTTTTGGCGATGGGGATGGCCCCGGCGTCCCGCAGTCGGCCGATGGTCGGGTCGTCGATCGGCGGGACGTTGTCGGCAAAGGCCGGGATGCCGTAGGTGGTGGGGTGGCCGGCCAGGTCCAGCCCGTCCTTGACGGTGAACGGGACGCCGGCCAGAGGGCCGAGGGCATCGCCGGCCGCCCGGGCCCGGTCGACCTCGGCGGCGGCGGCCCGAGCCTCGTCGGCCACCACGAGGACGGCGGCGTTCAGCCAACCGTTCACCTCGTCGATGCGGTCCAGGTGGGCGTCGACCACCTCGTGGGCCGACACCTCGCCGCTGGCCACCAGAGCGGCCAGGTCGGTCCCGGTTCGACGCCAGAGTTGGTCGGTCATCGTGGCAACCTAGCCACCACCTGACGAGCGGAGGAGGGCCACATGCCGCAGGCGGAGTCCAACGGGCTGGTTCTGGAGTACGAGGAGTTCGGCGACCCCGCTGATCCACCAGTCCTCCTCGTCATGGGGCTCAACGCCCAGATGACGGTCTGGCCGGAGGACTTCTGTCGGCAACTGGCGGGCCGGGGCCACCGGGTCATCCGCTTCGACAACCGGGACGTCGGTCTCAGCACGTGGTTCGACCAGTTCCCGCCCGGCGACCCGGTGGAGGCCTTCCTGACCTTCCTGGGCGGCGGCACCGTGGAGTCGACCTATGCCCTGTCCGACCTGGCCGATGACGCAGCCGGTCTACTGGACGCCCTCGGGCTCGACTCGGTGCATGTGGTGGGGGCGTCGTTCGGGGGGATGATCGCCCAGCGGGTCGCCATGGGTCACCCGGATCGGGTACGGAGCCTGACGTCGATCATGTCGATGCCCAGAATCATTCCCATGGACCTCGAGGTACTGCTGTCCCTCCAGGCGCCGGACGTGGACCCGTCGGACTGCGAGGCCATCGCGGACGCCGAGGTGGCAGCCGCCCGCCTCTACGCCGGGACGGGGTTCGCCTTCGACGAGGTCGGAGCGCGGGAACGGTCGCTGGCCAACCAGGAGCGGGCCTGGCATCCGGACGGTGGCGTACGCCAGGCCTTTGCGGCACTGGCCGACGAGGATCGTCGACCGGGACTGGCCGAGGTGATGGTGCCCTCACTGGTCATTCACGGCACCGAGGATCCCCTCGTCGTGCCTCAGGGTGGGCAGGAGACGGCCGATGCCCTCCCGGGTGCCGAACTGGTGTGGATCGAGGGGATGGGCCACGAGATGCCCGAGGCGGCGTGGCCGCAGATCCTGGATCCGATCTCTGCGTTGATCGCCCGAGCTGAGGGCTCAGGGAAAACCGACTAGGGCTGGATGATGATGAGGCGGTCCTCGGTCATCTCGCGCACCGTGTAGGCCGGACCCTCGCGGGTGTTGCCGGAGTCGCGGATGCCGCCGTACGGCATGTGGTCGGCTCGCCAGGATGGCGACTCGTTGATGAGCACGCCGCCGTACTCGAGTACCTCGGCGGCCCGCAGGGCCTTGCCGATGTCGTTGGTGAACACCGCGGCCTGCAGGCCGTAGTCGCTGGCGTTGGCCCGGGCCAGTGCGTCCTCGTAGTCGGTGTAGGTGGCGATGCCGACTACCGGTCCGAACACCTCGACGCAGGACACCTTCATGTCGTCGGTGACGTCGGCCAGCACCGTGGGGGCCAGCACGCCGCCGACCATGGTGCCGCCACAGACCAGCGTGGCGCCGGCCGCCGTGGCCTCGTCGACCCAGGCGGCCACCCGCTCGGTTTCGCCGCCGTCGATGAGCGACGACACGTCGGTGGCCGGATCGGCCGGATCGCCCACCGTCAGACTGCGGGCCTGATCGGCCATGGCCTCGGTGAACTCGGTGGCGATGTCGGCGTGCACGTAGATGCGCTGGGTGGAGATGCAGGTCTGGCCGGCGAAGCCGAAGGCCGCCATCTTCAGCTTGGCCGCCGCGGTGGCCACGTCGACGTCGGGCTCGATCACGATCGGCGAGTTGTTGCCGAGCTCGAGGGAGACCTTCTTGCGGGGCGCCGTGGTCCGGATGTTCCAGCCCACGGGCGGCGAGCCGGTGAAGGTGATCATGGCCACGTCGTCGTGTTCGACCATGTGGGCGGCGGTGCGCCCAGCGCAGGTCACGACGTTGAGCCAGCCGGGGGGAAGGCCACAGTCCTCGAGGAGGACCTCGGCCAGCAGGATGGCGGTCAGGGGAGTCGACGATGCCGGCTTGAGGACGACCGGGCAGCCGGCGGCGATGGCCGGGGCGATCTTGTGGCACACCAGGTTCAGCGGGAAGTTGAACGGCGAGATGGCGCCCACCACGCCGATCGGGACCTTCCTGATGAACCCGGTCTTGCCTTCGCCGGCCGGACTGGCGTCCAGTGTCAGGGCGTCACTTGTCATGGTGCGGGCCACGGCGGCCGAGAACCGTGCCGTGTCGACGGCTCGGGAGGCTTCGACCCGGGCGGTGCTGATGGGCTTGGCCGCCTCGGCCGAGATGCTCTGGGCGAACTCCTCCTGGCGGGCGGTCAGCGCTTCGGCCAGACGGTCGAGGATGGCGGCGCGTTGGTGGGTGGGGAGCACGCCGGCGGCCAGCGTGGCCTTGGCCACGGCGATGGCCGCGTCGAGGTGATCGGTGGTCCCGGCCGGGACGGAGCCCAGGACGCGGCCGTTGTACGGCGACCGGACCTCGCTGGCCTCGTCGGCGTCGACGCGCTCGGCGCCGATGATCATCAGGTGGTGTTCGCTCACGGGGACCTCCGGGGGAGCACGTCGGATCGGGACAATCTACACTGACCCAGATCCTTTGGATCCAAATGAAATAGACGGCACGGGCCACGGGGCCGAGAAGGGGGTCGAGCATGAGCGACGGTGCTGGAGTGCGGCCACGGATCGACGTGGCGGGGATTCCGGTCTCGGTCGATCACTACGTCGGCGGGCGTCGACTGTCGTCCCCCACCACGTTCGAGGACCGCTCTCCGTTGGACTGGTCGACGGTGCTGGCCGAGGTGTCGGCCGGTGACGCGGCCACCGCGGATGCTGCGCTGGCCGCGGCCACCGACGCCTTCGAGGGCTGGGCCGCCCTCGGCCCGGCCGGGAGGGCTCCCCACCTCCGTCGCATGGCCGACCTGATCGACGAACGGGTGGCCGATATCGCCGCGGTCGAGTGCGTGGACATGGGCATGCGCCACGAGAGCCTCCGAAACCGGGTGATCGGTCGGGGTGCCCGCAACTTCCGGGCCTACGCCGAACTGGCCGAACAGCACGAGGAGCGGGTCTGGTCGTCCAACGGCACCGCCAACCGCGTCCAACGGCTGCCTGCCGGCCCGGCGGTGGTCATCACGCCGTGGAACGCCCCGTTCATGCTGGCCACCTGGAAGCTGGCCCCCGCGCTGGCCGCCGGAAACCCGGTGGTGCTCAAGCCCGCCGAATGGTCGCCCCTGTCGGCCAGTCTGCTGGCCGACCTGGCCGACGAGGCTGGACTGCCGCCGGGTGTACTCAACGTCGTGCAGGGCATCGGATCCGAGATCGGACCGCCGCTGACCGGTGACCCGCGGGTGCGACGCCTGTCGTTCACCGGTTCGCCAGCCACCGCCCGGGCCATCGGGACGGCCGCGGCGGCCAACATCGTGCCGTTCACCGCGGAACTGGGCGGCAAGGGCGCGCTGGTGGTGTTCGCCGACAGCGACCTGGAGGCTGCGGCCCGTACGGCGGCCGGCCAGTACGACGATTCGGGTCAGGTCTGCCTGGCCGGGACCCGCCTGCTCGTCGAGGCCTCGGTGGCCGAAGAGTTCCTGGTCCGCTTCCACGCCCACGCCGACGCCCATGTGCTGGGTGACGCCCACGACGACGCCACCACCATCACCCCGATGATCCATCCCACCCACGTGGCCCGGGTCGAGGGCTTCATCGAGCGGGCCCGGGCGGCCGGCGACGAGGTGCTCCGGGGTGGGCACCGCCACGTGCCCGACGGCTGGGCCGGTGAACCCGCCGACGCCCTGTGGGTCGAACCGACCCTGATCGCGCCGGCCTCCAACGACAGCGAGATCGTCCAGCAGGAGGTGTTCGGGCCCGTCCTGACCTTCCAGACGTTTGCCGACGAGGACGAGGCCATCTCCCTGGCCAACTCCACGGCCTACGGGCTGTCGGCCACGCTGTTCACCGGATCGGCCGACCGGGCCGAGCGGGTCGGCGGCGCACTGCGGGCCGGGACCACCTGGGTCAACTGCTTCCTGGTGCGTGACCTGACGGCGCCGTTCGGTGGCCTGGGCATCAGTGGTCTGGGGCGCGAGGGTGGAGACCACGCTCTGGAGTTCCACGCCGACCTCAAAACCCTCCAGATCCGCGACGACACCACCTCGTGACTGCTCTCGTGCACAGGGACCCGGGCCGACGGGGCATGATCGGAGCCCCATGACCGATCTGCTGACCCCCCGCCGACGTGAGCTGGTGGCCCGCATGGCCGACCTCGGGCCGGCCATTGCGGCCCGTGCCGACCAGGTGGACCGTGACGCCGCCTTCCCGTACGAGAACTACGCCGAACTCCGCGAAGCGGGATTCCTGGCCCTGTGTATCCCCGAGGAGCACGGTGGGCTGGGTGCCGACTTCGTGACCTACGCCCTGGTGTCGGAGGAACTGGCCCGACACTGTGGGTCGACGGCGCTGACCTTCAACATGCACACGGCCACCATGTTGCTGGTCGGCGAGATCGCGGATGACCTCTCCATGGGCGACGACGAGCGGGTCGAGCACGAGCGGCGTCGTACCGCCGTGTGGCGTGGCGTGGTCGATGACGGCACGATCCACGCCCAGCCGTTCAGCGAGGG
>ENA-UZWW01003805-UZWW01003805.1-metagenome-genome-assembly--contig:-Day-5--50m-contig-3805_pt2 | contig 15986 bp, 17 predicted proteins | sample MGYA00260348_ERZ794908 | MGnify/ENA metagenome assembly ERZ794908
GTAATTGATAACTTTGAAGAAGAGGGGCACGCGTATTACGCCTCCGCGCGACTATGGGATGACGGCATTATCACGCCGCAAGACACCCGCCGCGTCATCGCTCTGTCGTTATCCGCAGCACTAAACAAACCCATTGCAGAAACACGCTTTGGCGTGTTCCGAATGTAGGGAGCTACCATGTTTACCAAGATTCTAATTGCCAATCGCGGTGAGATTGCCTGCCGAGTGATAAGAACGGCAAAAAAACTCGGTGTCGCAACTGTCGCTATCTATTCCGATGCGGATGCCGATGCCCTACATGTTTCAATGGCTGACGAAGCTGTACATGTCGGTGGTTCTGCACCGGCGGATTCTTATCTTCAACAGGCACGTATTCTGGAAGCAGCAAAACTCACCGGTGCCCAAGCAATTCACCCTGGATACGGATTCCTCTCTGAAAATCCGGAATTTGCCAACGTATGTATGACGGCAGGTATTGCATTTATTGGACCTCCGGTTGCCGCAATCGAAGCAATGGGATCAAAATCAGCAGCAAAAAACATTATGCAATCCGCCGGTGTACCCGTCTTGTCCGGTTACCATGGCGCTGATCAGGCGATTAAGGTGCTGAAGGATGCAGCGGATACCGTTGGCTATCCGGTACTCCTAAAAGCAGCAGCCGGCGGTGGCGGCAAAGGCATGCGCCAAGTTCACTCAGCGGCTGAATTTGACGAGGGACTAGCGGCAGCTAAACGAGAAGCCCTATCAAGCTTCGGCGATGACGTGATGCTGGTTGAAAAATACTTACTTGATCCCAGACACGTCGAGGTACAGGTGTTTTGCGACGAACAGGGGAATGGTGTCTATCTGTTTGAGCGTGATTGCAGTGTACAACGTCGACATCAAAAAATTATTGAAGAAGCACCCGCACCAAGTATGACGCCAGCGCTGCGAGCAGCTATGGGAGAAGCTGCAGTCAAGGCAGCATTAGCAATCGACTATGTTGGGGCAGGCACCGTAGAATTTTTGTTATCCGCGGATGGCACTTTTTACTTTATGGAAATGAACACACGCCTTCAGGTTGAACATCCCGTGACTGAGATGATTACCGGTCAAGATCTCGTCGAATGGCAATTGCGTGTCGCTGACGGACAAACGCTACCTCTCACTCAGGCTGAACTTCAAATACAGGGACATGCGTTTGAGGCGAGAATCTACGCTGAAGATCCAGAAAATGATTTCCTGCCAGCTGCCGGCAGTCTGAAACTGTTACAAACCCCAACTGAATCTGACCATGTCAGAGTCGACAGCGGCGTGAGTGAAGGTGATGACGTTGGTGTGTTTTATGACCCGATGATTGCGAAACTTATTGTCTGGGATCGGGATCGTGAGCTTGCATTGCGTCGCCTGACAAAAGCACTGGCCGCCTATCGCGTGCGCGGTGTCACAACCAACATTGAGTTTCTGAAATCTCTAAGCACAAGTAAAGCCTTCAGCGAAGGACTGGTCCATACCGGTTTCATTGAGCAACACAGAGAGACTTTGTTCGAACAAAAGAACGCTCGGGTGGACCACTTTTTGGCGATGACCATGTGCTATCTTGTCCTTAGCGAAGCGACAACCATAAACCCTCGCGAATCGACGCGCTCCGATGCTGCGAATCCGTGGCGTACCGATGATAACTGGCGCTTGAATGCAGCGTGTATACACGCAAGAACCGTGATCTATCAGGGTGAAGAACTGGACTTAACCGCTGAAGAGATCGGCACTCGCGAACACCGACGTTTCAAAGTCAAGACACCAGCGACAACGGTCGATGTGGATGCTGAACTTACCGGCGATCAACTAAAAGTTACCATCGAAGGTCGTCAGCAAACAGCTTGTGTTTTTCAGAGTGAGGGTAATATCTCTATTTTTTCCAGCGAGACAGCGTTTGATATCGAAACGAAACCCATGTTCGCTTCGGAAGACGCTACGGATGATCTGGATGCAGGGTTTGTCGCTCCCATGAACGGCACAATTATCGACATCCTCGCCTCACCGGGACAAACCGTAGCATCAGGCACCACATTGCTCATTATGGAAGCTATGAAGATGGAGCATGCCATGCAGGCACCCGTCGATGGCGTTGTTGGAGAAATCTTTTACAAAATTGGGGATCTTGTCGAGGGTGGCGCCACACTACTGGATTTTGAGGCGTCGGACTATCACTAACGAAGCCTCATGACGCCTTCTTGCGCGATCGAAACAACCCGTTCACCAGAGAGGTTATACATCGCACCAAAGGCAAGTCCTCGACCTGCCCTCGCGGCCGGACTATGTAAATCATAGAGCAGCCATTCGTTAAAAACCGGTGGCTGATGAAACCACATGCTGTGATCAAGACTCGCGCCACTCTGCTTGCCTTTATCCGCGTGAGGTCTCCAGGCAGTATCCAGCAGAGACCGATCACTGGCGTAAACGACCATGGCCAGATGAATTTTTGGATCGGCTGGTAAATCTCCGTTTGCCCTCACATATATCTGTTGGTCCGGGGGCAGCTTTTCACTGCCAGTAATCTCAGTGGCCATCCTCACATCGATAGGCATCTCTCGCCAGCGCTCTCTACCCCTAAGTTGATCTCGATTGGGCAAACTTTTCGGGTCCACCAGAGCGGGTGCAGCATCCTGATGAACAACCCCCGGCTCCTCGCGCTGAAAGCTTGCCTGTAATTGAAAAATGATTTCATCATTCTGAATCGCCGACACATTACGCGCGCGAAAATTTTTCCCTTCTTTCGCGCGGGTGACTTCAAACACGATCTCAGCGTTTGGGCGTCCAGGTCTCAAAAAGTAGGCATGCAGCGAATGTAATGGAAAGTCATCCACACTCAGTTGCGCTGCCATCGTCGCCTGAGCCGCTACCATGCCGCCGAACAAACGCGCGTTTTCCGTCACACCCCCTTCGCCGGAACCGCCTACATAAACATCGGTTTCACGCTGTTGTAGATCTAAACGTTTGATCAGGCGCTGTAACAGTGACATTAAGTAATATTTTTCCAATAGGTATCTTTGCGGCAGATAAGACCCTCCCGCACGGGATAGACGTCGACAACATTAACGTGATAGCTGTTATCGTTTTCATCAACTCCCCGAGTAGTAAACATCTGCAGAATAACGTCGCCTGCCGCCCGCTCGGTCAAATTCTCGTAGGTCACGTCGCGCCAATGTGCTTGTCTCCACATAAGCTCCTCAAGCAAGCCCTCTATTCCTTTAATGACTCGACCAGTTGGTCCTTCTCCACCATTGTGTTGATGCCATTCAAAATCCTGCGTTGTTACTGCAAGCAATCGCTCTTTATCACCGGTGCCGTAGCCTTTTCTGAACTCAGCCATTACAAATAACATTTCTTCATCTGTCATCACGCTACCCCCATCATCGTTAACTGATACTAGAGGCTTGCGACCCGAGGCCACAATTCGTCAGCGCCGGTGCGACACATTTCATGGCCGATCAGTTCCTGCCATTGACGCTCGTTGCCGTATTCCTCGCGCCAGCACCACAACCTTCTGGTTCTGTGATTAAGGTGATGCTCCAGCGTGTACCCGATTGCCCCCATTACCTGATGTGCAACTTCTGCGCACGGACCACATGCCTGTCCTACCCGAGACTTGGCGAATGCAACTTCCAGTTCAACCGGTTGCTGGAGCTGGGCAAGAGAATCCGCAGCACGGATGCTGGCAGCAACCTCCCCGGCCATTGTCGCGAGCTGATGCTGAATGGCCTGAAATTTCGAAATTGACCGTCCAAATTGCTGTCTCGTCAATGAGTAGTCCACAACTAATTCCAAAGCGCTTTCCAATGCCCCTGACATCATCACTGAGCGGGTCATTGCGCCTAGGCGAAGTGCGTAGTCCTGAAGCTCACTCGGCGCCTGGTAAATATCAGCAGCGTCAATCACAAGATCAACCTCTATCGCATCTCTTGGTTCACCGGCAATACTTACCTGTTCTGTTAGCTCGACTGCATCTCTGTCGACAACACAGAGTACGCTTGCACCTTGTTGTTTTGCTGGAATGTAAATTCGATCAGCCCACCGAGCAAAAGCGACATTGTTGGCTTTTCCAGTCAACGTATTGTTTTCTGACAACTCAAATTCGCCGTTTGCCACTGTCACGACACCGCCAGAAAATGAGGTTGCGCCCACAAAATTCGCCAACGATGCGGCAATAAACGTTTCCGCGATCGGTATTGGTGCTGCAAATCGCGCCGCGCAGCGAATGACTGTCAGTGAGTCTCCCATCTCCCCGCCGGCACCACCCAAATGCTCGGGTAATCCCGCGAGAATCAACCCGTTTTCGTTCAGCGTTTGCCAAAGTTGAGTAGCAAATTGACCGGACTCTGTTGCGTCAACAACCCCCGGTGTACAAAGGTCTGACAGAATCCTGTTAGTCGTCTCAATGATAAGACGCGTTTCNNTCTCTCATTTCATATCTCCCTGCCAGCGCTCCCTGTAGGAAACGCATTCAACAGTATTTAATTGGTTTTATCTCAAGCCCAGACCGCGGGCAATGACACCTCTAAGAATCTCCCGCGTGCCACCCCGAAGCGTGAAGGAAGGCGCATGTAAAATAGCATCGTTAAGCGTCGCCAAAAAATGTGCCGATGCGTCTTGGGGCAAGACCGGACGGACAATTTCAGGGACAATACGCTCGAAGGTATTACCCAGCTCCTTGATCAACGCAGCTTCAGTGTTTGGCGCTTTGCCTTCTTCCAACATGCCAGCGACCGAGATTGACATTCTTCTCAGCGTCACCAGTTCGGCAACTAATTTTCCAATGAGCGCAGCCTGCTCATCCGTAGGGTTGCTTCCCACTTCTCTCAGTAGTTCTTGAATCACGAGGAAAGAGGAGAGAAATCGTTCGGGACCACTACGCTCGTAACCCAATTCGCTTATGACCTGAACCCAACCATTGCCCGGCTCACCGATCACTTGATCATCCGGCACTAAAACGTCGTCAAAGAAAACCTGATTGAAATCACTTTCTCCCGCCAAATTTTTGATGCCTCGGACTGTTACATTGGGATCATCAAAACCGATAAGCAACTGGCTCATACCCGCATGCCTGTTTTCTGAGGCAGGTTCTGTCCGAACGAGCGCGACCATGTAATGATTCAGGTGGGCCCCACTTGTCCAGATCTTGCTGCCGTTAACAAGCCAACCGCCGTCAACTTTAACGGCACTGGTCCGAATAGAGGCTAAATCCGAACCCGTATCTGGTTCACTCATGCCGATAGAGAAAAAACTTTCACCACGGGTAATCGGTGGTAAAAATCGTTGCCGTTGTTCTTCGGTACCAAATTTCAATAGCAGCGGGCCGCTCTGTCGATCAGCAATCCAATGCGCAGCAACCGGTGCACCAGCAGCGAGCAGCTCTTCTGTCACCACATAGCGCTCGAGAAATGAGCGCTCACTCCCACCGTATTTCTTGGGCCAAGTCATGCCGACCCACCCTCTTTTTGCGAGTCGCTGACTAAACTCAGCAGATGCCCCCGTATTAAAATCAGAGTTAGGAAACCAACCGGTCTCTTCGTCAAGAAAAGCCCGCACTTCCTTGCGTAACGCGTCAGCCGTTTCCGGTAGTACGACGGGTTCGAAATTTAACCCCTGAAACATTGCTTGCCCTCAATCAAATAAAAAACAAACAACAGTACCGACTTTTGCCACTTTTTGCACGTCGATCAATCAACTCAGCCGCACGCATTGGCCGTTAAGCGCGAGCAAACACTTGAGTGAAATTTGGCGTTTTTCTGATGGCTAAATCATTTGACTGAGTGACAAAACATTCATTTACCTGCAGTGCGGGGACAAATTCAGCATCACCATCTCAGCAGGCGCAGGATATCGTACTAAAATCGGCCAGGTAAACACATGGACGGTCGTTGCGCTAAAACCGCCAACGTTAAACAGTGTGTCAAACCCGTTTCCATTAGACTGAGCGGCCGATAATCCAAGCACCCTCTACAACGGGCGAAAATGTTTGTTATAGTCGAACCCAGTTTTCAAAAATCAGGATACAACCATGAAAGAACAATACGGAGATGTTTCGGTCACAATGCTGGATGGGTTTGTCGCTCAGTGCGAAATCAATCGACCTCCAAACAACTTTTTCGACCTTTCGCTCATCCGAGACCTTGCCGAATGTTTTGAAGATCTCGACGCAAACAGTGCATGTCGGGCGATCGTCTTGTGTTCAAACGGCAAACATTTCTGTGCAGGTGCTAATTTTTCATCCCCTGACCGAAAACCGGAGGGCGATGTCCTGAGCGCCAAATCAGCTGATACCCGCAACCCACTTTATACAGAAGCGGTAAGACTGTTTCATTGCAAAAAACCAGTCATCGCAGCCGTTCAGGGTGCAGCAGTTGGTGGCGGTTTTGGACTGGCTATGATGGCTGATTTCAGGGTTGTTTGTGAAAATACCAGGATGACGGCCAATTTTGTGAAACTCGGTTTCACACCAGGATTTGGTCTAACCCACACACTCCAAAGAGTCGTCGGTCCCCAAAAAGCCAACCTGCTTTTTTACACTGGGCGACGGATCAACGGAGAAACTGCGATGGAATGGGGCATCGGAGATATTTATTCTGATGTTGAAACCATTAGAGATTCAGCGACAAGCCTAGCTCGAGAAATTGCAGAGAATGCACCTCTCGCGCTGATCTCCGTCAGGGAGCAAATGCGTCCCGGTCTAGCAGATGCAGTGCAGGCGGCGACAGATATCGAAGGCAGCGAACAATACTGGCTTCAGAGGACATCGGATCACAAAGAGGGCGTTGCATCCGTTGCCGAGCGCCGCACCGGTAATTTTCAGGGTAAGTAGTGAAAAACGACTAGCGCTCAGAAATGCTAAAAGCAGGATACCTCTGACAAGGAGGTACCCTGCAATTAAAGTACATCTACCAACCCGTTAAACCTCTCCCAGACGTAGTCTATCTCCTCCGCCGGAGTGCGCCCGCATCGAACGAGCACAAGGTCTTTTTCAGGGACACACAGAATACGCTGCCCATCGTAACCGCTGCTGTAAAACCACTCGGTTTGATCCGGCTTCATCCACCATTGAGCGCCATAGGCTTGCGTCTCATCGAGATAAGTCACGGTGCGTGCATAGTCGACCCAATCCGGTGTCACTATCTCCGTTCCATCCCAAGTACCACCTCTTAAATAGAGCAGACCAAATCGTGCAAAATCACGCGGTGTCGCAAACAAAAAGGATGAGCCGATGAATGTGCCTGAAGTATCAAACTTTGGCGTAGCCGTTTTTATCCCGATAGGTTCAAACAATTCATTGTTCATAAAACGGAGCATACCTGACGCGCCGTCACCGACAACCTCCTTCAGTATCCGGCAGATAATATTTGTCGTACCACTGGAATAGGACCACTGAGTTCCAGGTTTATGCAGAAGCGGTTTATTCGCGGCGAATGCCCCCGTGTCATGACGACCTTCATATTGCAGCATAGGGATAACGTCTGATGCTTGGCCATCAACGTAATCTTCATTGAACTCAAGTCCTGAAGACATGCGCAATAGTTGGTCTAAAGTGATTTCTCTTCGCGCATCATTTTGCCATTCTGGCACCTGCGCGGGTTCATAAATATCAAGCTTTCCCTGCCGCACCAAAATACCAACCAGCGCCTGGGTGATGCTCTTGCCCATTGACCATGAATACTGCAGCACGCCTGACCTTGAGCCCGCATCATAGCGTTCATAAACCAACTCCCCTCCCTGCACTATCGCCAGCGCATACGTCACGCCCTGCGCCTCGTTCAGATCAAATATTTCATCACACAGCTTTAGAAACCTTACCGAGTCGTTAGTCCGAATTTTGTTTTTTTGCCATGACCTTGTAGGCCATGCAACGCCTTCAGGTTGCTCGGGTAATTTTGGGAGGTTGGTATCAATAGAGTGAGATTTCAGCAAGTGGATATCTCCCGCACATCCTTGTATAAATTCATATTTTTACGCCTTACACTTTTCAATATTTTGAGCGAACGCAAACACAATCGTAGCCCATCGATGGCATGTACACGCATTAGCATTCCCGCTGCCAGATTGTAACGCCCGCCAAAAGCATTGAAGCCACAGTAATCCGAGCCAAGCCCAAAAGATGAACTGACAATGGTCTGACGCAATAACCTTTGCAACCACTATTCGCAATTAACAAAACTTATCAGGAATTGACCAATACTGCCTTTATTGACACCTGCGCTTTTTGTCCCGGCGTTCGCACTATCGGTCCGATCAAATTATGGTGTTTTAGGCATACCAAATCGCAGCATTACTCTCATCGCAAAATCCTAACATAAGTCACACTTTCCGGCCGCGCTTACTGGTATTATCAAAGAACGTGATCTGGCTGCGCTCTCTGTGTCGCCAGAACTCATTAGGTTACCGCCCTTGGAGACTACTATGTTGAAAAACATGCCGAAGCATGGCCAGGCATGGCCAGAATTGAAAACCGAAATGATCAATAGAGGGAGCGGAGACGCAAAATGGCGTGAAGGTAAAACCGCCGTCTATGTGTTTAATGCAGGTGAAGATGTCGCACGGGTGCAAAAAGAAGCCTACACCCTTTATATGTCCGAAAATGGCCTTGGACCTGCAGCATTTCCTTCTCTCAAACAAATGGAGGATGAGGTCATCGGTATGGGTCTGTCATTGCTCCATGCGCCAGAGACTGGTGTCGGCTCTATAACATCAGGTGGTACTGATTCGATCACGATGGCGATAAAGGCAGCGCGGGACTATCACCGCTCAAAACATCCTTCGCCCGCTATTCAAAAGCTGAACATTGTGGCGCCCTTCTCGGCACACCCGGCTTTCGACAAGGCGGCACAAATGATGGACTTGGAACTTCGGCGAATAGCCTGCGGACCCAATTTGCTAGCGGACCCCGCAGCGATGTCTGCAGCAATCGATGCAAACACCATGATGATTGTGGGCTCGGCTCCCTGCTTTCCCTACGGTTTGATCGACCCAATAGAAGCGCTTGGTCAAATTGCGGAACGGGAAAACAAATGGCTTCATGTTGACGCCTGTGTAGGCGGCTACATTGCCCCGTTTGTTCGCATGAACGGTGCTGATATCAAGCCCTTTGATTTTGAGGTAAATGGTGTTTCCTCGATGTCTGCAGACCTTCACAAGTACGGATATTGTGCCAAAGGTGCATCTTCTGTGTTGTTTCGCGCGGAGGACCTGATGGCCCATATGATCTTTGATTGCGATGGCTGGCCAGGCGGTCGAATGATCACACCAACATTGTCAGGCACACGTCCCGGCGGCGCCATATCAGCTGCTTGGGCGGTCATGAACTATCTCGGCATTGAAGGGTATAAATCCAAACAGAAGATGGTCACGGATGCACGCGAAACGATTGAAGAAGGTGTAAAAGCGCTAGGGTTTGAGATTCTGGGTACGCCACAGGTCGGCATTGTAGCGTTCAGTCACCCTACCGAAAATGTTTTTGCTGTTTACAAGCAAATGTACAAGCGAGGTTGGTTTACGAGTTTGACAACAGAGCCACGATCACTGCATTTAATGCTTTCGCCTTTTCACGCTGAAGTCACAGATATCTACTTGATGGATCTAAAAAACTCGTTGGAGCAGGTGATGTCTGGAGATACTGATGCAGTGACGGAGTCGCGCTATAGCTAACGACTAGTCATCGACAGAGCGTCGAAGTTTCTTTTTCTGGCCCTGTCGTGTTTTACGGTCCAGACGTTTGTTCACAGAACTGAAGGTTGGTCTGGTAACCCGTCGAGTCTTGTGTTGTACCTGCGCTTTTATAAGCAAATCATTTAATCGAGACAAGGCCTCTTGTTTGTTTTTCTCCTGACTCCTACTGTTTTGTGCCTTGATAATGATGACACCCGCGTCCGATACACGGCGATCACGCAACTTTAGCAATCGCTCCTTCAAATCGGAGGGCAAACTGGACCTGTTGATATCAAACCGAAGGTGTATTGCTGTTGAGACTTTATTGACGTTTTGACCGCCCGGCCCACTGGCGCGAACTGCAGAAAATTCGATTTCGGCCTCTGGAATATCTGCTACACCTAGCGGCATGACAACTCAGGCTCTCGACATAAATTTAGCGTTAGTGGTATTTACCTTAACTGATTCGCCCTGCTCGATATATTCGGGCACCTGAATGACAAGCCCCGTAGACATTGTCGCGGGCTTGGTCCTCGCGCTGGCTGATGCACCCTTAATGCCAGGCGCTGTCTCGGTGATTACCATCACAACGGACTGGGGCAGATCGATGGCCGCTATGTCACCGTCAACCAGCAATGCAGTAATGCCTTCGAGACCGTCGATGAGATACTCCAACTGACCATCGAGTGTTTCCCTGTTCAACCCGTACTGACTGTAATCCTCATTGTTCATGAAAATGTACTGGTCTACATCGATGTAAGAGAATGAAACCTGGACTCGCTGGCAATCAGCGGGCCGAATCATATCATCGCCCTTGTATGACTCATCTCTTTTCTGACCGGAAATCAGATTGTTGAACCGCACTTTATACAGCGTCGAGGCACCTCGAGAAGAGGGACTTTTGGCTTCAAGGTGTTTAACAATATGCGGGGAACCGTCTATTTCGACAACTTCACCTTTTTTAAGATCACTGGCTTTCGGCATTGCGAGATCGCTATTCTGACAAAAAATGCATTGTACACCGCGAGGCGCCCCGCTGTGAGCTATACGACATTATTTATCCAACGATTAGCCTTGTCGACGCTCCGAAATAGCCTGAATTGAATATCACCAATCAGTTTCAGAATAGTCAGGTATATACGCAACAACTGATAGTCGGACCCGCGGGAAGTCACGATGGCAGCTTTGTAATCAGAGCCTCTGCGAACCATAAACTGCCGTAATACGGCAGGCAGTCGACGCACTTCGCTGATAGGTATACGCTTCAAGTCGATTTCGCTGCAGTCCCAAATACAATGCATGCCCTCGACAAAACGTTCGTCCTCAAATATCTTCGCGTAGCCCGCGCCGAGCTCATCAGCCGTAGGCGTACCGGTCAACCTCATCACAACCAGATTTTCGAATTGCTCAAAATCAAATTCAAGCGCCAATTCCACGTCCTTTTAAATTCTGGGCAGTTACAATTCGTTCGATAGCACGATATCGACTTGCTATGGTGTATAGTATTGCGACCGCGAATTTAGCCATTTAAACAGTTCGTGAGTCCAATAATTTCCGGCCTAAATTGTGTCCGGTTATTTACATTTACTAGCAAAGCATTAGTGCAAAACAATCGTCAAGGGAGAAATAAATGACAATTGGAGTCATCGCCAAACTAAAAATTCAAGAAGGAAAGAACGCTGAATTTGAATCAACTTTTCTGGAGCTTCAAGCTGTAGTTGCAAGCAGCGAACCAGGAAACAATTTCTATTCGTTACACCAGTCAAGAGAAGACAAAAACGTTTATATCGTACTGGAACAATACACAGATCAGGACGCCCTTGATGCACATGGCAAATCCGATCACTTCAGATCAATCGGTGGCAAACTCGGTCCGTTTATGGCCGGCGCACCCGAAATCGAATATGTCGATGGCGTGGGTTAACAATCGCTCTCAGGGCTCTCCCGAAAACCGCTTTGCACCATCGCTAGGCGTATATTAAGAGAGGGCCCTATATAGGAATGGCAAAGATTCATCCATTCGATAGTCAATGCTTGAGTGGTTATCCGGGAATTCAGCATAGCAGTGCTGAATGCCAAACTGCTCCAGCTTTCTGACAAACTGACGCGCTCCGAAAGCGAGTGCATACTGATCCTTGGTTCCACAATCAATATAAACCGCCTTAAGAGAACGCAGATTCCGTTGTGCTGTCTCAGACTCGATGATTTGGATCGGATCCCATTTTAGCCAAGCCTGCCAACGCTCCGGAACAATTTCACAGGTGTCCATTGTGAAGGGTAGCTGAATTCCATACGGACTTGCTGGGTCTGGATCATAGGTTGCCGCCATCGCCAGCACCATTAGGGCTTCAAAGTCAGCGCCTGAAATTTTCTGGTTCGAGGCCAATCCGGACATAAACGATTCAATGCTGCCACCGGCAGCATCGAGCGCCATAATGGTCTTCGCAAAATCATTGCGATAAACCAGATCAAACGCCATATCGCCGGAATGGCAGGCAACTGCACCCCAATGGCTTGCGTGGCACATGCCATGCACGATTGCGCCGTATCCACCACTGGATTTACCAAAAACACCCCGATGTTCGGCGCCAGGCTTAACGCGAAATTGCTTTTCTATCGTCGGGAGCATTTCATTTGTCAGATAGGCCGCCCAGTTGCCCATCGCCAGGGAATCGATGTACTGATTACCGCCCAACGATGTAAAACAGTCCGGCAATGCGATGATCACTTCACCCATATCCCCTGCATTTACAAGCCTTTCTACGCGTTGAGGAACGCTTTCACCAAAGCTTTTCCAACCCGCATGGGAAAGCCCGCTGCCCGTATAGCCTACAAGATCAACCAGTAACGGATATTCCTTCGTTGAGGTGTCGTAATTAGGTGGTAGATATACCGCAACTTCCCGATCAATGGGATCTCCTAATAGATTCCCCTCCAGTGTGGCGGAATGAATAATAATGGTTTCGACCCGACCATTAAGGGCATTGAAATTATGAGTAGGCATGAGAAATTCCTTCAGTCGAGCTATCGGTGGGTGACAACATCATGCGGGGATACGTCTAATAAGAAAAGCGCTAAATGGCATGCTTCTTTGCGTTATTCCGTGATAGATTGCCGAGCTCGAAATCCATAAACCGCTAGCGAGTAGCTATAAAAATAATGAGCGCATCCTCTTCAAGTCAGAAACTCGACTTTTTCACTAAGTTCTATTACGGATTTGGCGCCGTCGCAAATGGCGCGAAAAGCAACGGCTTTAACTACTTGCTGCTTTTTTTCTACAGTCAGATAGTCGGTCTGCGAGCAGACCTAGTTTCCATTGGCATTTTGATCGCATTGATATTCGATGCCGTATCTGATCCGTTAGTTGGATACATATCAGACAACACTCATTCAAAGTGGGGCCGACGACACCCCTTTATGTATATGGCGGGATTGCCCGTCGCGGTGGCGTATTACTTCCTTTGGTCGCCACCTGACTGGGATGAAACAGGATTATTCCTCTATTTTGTCTGTACGGCAGTCATCATACGCACCCTGATTACTTTCTATGAAATTCCATCTACAGCATTGGTAGCCGAACTCACGGACGACTACGATGAGCGCACGGAGATGATGAGCTATCGATACTTCTTCGGCTGGTGGGGCGGTTTGACTATGGCTGTGCTGAACTACCTTGTGTTTCTGCCAGAATCAAAAGGTGGCACGGAATACATAGCAGGATGGAGTAATTATGGTCTCACGGCATCAATCATTATCTTTATTTCTATTTACGCCAGCGCCATAGGTACTCATCGCCATATACCGAACTTGAAACAACCTCCGCCCATGGCGCCATTCAATTTAAAGAGAACAACATTAGAGATTAAAGAGACGCTAAACAATCGCTCATTTTTTGCACTGTTCATCTTTGCATTGTTGTATGCGGTAGCGGCAGGCGTCTCAACATCTCTGAGCATTTACTTTTCCAGGCACTTCTGGGAATTCACAACTTTCCAAATTGGTATTATGAACCTACCCTATTATCTCTCGGCACTCATTGCACTGTTCATTGCACCGCGCATATCGAAATGGCTTGGAAAGAAAAAAGGGGCAATGACGATTACCGGCTTGGCATTTGCACTCGCACCACTGCCCTATATTTTGCGCATGCTGGGTTGGTTTCCTGAAAACAACGCCGCCCCCTACATACTGATGATTGGAGACTTCTCTCTGGCCATTAACGTATTGTTTAACACCCTAATTGTGTTCAATACGATTGAGGTAACGCTTGTTATTACCTCTGCTGCTTTGATCGCAGCGATGATTGCGGACGTGGTAGAGGATAGTGAGGTAAAAACCGGCAGAAGATCTGAGGGGATATTTTTTGCGGCCAACAGCTTTTCACAAAAAGCAGTCAATGGCCTTGGTGTTGTCGTTGCGGGACAAATACTGGCCTACGTACAATTCCCGACCCAGGCAAAGCCCGGCGAGATTCCAGATGAGACGCTGTTCGATTTAGCGCTACTGTATGTGCCTGTTTTACTATTTTTCTATCTCATGGCACTCATGGTATTGAATGTCTACCAGATCAATAGAGACGACCATGAGCAGAATCTACGCGAACTCACCGAGCAAAAATAATAGTGGCATCATTCAGAGCCGGTTGAATTCCGATCGAAGAGACGCTCCCTTTCCTGCCTTTCGCTATGGCGACGCCCTAACGGCCTCAGTAGGTAGGGGGGTTATGCTTTCTGAGCTTCTCAGCGCCGTAAGTGAGCATCGCAGAAATAGCAGATGTAGCTGCTTCCGCGCTCATTAAGGCTGCCACCTTAATTCTATCCCACATTGTAATCTCTGCCATTTGGTCGATTCGATCATTAACTTTTCCAAGAACAGGATGACTATCACTCAAAGATTTTATACTCGGAAAGACTTTACCGAGATAAAAAAGTGCCACCGCAAGAAACAGCAAACCCGGAATGATGGGGATGATGATACCGGCCAGACCAATCATCAGCATCAGCAGGGAGATCGCCAGATAGACCAGCTTTTTCCCTTGGCTATGGCTAGCACCCGCAGATTGCCGGTTATTCAGTCTATCAAATTCGCCTGTCTGCCTACGCCATTGTTTGTCACTACCAAATGTCTTTCGCATACTTCTTGCCTGTCATTATTTCAGTTTGGCTTGTCTATAAACNNTAAACGATTCCGTAAACGATTCCGTAAACGATTCCGTAAACTGTTCCATAGACTCTTCCATAAACTGATTTGCATGATCCATGCCAAACACAGCGCCATTGCTAAACTCCTGTTATATCATTGATTTAATTACATTTTTTGCGAAAGACGACTTAACCGCATTTAGACTAACAATGGTCAAATTCACCAACCTAAAGCAATTATCACAACTCTTCAGGCGAAAGCTGATCTGGCAGGCAAGATCAACTTGAGCGATGTCTGACTGAACAAAAATGTGTTCTACATCATGTTTATGCCGCGGGTAAACTTGCTAACATGCAACGTCTAGTCTCACCGAACTCTGATTCAACACCCGGACACCCCAACATGGCAGCCAATGCTTCTCACAAGCCATCGACCCAAATCTTAAAATTGGCATCGCAGATAGCGACGGCGGAAAAGAACATCTCGGTCCAGAGACTCAGCGAGCAACAAATTGCCGCCGCACTCAAAAGTCATTACACGCATAAGAAAAACGATCGTGGAAACATTCAAGCAGAAGCTCTGCAGGAATTACTGCTGAAATTGCACGCACTCTCAACTGATCAACACATTGAGCCAATTTCAACGCAAATTCGGAAATTTCATCCGGGCGTCCGCTTAGACCCAGACGATGCGACACTCATCAGCTATGTAGATGATTGCATTACTGAAATTTTTCGACAAACCGATCTAGATTTCAGAATTGAAGCGCTTATTCGTGATATAGCGCCGCTAGTTGTCATCGAGGCTATGAACAACGGCGCCAAGTCGATCATAGATGAACAGCCAATTTTGGCCCTAATGGATTTGCTTATCGAGCAAAGCATGGGCTGGAGTGAGGATCTCGGTATCCTTGGTTTTCAGTTTATGGAGAAGATCGAAACCAGTGTACGCGCTCTGGTCACCGGTCGAATAACACTGGATCAGTGTTTCGAGGAACTGACTGGATTTTACGAGAGGGAAAATCAAGTTTTCGAAAAAATGGAGCGAAAACTTTGCGAATCTACTCTGGAAAAAATCGCTGGTCAAAATGCGCGCTACTTTTCTGCTGCACTACTGAACGAAAAGATGGCCTACCGAGAACTGCCCTTATTTATCATCTTTCTGCTCCA
>ENA-UZWW01009478-UZWW01009478.1-metagenome-genome-assembly--contig:-Day-5--50m-contig-9478_pt2 | contig 15913 bp, 21 predicted proteins | sample MGYA00260348_ERZ794908 | MGnify/ENA metagenome assembly ERZ794908
CAAATATGAATGTAGCCCCACCTATTGCCGTTAAGAAAGAAAAACAACTTGTTATCCATGATGACGCAAGGATTGACAATTATTACTGGCTAAACGATAGAGAAAACCCCGAGGTAATTTCTTATTTAGAAGAAGAAAATAAATATACTGATGCAGTATTAAAATCAACTAAAAATCTTCAAGTAAAGCTTTTCAATGAAATGAAAAGTAGAATCAAAGAAGATGATAACTCAGTACCTTATTTTTATAATGATTACTGGTATACAACTAAGTATGAAAAAGGAAAAGATTATCCAGTTTATACAAGAAAGTACAAGGATTTAAATGCAGAGGATGAAATCATCTTAGATGTAAATTCTTTAGCAAAAGGTTATAAATATTTTAGAGTTTCTGGAATAAGTATTAGCCCTGACAATAAAAAGGTAGCTTATGGTGTTGATACATTATCTAGAAGAATATATACAATCAAGGTTAAAAACCTAGTTACTAATGAAATGTACTCCGATAATATTGATGGAGTTGAATCATATGCAACATGGGCAGCTGATAGTGAAACTATTTTTTATACTGGAAAAGATATTCAAACATTAAGATCCGATAAAATATACAGACACAAACTTGATAATGATCAAAAGGATGATGTTTTAGTATTTGAAGAGAAAGATGAAACCTTTTCAACCTATGTATATCCATCAAAATCTAGAGAATACATCATGATTGGCTCTGGAAGTACTATGTCATCAGAATTCAGTTATTTATCAAGTAATTCACCTCTTGACTCATTTAAACTTATTCAAGAAAGAGAAAGAGGGTTAGAATACAGACCATATCATTTTGATGATATGTTTTACATTTCTACCAACATAGATAAGAGCACTAACTTTAAATTAGTAAAAACTCCTATTTCATCTCCCTCAAAATCTAATTGGGAAGATGTAATACCACATAGAGACGATGTTTTACTTGAAGAGGTTGATTTTTTTAGAAATTTTATGGTAATTGGAGAGCGTAATAATGGACTTCTAAAAATTAGGATTAAAAGTTGGGATGGAACTGAAGATTATTATATTGGTTTTAAGAGTGGATTTGACTTTGAAAATGAAACATATAATGCTTCCATAGACCTAAATCCAGATTATGACACAAATGTATTAAGATATAATTATACTTCATTAACAACTCCTTATAGTGTTATTGATTATAATGTTGAAACTCAAGAAGAAGAAATCAAAAAACAACAAGAAGTATTAGGTGGTAAATTTGATTCAAAAAATTACACATCTGAAAGACTATTTGCTACAGCTCATGATGGTATTAAAATACCAATATCAATTGTCAGACATGTAAACACAGAACTTAATCAAGACACACCTATACTTCAATATGGATATGGATCTTATGGTATAACCATTGACCCTTCTTTTTCTTCAGTTAGGTTAAGTCTACTTGATAGAGGTTTTGTGTTTGCTATAGCGCATATTAGGGGAAGTCAATATTTAGGCCGCCCATGGTATGAAAATGGTAGAATGTTGTCTAAAAAAAATACATTTAGAGACTTTGTTTCTTGCTCTAAGTTTTTAATTGAGAATAATTATACATCTAAAGATCACCTATATGCAGAAGGAGGTTCTGCAGGAGGATTATTAATGGGAGCAATAATGAATATGGCTCCTGAGATTTATAATGGGGTAATCTCAGCTGTTCCATTTGTAGATGTTATAACCACTATGTTAGATGAGACCATCCCTCTTACATCTAGTGAGTATGATGAATGGGGTAATCCAAATGATAAGGAATATTATGATTATATGAAATCATATTCACCTTATGACAATGTTAGAAAAGTAGAATACCCAAACACTCTTGTAACAACTGGACTACATGATTCTCAAGTACAATACTGGGAGCCTGCTAAATGGGTTGCAAAACTAAGAACTTATCATCAGGGAGATAATATGATTATGCTTCATACTAATATGAACACAGGACATAGTGGTGCATCAGGTAGATTTGAACCTCTCAAAGAAATAGCAATGGAGTATGCATTTCTATTTATGTTGGAGGATATCAAGTGATATAAAAAATCCTCTGATTACTATTTACTACTAAGTAGTTTTTCGCTTCACCAGAGGATAAAAATATTTTATTTAGTCTTTAGTTTCTTTCCAAGTTATTAGATCATCTCTCATCTGGTCAAATCTATTATTTATAGAGTCTAAAACTTTCTCTCCTTCTTCATATCCTACTTCACTATATATTTCTGTGAAATATTTGACATAATCATATAATTCTCTCCAAGTCAAATCAGAATATTCAGATTGAAAACTTTTATTTTCCCATGGATTACCATTAAAGTTTAGCTTAGCACTCCCTTTATAAACATCAACCATAGGAGACACCATGTTAACATAAGTAGAGTCTATTTCAGCCCATTCATTAAACTGTTCTGGTGTAGGAGTTTTAAATATAGATAAGTTTCCATGGTTGTCAGGGTTATCACAACCTATAAACAGTAACGATAATAATAGTAGTCTATTCATATATAATTTATTAATATTTAAGCCATTTTATAATTTCTCCATAAGTCACTTTTTTTCCATACATCAAGATTCCAATTCTATAAATCTTAGCTCCTATCCATATCATAAACACAACTGAAGAGAATAAGATAGTTAATGATATTAACTGTTCATATATTGGAACTCCATTAGGAATCCTCATTAACATGACAATAGGAGATGTAAATGGTATATAGGAAAATATCTGAGCAACTATTCCATTCGGATCATCTGGTACTGTTAAAACACCTACATACAAAGCAACAATTACTAGGATTGTTATGGGCATCATAAACTGTTGAGCATCAGCCTGATTATCAACAGCAGCTCCAATTGCAGCAAATATAGAAGCATAAAGAAGATATCCCCCTAAGAAATACATAATGAATGCGAAAAATATGTTAGTAAGAGGCAAATTCATAAATGCTGATATCATTTCAAGTGCAGCAGATGATATAGCACTTCCCTCTTCAGAACTAAGAATTATTTGACCTGCAGCTTCTGAATTTGAAATGCCAAAAAATGATGAATAAAAGAATGCAAAAACAAAAAACATCACACCCCAAATTAAAAATTGAGTTAATCCAGCAAGAGAAACTCCTATGATCTTACCAGTCATTAAGCTAAAAGGTTTAACAGATGATATAATAATTTCAATAATTCTACTAGTCTTTTCCTCCATAACACTCATCATTATCATACTTCCATAGATAAATATGAAAAAATATAATAGAAAACCTAAAGCCATTCCAAATACAAGTTTGACTATTCCATCAACTTTTGTAGTCTCTTTTCCATCAAGACTTTCTTGATATAGATTTAAATATATTTTTGATGAATTTATTTCATTAATATCTAATCCTATAATTCTAAAATTCTCGTTAGTTAGAATTCTTTCAAGTTGAGATTCAACTCTATTTATTATACTTAGTGAAGGAGAATTTTCAGATATAAATAAAATAGATTCAGCTATCTCTCCAGGAGAATCAAAACTACTTATATATAAGAGTCCATAATCTTCATTCTGTGATGAAATCTCTTTTGCTTTCTCAAGAGAGGGATCTATAATTAAACTATACTTTATATCGTTAGATGAATCCAATTTATCATATATATAACCAGTATTATCAACAACGGAAATAGTTTTAACTGAATCATTGTTAATTGAGGAAAGAAAACTAAGAAGAAATACTATACCTATTAAAAATAATGGTAATAAAACAGTAAATAACCAAAACGATTTATTAGTTATCTTATTTAAGTATTCTCTTGTAGTAATTAGTGAGAAATGTTCCATGCTAGTCGTTTTTAACAGAGTTTATAAAAATATCATTTACACTCGGAATAACCTCTTTAAAATGTATCACTTTGGTATTCTGATTTAAGAGTTTTAATAAATCCTCTGAATTTTGATTATTCTTTAATTTTACATTAAGTTTTAAGTTATCTCCAATAGTTTTAAATGATGGATTAGATACATCATATATAGATTCTAATTTCTTACTAAGCGAGATTGGATCCTTCGAATCAACTGCAATCTCAAATGTATTTGATTTATACTTTTTCTTAATATCATCAAGGTTTCCATCTAATATTTTATTTGATTTATTAATTAATGCTATATCCTCACATAATTCCTCTACAGACTCCATTCTGTGAGTGGAAAATATTACTGTCGCTCCCTCCTCTCGAAGTAGCAGGATTTCATCTTTTATAAGGTTTGCATTGATTGGATCAAAACCCGAGAATGGTTCATCAAATATTAATAGTTTTGGCTTATGAAGTACAGTGACAATAAATTGAATTTTTTGTGCCATACCTTTTGATAATTCTGTTACTTTTTTATCCCACCAGTCTTTAATTTCAAACTTTTCAAACCACTTATTTAGTTCTGATTTAGCAGTTGCTCTATCTAACCCTTTAAGTTGTGCAAGATAAACCGCTTGATCACCTATAGCCATCTTTGGGTATAAACCCCTTTCTTCAGGGAGGTAGCCAATATCTTTTATGTGTTTCAATTCAAGTGGAGTATTATTAAATAAAACTTTACCTGTGTCTGGACTAGTTATTTGATTAATGATTCTAATTAAAGTAGTCTTTCCAGCTCCATTAGGGCCAAGTAGACCAAATATAGATCCTTCTCTAATGTTCATAGAGACATTATTTAAAGCAGTAAATTCTCCATAATGCTTTGATACAGAATCAATTGAAAGTATGTTGTTCATTCTTAAAATATTTAATAAGGTATATACAAGGCAGCAAAAATAATGTAAATTTAATTATTGACCCGTCTCTTGTTTCCAGTTTTTATATTCAAGGATCAACTTATCACTTTTCATTGTAATTATGTCTTGATCAGAAAAACCTAAATCTATGATTTTTTTTTGTGCTTCAAGAGCTTCTTTCATAGTGATATCTTTAAGAGTTGGATGTGACTCACTGTAATTCTCTAGGGAAAGCAAGTACTCAAACATTAATTCTTTCGGAATTTTCATTAATTCATCCATTTATTACTTAAAAAAAGAAAAGAAGCGCCACCTATTAACCAAATTAAACCGCTCCAATCAGCAGTTATTATTGAGTACAATCCATATAAAATAGAACAGATAAGAATTAATTGTAAAAATCTCATGTAATCTTTAAAATTAATTATTAGTTAGATATTTAAAAAATATTTTTTCAAATTCTTCTTGGTTTTCTATATGAGGAAGATGTCCAGATTTACTAATAAAAAATTCTTTTCTATTTGGAAGTACTTTGTTTAAAGTATCCTTGAATTCATCATAAACTACAACATTATCAAATTCACCCCAGAAAGTATAAACAGGAATATTTAATGAGTCAATTTTAAGATGAACCTCATCTAGTGTTACTAAGTTTTTAGTAGTTGAGAGGAGCGCTCTTGCAAAACCTATGTGAGTTTGAAGTTCTTCATATTGAGTGATCCAGTTAGAATATCTATCACCTTCAAAAAAATCATTTAGCTGACCTTTCGCCATTTCAGGATATTTTAAAATCATATTATCTATTTCTTCTTGATATACATTTTTATCCTCTATTTCTTCATATGCATAGAAACCAGAAGATGCTATATAGAAAAGATCTTTTATTAGCTCTGGTTCAATATCCGCGATTTTTGAGATTATTCTTCCTCCATTAGATAATCCAACTATAGATGCTTTTTCTATTCCTCTATTCTTCATTAGCTCTATAACTTGTGTAGCTCTTAATTCATCAGTTTGGGGAAGATTAGGGTTATCAGAAAACCCTCTACCATACAAATCCATCATAATAACTCTAAAACCCCTTTCTTTGATTGAATTGAAAGTGGTTCTCATTATGTAGGAAGGGACTGAAAATCCGTGAACCAAAACAACGTTTCCAATTTCAGAGTTACTATTATCCTCTTCAAAATATGTATAGCCATTAGTGAGTTTTACATATTCACCTGGATTATTTTTAAGCACATACTTTCTAAATGATTCATCCTTAACTACATATTCCAATTGAATTGTTGACTGATCACAGGATATTAATGCAAAGACTATAAATAGTAAAAGTTTCTTCATTGATTATGTTAATGAATATATTACAGATTATTAGTTTTTATTTTTTTCTCTCCATTCTTCATATCTAATATAAAGATCTTCATCTTTTGCAATTTCGTGTATATCTTTCTCTCCAAAACCAAGATCTGCAATCTCTCTTGTAATTTCAAAAATCTTTTTTAAAGTACCCTCCTTATTTTCCTTACCGACAGTTTCAATATGATTGTCAAGAGCTAGAAGATATTCTAATTTTAATTTTTCGGGAATTTCCATATTCTATCTAAAAAGTAAATTAAAACTTTAGATGTCTAACTGTTTCTGCATTATCCATTAATTTTCTTAATGAGTCAACACCAATTTCAATATGTTTTTCATCAAATTGTCTGGAATTAATTTCATCTTTTTCAAGAGTTTTAACACCTTCAGGTGTCATCGGTGAGTCTGAAACCAATAATAATGCTCCTACTGGAATTTTATTATGAAAACCTACTGTAAATAGTGTAGCTGTTTCCATATCAATTGCATAAGCCCTAGTTTTCTTTATATAGTCTTTAAATCCTTTATCATATTCCCATACTCTTCTATTAGTTGTATAAACAGTTCCTGTCCAGTAATCAGTTTTAAACTCTCTGATAGTTGTAGAGATCGCTTTCTGAAGAGAAAATGAAGGCATAGCAGGAACTTCAGGAGGAAAATAATCATTTGATGTTCCATCTCCCCTAATAGCTCCAATTGGAAGAACAAAATCACCAATATTAATTCTGTTTTTTAATCCGCCACATTTACCAAGGAAAAGAACAGCCTTTGGAGTTATTGCTGATAAAAGATCCATAATTGTAGCTGCATTAGGACTACCCATTCCAAAATTAATAATTGTAATATTTTTAGATGTAGCTGAAGTCATGTTTTTATCTTCCCCATTAATCTCACAGCCTGAGTTTTCAGCAAAAATCTTTACATACTTATCAAAGTTTGTTAAAAGTATATACTCTCCAAAACTTTCAAGTTCTAAGCCAGTATATCTTACAAGCCAATTATCTACTATCTCTGATTTAGTTTTCATGTGTTTTGTTTAAAAAGTTTTACAAAGTTACTGATTTTATAATTCTATGTTAATTATCTAAATCTACACTATTTATCATATCTAATTTTTATGTTTGCAAAGCAATATGGAAGCATCTAGAGAAGAAGAATTTTGGAATGCTCTTTCCCACTTTATTGGACTTTTAGGATCAATTATTGGTATCTGCTATTTATTGTATACTAATAATGACTTACCAACATTAAGTCTTTCTGGTGTTCTTTTTTTTGGATTTGGACTTGTATCTGTTTATTTATCATCAACTATTTATCATTATGTCTCTGAACCTGTTTTAAAGGAAAAATTAAGAATATTTGATCACATAAGTATTTACTACTTAATAGCTGGCTCATATGCTCCAGTTTGTCTAATAACACTTCTTGACAAGTCAGGTGTTTATATCTTTATAGCAGTTTGTATTATAGCTATTTTTGGCACGATATATAAGCTTTTTTATACTGGTAAATTCGAAAAACTATCCCTGGGATTATATTTACTAATGGGATGGTTAATAATAATAGATATTAAAACTTTATTTGAAGTTTTAGAGTTCAATGCAATTATATTATTAGGCTTGAGTGGTCTTAGTTACACTCTTGGCACTATTTTTTATTCAACTGAAAAAAAATATGCTCATACAATATGGCATCTATTTGTAATTGCTGGTAGTAGTTTTCACTTCTTTTTAGTTCTTTTCTATATTATATAGACCATTTTGAATAAAATTCATTTGAGCATAGTTTAAAATTTCTAATATTAGATTAACTTTAAATAAGAATGAATAATTTAAGTATTAGAACTAAAATTTTTATAAGCATTAACCTATTGTTTGCTATACTATACCTACTTAGTGTTTTTGAATTCATCTCGGCTAATTTTTTATTTGAACTAGGGTTTTGGATTACTGTTTTACTTTGGATTTTTTCTATGTATTTAGATGGTAAAAAGAATAAGAAATAAAATTAAAATGAGAAAATCATTGCTTCTATTACTATTATTGTCAGTTACGAATAGTTTTAGCCAGGATGTATATAAAACTTTAGTTGAAGGAACCTTATCAGGTCTACCCTTTGAATTAAGACAAGTTACTCTTAGTAGTGAAGACGCATGTGACCAATTCTCTCATTCACAAATACTAATGTATTTTAAAAATGAAAATGAGCCTGACAAGATGGATATAGGTATTTTTACCTTTAATCAATTAAATGATTGGAATCAGTTTTGGACAGATTTTTATAATGCTTTTACTAGTAAAAAAAATAATTTTGGCGCATTTCCAATAGTAACGGGTAAAACATATGCAATGTTTAAATCTGATGCCAAACCATTTCATCTATCTATAATTTCTAATGTAGACAACAAACTGGCTTTAATTGATATGAGAAATGACCCAACTGAAGAAGAACGTATAGCTAACTATTCTAAACAAATAAGAATGGGGTGGCAAAATGATAAATGTGAAGGTGGAATTTTAATTGACTAGAACTATTTAACCAGAAGTTTATATTCTCCAGCAACTTCAATTCCTGCTGAAAATCCTTCATCTTCAAGAATAATTTTTTTAGTTTTCTTGCTAAACAATTTTACATTAATCTTAGCATTCATGCTCTCATCTATTCTACCATTCATAAAACCACTTATAGGAGCCGCAAGAGTTGTAGCCTTTTCTCTATAGGCATTAATATTAAGTTTATATGATTTATTTTCCATCTCTACTATTACATTTTTTTTTGTAATCTCACAAGAATTAACTTTTGTTCCGTTGTAAGTTGTAAACTCAATAAGTTCATTGTCAATTAAAATTCCTGCTATGTGTCCAATAAAAGAATTTTTAAGCCATGGGATAATCGCAATAGAAGATTTAATAGAGATGTTTGGTTTAGAAAAATGATTGCTTTGCATCCAAATATATGCCTTAGGGAATGAGTGTCCCCAGTCTTTCTCCATATATCCTTTTCCACCATCAAAAGAAATATCATTTCCATTATGATTAATGGTACCTGAAATACTATGATTCATACTGAGAATACCATGATAACATTCCATAAAAGGAATAAAAGAATAAGGACCCATAATTCCAGGAGAAAAGAAGCTATTAGACCAAGGAGTTTGATTTTTAAAATCAAGTTGACCCTTTAGATTAGGTAAATCAAGAATGATATTATCATAACTAAAAAAATTTTTTCCAATTGAAAGACTATGTTTTTTTGGAGTGGGTTTAAAAATATCTGCATCAAATTTATGATAAACTGCTTTAAGATTTTTACCATCTAATACTTGAACAAAAGATTGCTTATTACCATTCTCATCCATTGCAATACCTGGTATGATAGCAAAAGCATTGTTTTGATCTTTAGATACAATTTTATAGTACCATCCCTCAAAGAATCTCTTTGTTCTTCCCCACCCATGATACACATGTGGATTCCAAATTGCATGAAGTCTATATAATTGATTCAATTTCTATATATTTAACTTAAGTTATAAAAACAAAATGAAAAATTTTAGTTTTTCTAAACTTGGATTGATAATCATTTTATCATTTGGGTGGATAGAAAAGATCTTCGCTTGGGAAGGAGTTAATGAAAGTATCTACCAGATGACGCAATCAAATCTTTTAACTTCTTGGATGAGCGGCTTTGGTCAAAATTTTCCAGGTCTCTTTATAGGGGTATTTGAATTGATAACGGTAATATTATTAATATTTAAAGAAAGGTTTGGTGCTATATTGTCAATCATCATATTCTGTATAACATTATCATTCTTAACTAATGGTTTTTCATTCTCCCTTGTTAAAGATGTTGCTATGTTAGGAATATCAATTGATATTTTAATTAAAACATTCAAATAGATATGGATTTGAAATCAAAAAAACCAACTCTTTTATTAGTTGATGTTCAGAAAGCATTTTTAGATATTGAATATCCTGGTTTTAAAAGAAATAATCCTGATGCAGAACTTATATGTGGAAAAATACTTTCAAAATGGAGAGAGAAGAATTTTCCTATTATTCATGTTAGACATAGCTCTACTAATATAGATTCTAAACTACATGAATCTAGTCCTGGGTTTGAATTTAATAATCATGTGAGTCCTTTACCTGATGAGGTTGTGCTAACAAAAAATGTAAATAGTGCTTTTATAGGAACTGATTTAAAGTCAATTTTAGATAAATCAAAAACACAAATAATAATAATTGTTGGAATGACTACTAATCATTGCATTTCAACAACCGCGAGGATGTCTGGGAATTTAGGTTATGATACCTACTTAATTTCAGATTCAACAGCATGTTATAATACAAAGACAATTAATGGTGATATAATAGATTGTGAAGTTGTTTATGAAACTTCTCTAGCTAGTATCAATGAAGAGTTTGCGACTGTTATTAACTCAGAGGAGCTAATAAATTTAATTGACTAAACTATAAATATCAAAAACAAATACTATACATATCTAATTGTTTTAATTCTTGCTGCAGAATCTATTTATATTCTTCCGTACGTATTAGCTAGAGTTTTTAGACCTACATTTTTAGATGTATTTAATTTAACTAATCTTGAATTAGGAACTCTTTTTTCAACTTATGGTATTGTCGCATTTCTATCCTATTTATATGGGGGAATACTAGCTGATAAATATTCTCCTAGAAAATTACTTTCAATTTCATTGATACTAACATCATTTGGTGGATTTATTATGATGACTTATCCTTCGTATTTAATAATGCAATTATTATTTGCATATTGGGGATTCACTACGGTATTTCTGTTTTGGGCTCCCATGATTAAAGCTACAAGAATCATCGGAGGTCAAAAAAAACAAGGTAAAACTTTTAGTTTTCTTGATGGAGGACGAGGCATAGTAGCATCTTCTATAGGCGTAATTGGAGTAATTATATTTTCAATTTTAATAACCACAGATATTACCACTGCAAATATTCTAGAGAAACAAAATGCTTTTAAATATGTGATAGCTGTTTCATCTATCCTTGTATTTATATGTGGTATTATAGTTTATTCATTTTTAAAAGTTGAGGTTTCAGATGATGAAAAGATTGGTGATTTCAAAAACATGAAAAAACTATTAAAGTCAAAATCTATTTTTTTAATCTCATTTATAATTCTTTGTGCTTATATGGGATATAAAATAACGGACATATATTCTCTTTATGCATCTGAAGTTATGATGTACGATCAAATTGATGCTGCCAAGATTGGAGCCTACCAACAATACCTAAGACCTATAGTGTGTATATCAGTTGGCTTGTTTTCTGATAAAACCGGAAATATTAATAATATATTTTATGGTTTCATTATTATGCTCATTGGATCCATTCTATTTGCAAGTGGAATAATTAATTCATCAGTGAATTCACTATTTATAATTTCATTAATTATTGTTGCAGTTGGAACATATGCAATTAGAGGTTTGTATTTTTCTATTCTAAATGATGGAGATATACCTATAGCATTATCTGGAACTGCAATTGGAATGGTTTCAATCATAGGATACTCTCCTGACATATTTGCCACTCCACTTTATGGATATTTATTAGATACCTATCCAGGGATTAAAGGACATCAATTTATCTTTATGATACTAGCTGTGTCTTCAATAGCTGGATTAATAACCACATTAAAATTTAAAAAATTAGTAAAGCAGGTTTAACTTGATATAACTACATTTGAGTTAAATCTATAAATTAATCAAAATGAAAAATATATTTATATTATTATTAATCTTTATGATCTCGACTTCTTGCGAAACTCCTGAATCTTCTCCACAGGTAATTGGTTACTCAGTTGGAAATGATGGTGAAAGAACTGATATATTAGCTGTATCAGATGATATAGGTAGTGTCTGGGCAACATATATTGATGCTCATAATTCTAGGGATATTGAAGCCATTAAAGGTTTAAACGCTGATGAATTCCAAGCATTTGGTTCTGCAGGAGAAGTTGTTGAAGGTTCTGATGCTCACATTGAGTTTTTAACTGAATGGTTCGAAATGAACAATCCAAGATGGACAATTCTATGGTCTATTTCAAATAGAGGAGAAAATACTGAAGGTGAAACTTCTGAATATGTGACTGCTGGACATCAAGTTACATTAAGTGTTGATGGAAATGATATCACTGTATATCAAGTTATTGACGCAAGTATTTCAGATGGAAAAGTTGTAAGTTTTAATGTATTTCAACAAGAAAGAGGTCAACCCTCAGCTGAATAAAAAAATAGACCTCTTCGGAGGTCTATTTTATTTTATCCTACCAAAAAATGTTCTTCTTGATTGTTCAGAAAGAGAGACTCCACTTTCTTCATTATAGTTAAAAGTAACTAATATTCTCTCCCCCTCTTCAACTGCAGTTACTTGATGTATTGATTTGTTTCCTTTAAAAATCATTAAATCACCTTCAAGACTATCTACTTTTATTCCTTTTACTTTTTTGTCTAATATTTTTTCTACTAAATCATAATCTTCTTTATCATTCTTATATCTCATATCATTAAAGAACTCATAGACACCTCCTCTTATACAGTTTTTAACTAGTAATGTTATTGTGTAGTCAGAATTATCAAAATGCCAACCTAGAGCATCTCCTTTATCATAATAATTAATATTAATACTAGAAAGAGGATCTTCATAAGGATGAAACTCATCTTTATCTAAAAGATCAAGGAAAAAGGACCTAACTAAAGGAGAATCATATATTTTTTGAAGAATTGATTGATTTGGGATTAAATCATTAGGAATACATTTTTTTGATGTACTCATAATTCTATTTCGAGGACTATCCACAGAAAAAGCATTGTCATATTCAGAAATATAAACATTGTATTCAGATGAGCTTTTGTAAGAATGTTCTTTAAGTTCATTTGCTTCATTTTGAAGAGTCTTCAATCCATCTGGTCCAATAAATGAGTTAAAAATTAAAATACCCTTCTCATTTAAAGTTTGACTATATATAGAACCACTAGAGAAGAAATCCTCTGTATAAGCATCTCCAAAAATATTTTTCAACCTAGAATCATTCATTTTTCTTAAATTCGATAAAGCAACTTAAACAATTTTATCTTAAAATGCCTATTGTAATTCCAAAAGGTTCAATTATTGCATCCTTCATTTATGAGAAATCAACTAATCTGGAAGGATATAAAGAAATGGATGATATGACCATTAAGGAGGTAAGCAAAAACAGTGGATATATTGGACATGAAGTTTTTTCTAAAGATGAAAGATATATATTCATTTCATATTGGGAAGATCTAGAATCAATTCAGAAATGGAAAAATAATAAATTACATATTGAAGCTAAAAAAATGGGTAATACATGGTATAAGTCATATAAGCTTCAAATCTCTGAATTACAAAACAATTACAATCTAGATTAATATAGATTTTAGAAAACAATGAAGAAACTATTACTATTAATTTTCTTTTTATCAATTTCCTGCCCTGTAACTTCTCAAAAGTATTATGATAGTAATGACTTGAAATATTATATAGATTTTTCAAATAGAAATGCTAACCTAAAATTTCAAGATTATAAAATCAACGGTCCTATTGAAGAGATAATATCTTACTATGGAAATAGATATACAGTTGTTAGAGGTGATAGTATTCATTGGTTACTTCAACAAAGTGATAAGAGAAATAAGTATCTATCATATCTAATCTTTAAGGGAAACTATGGAGAAGTGCAAAAACTTGCCAAATGGGAATATTCAAATAAAAAACTTGAAGTATTAGCTTCTGATAGAATATTTTCAGGATATTTTAAAGATTATTTCAATTTTGTAGATGAGGGTGAGTATTTAAAAATTAGCAGTGATAGACTAATTGGTGACTATTTAAAAGATGCTGGTTTAATTGGAGAATATAAGATTAAGATATATAGAGACAATGGAGTTAATTATTTTGATCTTGAAATGGAAGGAGTTTTAAAATTAACAAGAAAGGAAGTTATTATTGAAACTAACCTACCCACTCTAACAAGATTTGTAGGAACATATGATTCTAATCTGAATACAAATATTGAATTTTTAAAAAAGGGAATTGTAGCAGGAAAAATATCTTTTAAAGATCGAGCTATTTTTTCTTTAAATATTGATTCAGAAAAAAAGATGGGAACTTTAACTTCATTAGAGGTTGAAGTAAACAAAGAAGGCGTTGAGGTAAATACAAGAAAGACAACTACTTTCTTAATTAAAGAATAAAATGAGAGACTTTCTCAATTACGACAGTTCAATAGATATAAAAGTTCTTTTTCTAACAATAGCTTTTATTGTTATTTGGAAAGTTTTTATTGAAAAGAAAATTAAAAAATGAAAGAGCCAGTCAAATATTTCAGTTCAATAATTCTTGTAATTCTGCTTTTAATGTTGCTAATCAATATCTTAACCTTTTAGGGTTATTTAGAATTATTCTTAGTAATTTTTTTTTTTTAACTTGAACGTTTAAACTAAAAATCAAACAAATGAAAAATATTTTAATATTGATATTAACTTTAACTGTTTCGTTTGCAACTAGTCAAATCACCACAAGAACAATTGAGGTGAAAGCTGGTCAAATGGAAAAATTTATTGAAATGGCTGGTAAAAAAACTAAAAAATTCAATAATGAAGAAGGAGCTGCAAGGTTTTGGACATATGAAATCCTTACAGGTTCAGATGCAGGTAAAATCTGGCGAATGAGAGGATCTAATGCTGAATATATGGATAACTGGGATTCAAACTCAGAAGAATCAAAGTATTGGCAGAAAAATGTAGGACCATATATTGCGAATGGTTCTGTTAATGGAATGTATATGTGGAATTATGTTGGTGAAATGTCTCACAATGTTGACTCTGAAGGTCAAAATCACGTAATGGCACTAGTTTATAAATTTAAAGATTCTGGAGAACAGGATTTCTGGAGATTTAGAGAAAGAATTGTTGCTGCAAGAAAAGCAATGGACACTCAGCCAAAAGGATCAATGCACTCTATAATTTGTACTTCAGGTTGTAATGGAAATACAGCCCTTATTTTATTTGAATACGAAAGCTATTCAGGTCAACAAAATTATAATCAGGAAATGCTTCCTAAGATGATTGAAAAATATAATGAATTATATGGAAATGATGCATATTAACAAGATGGCAGCAAGGTAGATAAGGCTCTAGTTGACAACGGGAGAGGAAGACTTCATCTAAGATTTATTCCTGAAGCTAGCTCTAATTAATAATTAAAATTTAAGAAAATGAAAAAAATAACATTAATAACAGTATTAACATTATTTGTTACATCATTATCTGCTCAGGTAGGTCAGGCAAGACTTCTAAAAGTTAATGATGGTCAAATGGAGAAATTTACCACTAATATTTCTAAGAAAACTCAAATGTATAATAACTCTGAAGGATCAGATACATATTATACTTTTCAAATATTAAGTGGACCTAATACTAATGATTTTATTAGAGTTAGGTGGATGGAATCAATAGGTGAGCTAGACTCAAATTCTGCTGATTCTGAAGAACAAAAATATTGGAACAAAAATGTAGCTCCATATTACACAGAAGGTACTAGCAGAATCTGGACAAGAAATGCTAATTTATCTCATACTCCTGAAAATTCTTCAGGAACTAATCTTAGAAGAGTCATTTATTATAATTATAAAGATTCTGGTGAACAGGATTTTTGGAGATTTAGACAAAGAGTTAAGAAGGCTATGAGTGAAAGTGGA
>ENA-UZWW01002312-UZWW01002312.1-metagenome-genome-assembly--contig:-Day-5--50m-contig-2312_pt1 | contig 15834 bp, 17 predicted proteins | sample MGYA00260348_ERZ794908 | MGnify/ENA metagenome assembly ERZ794908
GACCCTTTATGGGGCATTATTCTGAACCCAAATGCCGGTCCCGAAGAACACGTCATTTATCAGGCCGACAGATCTGGCTCATCCGAGCGGCTTGAGCAACTAGTCGCTATGCTGGTTGGCACTGCTGAAGAGACAACAAGTGAGATCATCGATTAATCCAAGCCCACTCGTCAGAGATTCTCAATAGTTGCGGTCCCCAGCAGATAGTGCTTGAATCTTCAGGGCAAAAACAGCGAGGGTAAAAATAATGCAGGCAGCAATTACGGGGGAATGGCGCAGACCGGTAAATACCGCTGCTCACCAAAAAGGTGGCATTCACGATGACGACACAGCAACGGATCTTGGATTCAGAGGTGGTACCGTAGCCGGCGCGATACATATGGAACAATTTCCACCCCTGCTACTTAAGATGTTCGGTGCGGATTTTTGGCAGACAGGTACACTCTCCATGTATTTCAGAAGCGCAACCGTGGATCGAGAGCCCGTGAGATGTCTAACGACTGAGCCAGAGCGAGTCGGCAACATCCGGCGAACAAACGTCTGGATGGAGAAAGAAGACGGTACTATCGTTGCATCGGGAACCGCATCCTGTGGCGGACATGATGAGAAATCTGAGCTACGTAGGAAACTAGAGTCCATTCGGCCAATTTCAGAGTTGCGTATATTAAAGAACCTGAAAGTTGGCGCGCGGTGTGAGGATCAACGATGTTTCGTTGAAAACTCATTTCTGGACGCCCAGCTTGGCGTCATTACAGAACCTTTGTCATGTTACAAGACATCAAATGAATTCAGCGGAAGAGTACTTCCCGTCACCCAGGTGGTCAGAGCTTTTGACCCGCCCGAGGTAGCGTTAATTACCGAGGTGGAACCGCCTTTCGTCGGTTTGTATGGCGCGATTGAAATCGAGTTTATCAACGGCCCAGTTTTAGCCGAGACGGAATATAAGGGCAGTGGTGAAATCGTTGGACTATCTGACAGTCCACAAACGGAAATACTCTGGCGTGACTCTATACTAATGACTGATAAGCCGATTGCTCGCATGTTAAAAATGGACCGGCTAATGAAAAACTCATCGCCGCGATGGGACTAAAACTGCACGACGTATAATCGAACACCATGCAGAAGCGGGCTACCGCTTCTGCATCTTCTCTAACATCGCTTTCATCTGCTCGTGCATGANNTCAAATTCCAATACCGCGTGATTACCGGCAAGTACTTCTTTGACGTACTTGAACTTAGACGCGCTCGATTCTAAATCCTGCAATTTTTTTTCGGCAGGGTCCGAGCTATCGCCAAAGGTATTTCCCGCCGCTCCCAAATACATTTTCGTGATTGCTTTGCCCTTCTGGGGAGTAAAAACGATCGGTGAATAAAACTCGACGTCATCGGCGAGCAGCTCGTCCAAACCTCCGGGAAACTCTCCCTTCAAATGCAAATGCCAATTCTTCATCAACTCATGAATCACTTTATTTTCACCTTCAATCATGTCTGTATCGATTTATTTCCACTATCGACCTGCGCAAATAGGGGAATGTTACGGGAGTCTCTTGCCGCCACATAAAACCTGATATTGCTCAACACTGCAAGACACAGTATTGATTTCAATTTATACGGAATCCGCAAATCTGTTACGATCATAATTTGGTTGCGAAAACTTTACCGATATTACCGCCGGGCTGGACCTTGCCATGGCTTATAAAGTTTCCGCATAGCTGCCATTTTAACGATGGGTGATCAAATCGATGACGCTAAAAAAGCATGCCTTAAATAAGGATTTTATCTGGCAAAATACCAACGGGCCTTTTGTGCTAATTTCTGATCAGCAGGCGCAGCAATGGAACCAGAGCGGGTTCTTTGTGTTGGAGGACGTACTGCCCGCTGATTTGATCACATCGGTAAAAGCCGCCATTGACCCCATGGAGGCAAAAACAAATGCCTTTCTGCGCACCATTGAGGATAAGCGAAAATTTATCGCCAGAGCTGACGAAATAACATTTGCGCTTCATCCGGTTCTCAAAAGCGAAACTGTGAAAGATTTTTCGATGCACCCTGTATTTGCAGGTCTCTGTCTGGATTTGCTGGGCCCAACTTCGCGCTTATACTGGGATCAAGCCGTTTATAAAAAGCCCTATTGCCCAGAGGAGTTCCCTTGGCATCAAGACAACGGCTACAATTTCGTTAGCCCACAGGACTACCTGACTTGCTGGGTACCGCTGGTTGATGCAACGGTAGAAAATGGTTGCCCTTGGGTAATGCCAGGCATTCACAAGACCGGCACCATTGAACATTGGCAAACAGACCTGGGTTGGCAATGTCTCAAAGGCATGGTTGACGCAGTGCCGGTAGAAGCTAAAGCCGGCGATATTATTGTGTTTTCTTCTTTAACACCTCACCGAACCGGACCAAACCAGACAGACATAGAAAGAAAGTCCTATATATTGCAATACAGCCACGATGGTTCAGTCATGCATACTGACGATGATCAACAGGTACCACAAGACAACCCGGACCGACAATTTTTGGTCACTGAGAACGGCACCCAGCTCGGGTAAAAGGGATCGATAGAAACACCTAAGGAAACGAAACTGTGGAAAGCAATGTGCAAATGACAATTGATAAGAACAAAGTTGTGGCGTTCAGTTATGTATTAACAGATGAAAGTAGCAATGAGCTGGAAAGAAGTACGTCCGAAGACCCAATGGTCTACCTGCACGGGCATAGAAACATGATGGCTGGCGTTGAAGAGGCACTCGCGGGAAAACAAGAAGGCGACGCACTTAACGTCACACTACCACCGGAGCGCGCCTATGGTTTGGTCAAAGAAAATGCCACCCAGCGAGTGCCGATTAAACACCTGTTGACGAAACACAAGAAGTACAAACCTGGCATGGCAGTTAAAGTAAATACCCAGCAGGGCGCGCAGGATGTGGTCATCAAAAAGGTTGGACGGTTTAATGTTGACGTCGACACCAACCACCCACTGGCCGGTAAAACTGTCACCTTCGAAATCAATATTTTAAAAGTGCGGGAGGCAACACCCGGAGAAATCTCCCATGGCCACACCCACGGGATTGATGGTGCTAACCATCACCATTAGATCGTCACTGCGAATTGCAGGACTAGCAGACTCCATTTTGTTTTAGTCCTTTGATCTTTTCGGCGTCAAAACCTAACGATTCGAGTATTTCTTGCGTATTCTGGCCTAATAACGGCGGAGTATTTCTCACCGCTGGCCCATCTGAATCAAGCATGTAACCTGCTTTCACAACAGTGAATTCCCTCGTTGGGTCAGCGGGATGTGGCAGCGTCTCGAATACCTCTCTATTCTCGAACTGAGGATCTTCCATCACTTCCGGCAGTCCCCTGATCTCCGCAGCAGGAATCCCCAGAGCAGCGAGTTTATCTAGCCAATAAGTTGTCGTTTCAGTTTTGATAGCGGCTGCAACAAGCTCCCCTACAATTTCCCCATTTTTGATACGGGACTCGGGCGTGGCAAATGCCTCAAGGGTCAACTTTTCCGTTTCTCCCATTGCTTCAAACAGCCTTTCCACCTGCTGTTGTCTTAGCGCCGTAATCTGAATGTAGCTATCGCTGGTCGCGAATACATTAGCGGTCGGCTGTTGAGTAGGTGAGGAATTTCCTCTTAGACCTACAAGATTACCTTGGTTTAAATAGTTGCTGTATTGTGACGCCTGCATCACGATTGCTGTGTCCATCATCGCGACATCGATTCGCTGACCCAGTCCGGTTTTCGCCTTTCTGTGCAAGCTCGCTGCTATGGAGAAAGCAGTGTTTAATGCTGTCGACATGTCTACAGGCATATAACCTGCCCTTGTTGGACCTGTTTCAGCATGCCCATTCTGTGACATCATGCCTGATGCCGCCTGCACTGCACCGTCATAGGCTGCCTCTCCAGCCTTGGGTCCAGTTTGACCATAGCCGGTGACTGAACAGTAGATCAGGTCTGACTTGATAGTTTTGAGAGTATCAAAGCCTAGTCCCATGCGCTCCATCGTGCCCGCTTTAAAATTCTCAACCACAACATCCGCATTAGCGACCAGCTGTTTAACAATCTCAACGGCTTCCGGCGCTTTAAGATTAAGCGTCAGGCTTTGCTTGTTCAAATTCATACCCAAAAAAGACGGTGATAACCCTAAATCCTCTCCGAAATTCATCAGACCTCGCGTCTGATCACCGCCTTCCGGTTGTTCGACCTTAATCACCTCTGCTCCTAACAGCGCCAACTGCATCACCGCGAACGGTGCGGCAAGAACCTGGGAGAAGTCGATAATGCGAATCCCTTCAAATGCTTGAGGCATAGTATTCCTTTCCTTCGTTAAATGGGTGCTCAGGTTATCTAANNAGGGCTATTCCTAACAGCTATTTCAAAAGATTCACGCGAGCTTCAGTCAACACTTTACCCTCTCGTATCAACCCAATGCTTTTCCATGGAAATGCAGCAACCGTGAAGGTATTAACCCAAGATATCGGCCGGCGAAAGTAGATCGACATATCAAAAGTGTCAGCCAAATGCTCTCGCCAAAGGGTGTGAATCAGATAGTGTACACCGATTCCTCCAACTATAATGGGCGCTAATGAGCGCTCGAAAACCGGCGCTGTTTGCAGAGGCCATATCGTAATGGATGCTATTGCCTGTCGAGGAATACGCTTTTACTAACTCAGGTGTTAGCACAAAGGTACGCAATGCTTTGAGGTCGCTCACCATTTACATCTTCACATTGCCCTAACTTTTCTCTCTGTATCGCTTCCGTTACCACAATCTGCGTTGGCGTAAATTGAAACCCCACTGTTGGTTCCCGCCCCACACCTTTGATCTCCACACCTAGCTCTAGGCTTCCGATCCGCTCGATGACCCAAAAGCCAGCTCGATACCTTCTTTTCCAAGTTCCACCAACGGCAACGTCCGTGCTTCTTCTTCGGTAAACCATTCACAGCGATCTGTGGTGCCATCTTGTTCAAACCGCAATTCACCACCGGCTACTTCTGCTAGGTACACTATTCGAATCGAGTGCATATTACGCCCGCCAAACTCCCGTTGAAGTGAATGAGCATCCACAATGACTTTGGGTATCACGTGCAATCCAGTTTCCTCTTCGACTTCCCTGACCATAGCATCCGCGGGCTGTTCGCCAAACTCGATGCCGCCACCCGGCAAAGTCCAGTTTCCTGCAAATCCTGGTACCTGGCTCGAAAGCCTGCAGAGCAGGACCCTGTTTTCATCCATGAGAATGCCATAAGCCCCGATTCTTGTTACTTCCACAATGATTTCCCTGGCTTGTCTTAAGGTTAGGCGCAGCTTGCTACGATCATTTTGATCTGGCGCAAGGTAATGGGTTTTGTCGCGAGGCATGATGCCACATTTATCCAATGAGGTGGATGAGGTGAGCGGAGAAAATACGCGGGCAAAAGAACTGATAAAACAGGCAATTGTGGAAGCAGAGGCATCACCCTCGATGAGTTCTGACTCAATGGCGCTGGCGATTTTAAGCCAAGTTCTCACGATGCTGAACGAGACGAGGTCAAGAAGAGATCTTGAGCAGTACATTGAGTACGATTTGGACAATATGATCGAATCAGACATGGTAATCACCAGACAATAAGGGGCTTCTTAGTCTGCCGCTGGCAGATTAGACAACGCTGACCGGGCAAAACAACCATCGTATAATTGGCGCTTAGGTTTACCCTCATGCTGTGAGGATCCGAACTTAGCATGAGATTTTTCAAGCCTGTCAGTAAAACCGCTAATCGAGTGGTGACCAACACATGATTTATAACTATACTGCGCTGCAACATAGTAAGTTTTGGAATTGGAGTTTGAATGTTGTCACTCAAAGCCAGCCACTCCCGGTTAGACCGGGAGCTTCGTCGCGCAACCAGTTATGAAGAGTGGAAAGAGTCTGCCTTGGCCCATGATGAAGCTACGGGTATGGACAAATGGAAGCTCGAGCCAACTTCCAACCAGTACGACTACGCCAATATTCAGTATCGGGTTGATGAACTTAGAAAACTCCGTGCTAATCACGACGATGTGGGCCTTTTATTCGCATTAAACGAGGGGATTCACGGTAATCAGGGTGGCATAGGCAGTGCAGCCATGTATGAGAAGGCAAAAATCGGGACGAAAAAACTGATTACTGATTATGTGGATGAAGTGGTTGATGCGCTTCATCACATCGAAACGCTGCCTGAGACGGAAGAACTGAATCACGAAGACAAAATAGATTTCTTTCACCGTGCACGTCTCTGTTTCGGTCGTTCTGCGTTGATGATGAGCGGTGCAGGTTCTCTTGGGCATTTCCATCATGGCGTGGGTAAAACGCTCATCGAGCAAGACCTTTTACCCGATGTGATTTCCGGCTCTAGCGCTGGATCGGTGTTTGCCTCATTGCTCGGCACGCACACAACCGATGAATTACTTGAGCTTTTTGAAACGGACCTGTTTCAGTCGCCATTCGATGAACAACCAAGACAACAACCCTGGGGGCTCGTTCGCCCTCAGGTCGATCCAGATCAGCTCAAATTGATGTTGGAGAGATTCATACCAGACATGACATTTCAGGAAGCCTATGAGAAAACCGGTCGATCGATCAGTGTCACTATCGCGCCACATGAAGAGCATCAAACCTCAAGATTAATGAACGCGGTAACATCTCCTAACGTTTATATTAGAAGCGCGGTCATGGCATCGTGTGCTGTACCAGGCGTTTTTCCGCCAGTGATGTTGATGGCCAAAAATGTCTACGGTGAACCGCAACCATATTTGCCTAACAGGCGTTGGGTTGACGGCGCCGTGACAGACGACTTGCCTGCGAAACGGCTATCTAGACTCTACGCCGTCAACCACTATATTGTGAGTCAGGCAAATCCGCTTTCGCTGGCAATGCTAAGCACAGACAAACTCATTCCACTACCTAGTGGCACCAAATCGGTCATGCGTCACGCGACGCGGGAGATGCTTAAGACGAGCGAACAGTTCAGTAGAAAATATCTCCGCCAGATCCCCAGCGCGGGCCAAGCAATGAGCATGTTCTACTCGGTCATGGCTCAGGATTACACGGGAGATATCAACATCGCCCCAAGCTTTAACTTTGTGGACCCACAAAAATTACTGGCGCAATTGTCAGCTAAAGAAATCGAAGAGCTGGTTTCTGAAGGGGAGCGTTCCACTTGGCCACAAATAGAACGAATTCGCATCTCGACTAAAATCGGGCGTACGCTGGATAACATCCTCGACAACCATACCAATCACAACATCAAGAAATTTTACAAGAAGCGTACCCGAAGCACGAAGCAGGCAAACACCTAACGCGCAGCGCGGGCGCCGTTCAATTTCACTAAAGGGAATTCGGCCGTCCAGCATAATCGTGTTCCATCCGGCTTCGTTCTCAGCCAAGCTTGCGAACATCTTCTTACCATCCTTAGACACCGCGACACCAAGACGCCGCTACAAAAAGGGAAAGTCTCAATAGCTTCGGATTTTGAAAGCTGATACTTTTTGCCTGCTCCATTTTGTCACTTGATCGACGCGAAACAAGGCTCACCAAGCAACCGGCATCAATCACCGGTGTTGTTGGATTTCCTCGCTTTGCGCGGCTTTCTATCTTGGGCGCCAGATTTTTTACTTTTTGCGCTGGAAGGTGATTTTCCCTTTGAGGGCTTTTCAGGTATGCCTTCTTTCAGACGAACAATCTCAAGCTTACGACCACAGACCCAGGTTTTTTTGAGATCCCTGAAGATGTCTTTCGGCATACCCATCGGCAAGTCCACAAGACTGTGATCTTCCTGGATATTAATGTGGCCAATATGCTCAGCATCGAGCCCAGCCTCATTGGCGATAGCACCAACAATATTACCGGGTTGAACATCGTGCACATGACCCACAGCAACCCTAAACCTTTCCATACCTTCCGGGGGACCTTGGTCCTTTTTACGGTGAGTCCGGTTTGTTTCCCGACTGTTAGATTCACGCGGACCACGTTCAGACCGGTTCTCGTTGCGACGCGGTTTTCTGGCATTTTCTTCAACATGCCGTTCTTTAACTTTGCGTGCCTTTTTTTCGACCAACAACAAGGAACGATCGCCCAACGACATTTTTGCAAGCGCCGCGGCTATTTCTAGCGCCGGCACGTCGTGTTCTTGTTCAAATTGCTCAAGAATACCCTGCATAAACTCTAACCGGCCACCTGCCAAGGTATCGCTGATACTCTGTTTAAAGTCAGCAATCCGCTTATTGTTCACCATCTCGGTTGTTGGTAGCTCAAGTGGTTCTATCTGCTTTTTGGTCGCACGCTCAATCGCTTTCAACATGCGCTGCTCCCTCGGGGAGACAAACAAAATTGCGTCACCCGTTCGACCCGCTCGTCCGGTTCGACCTATTCGGTGAATATAGGCTTCCGTATCGTAGGGGATATCGTAATTAACTACGTGGGTGATCCGATCAACGTCTAAGCCTCGCGCAGCAACGTCTGTCGCAACAAGAATATCCAGCGAACCCTTCTTCAGCCTATCCACCATTTGTTCGCGGGTTTTCTGCATCATGTCACCATTGAGCGCCGCCGCAGAGTATCCGCGCGCCTCTAATTTTTCAGCAAGCTCAACGGTCTGCACTTTGGTCCTGACAAACATCAGCATTGCATCAAAGGTTTCAACCTCCAGTATGCGCGTGAGCGCATCAAGCTTATGCATATTGCTAACCTGCCAATAGCGCTGACGAATCGTATCAGCAGTAGCAGTTTTGGTTTTTATCCTTATTTCCTGCGGATTGTTTAGATGCTTATCCGCTATTCTCTTGATTTCCTTTGGCATTGTGGCGGAAAACAACGCTATCTGTCTGTCCTGCGGCGTTTGCTCTAACACCCACTCAACATCCTCAAGAAAACCCATGTTTAGCATTTCGTCAGCTTCATCAAGCACCAACGCCTGCAGCTTATCGAGCTTGAGCGTACCCTTTCGCATGTGGTCCATCACTCTTCCCGGAGTTCCCACGACGACTTGAACACCGCGCTTTAGCGCTTTGATTTGACCAAGATAAGGTTGCCCGCCATAAACAGGAAGCACATGAAAACCTTTAATTTTTGATGCATAACGCTGAAACGCTTCTGCCACCTGAATTGCAAGTTCTCTGGTGGGTGCGAGCACCATAACTTGCACATTTTTGGACTTCATATCCAGCCTAGAAAGCAGCGGCAACGCGAATGCAGCTGTTTTTCCGGTCCCTGTCGGCGCATGTCCCAACACATCCGTACCGTCGATGAGATGAGGGATAGTCTGAGCTTGGATCGGCGATGGAATTTCGTAACCCACTTCGTTAACCGCGGCGAGTACATCACTCGCAAGCCCAAGTTCATCAAATGAGGTCGAGGGAGCTTCTAAATCGGACATTAAGGACACCTGGAAGGGGAAATATGCATTAATCGTCGTTATAGACGAGGGGCCGTGCAGCGGCGCAAGTTTACTCGCCTGCGAAGGGAATACAATCATTGTTTTCACTTATGGCCAGCGTCTTCAAAGCGCCTTATTGCCTATTTTTCCGGCCTTTGGAACAGCTTTCCGCGACTGAGGACGCTTCCCCGGCAAATGCTGCGGTCAACGATGTACGGAAGTGCAGGCTTGCAAGCTGATAGGTACCGTCACTAAACGGGGCGGTCGGTATATAGCCAGACATGCAAATGCAGCCAAAACGCCCGGTCGAAGGACAAGCCTATGCCGGTTGACCTTGCTAGGCATTCCGAATCGTTAATCCACCGTCTACAGGCAAGGTTACCCCTGTCATGTACTGAGACGCAGGCAACGCAAAATTCAGCGTTGCGTGGGCCACCTCTTCCGGCTCAGCGTAGCGTTTGAGCGCAGTTCGGCGACGGGCGAATATCGCCTTATTCTCTTCTGGGATCGCTGACGTCATACCGGTATTTATGGGTCCTGGGCATACACAATTAACCGTGATGGCGTCGTCACCCAACTCGACCGCCAGTGATCGCGTCAGTCCTGTTACGCCCGATTTCGCGGCGGTATAAGGACTACCAAACTTAGTGGCTCCTAGCGCTTCTGTTGATGCGATATTGATAATTCGTGGATGCTCCGATTGCCGCAGATAAGGCAGAGATGCGCGAATGGTTAAGGTGTGTGCGGTTAATAGTACAGCAATACTTTTGTGCCAAAGCGCTGGGTAGTCTTCGGCATCTATTGCTGTGCCAAGCGATATACCGGCATTGTTAACCAGAATATCAATGCCACCAAAATGAGCAGCAATATCATCGAAGACAGTCTTTATCGCCTCGGCATCGGCCAGATCGAGCACCCATGCTTTCGCGCTCTTCCCTGCCTCGTTGATCGCTACTACCACTTCATTGAGCGCACTTTCGGTTAGATCGATGGCCGCAACATGGGCACCCTCATCGGCAAAAAGCTCTGCTGTCGCCTTACCCATGCCACTGGCAGCACCGGTCACTACCACAACCTTTCCTTGCACTGATCGACTTAGTTTTGTCAGTCTCACTTAATATTCCTCCGAATCGATACCTGAATTCATCTCTAATGGATTAAAATAATCGGGTTAAAAACAACCACATCCGAGTGTGCACTATCTCCCTTGATTGACGCAAATGGGTTACCATCAGGTAACATATTCATGCAATCAACAATCTGGAAACACAATTGAAAGAACTGGCAAACAACACCCTAGCAAATTCGGCTCCAAGACTTAGTACCATCGAACTCAATAAAGAAGCGCTTAACTTCTCGATTGCACATTTTACGATCTTTAATGCCACTGAACGCGAAGACCTGCACGGCCACAATTATCAACTGGAGTGCAAGGCTACCGCTCCCTTGTCAGACACCGGCTTACTTTTCGACTATGCCATCTTAAAAAAAATGCTCCGGGCAATGTGTGATGAAATTGACGAAAAAATGATATTACCCTCTCAATCTCCTCACCTCAAAATAGAACACGGTAACGACTACACTTATGGCATTTTTAATGGTGAACGAATTCCGTTTCTACCAAGAGACCTGATAATTTTGCCGATTGCCAACAGTACAGTGGAAGAACTTTCTCACTATTTTTTAGATCGCGTGTTAAACCATCCTGACCTTGCTGATGCTGGCATTGTTGAACTTTATATCAAGATATTGTCCAGCCCTGGTCAGGGCGCCTCAGCACATTGGAGTCAAAATTGAAAACACTGATAATTACTGGCGCCAGCAAAGGTATTGGTTTTCAGGTCGCAAAAATGGCCGCTGAAAAAAGTTACCGCGTCATCAACATCTCACGTTCAGATGCTGCTCACGCCAGCATTGAAAATCACAACATCGATCTAGCAGCACCAGATGCCGCTGACAAGTTCGCTCTGCTTGTTGAGGAACTTCAAATCGACGGACATATCACGCTGGTCCATAACGCCGCTGAATTGAAGAGCGACTCAGCAGCCAATACCGCTACTGCTGACTTTAGGCACACGCTCGAATTGAATGTTGTTGCTCCTCATATTCTTAATCAGATCTTGATTCCAAAAATGACACAAGGCTCTGGCATCATATACGTTGGCTCAACACTTTCGGAAAAGGCTGTTGCTAATACTTATAGCTACGTTGTGAGCAAACATGCGCTCATCGGCATGATGCGTTCCACTTGTCAGGATCTTGCAAATACAGGCATACATACCGCATGTGTTTGCCCTGGGTTTACGGACACCGAAATGCTACGCGCCCATGTAGGTGAAGATGCGGAGATTATTGAAAGTCTTTCAACGTTAAGCACTTTTGGCCGTCTTGTGACGCCTGAAGAGATCGCTAACACCATCGTTTTCGCCGCGGAGAATCCTGTGATCAACGGTGCTGTCATTCACGCAAACCTTGGCCAAGTAGAACGATAACACTGGATTTACCCTACGCAAATTTAGAAGCCCTGAGGAAACACTGAAAAATGACATCTCTTCAAGATACAGGTCAGGCAGTTACTGCGAGAATCATATCGCCTGAACTGCATGAAAAACGTGAACGGGTATTTCTCATTCTCGCTGGGACATTTCTTAGCGCCATGACGATGCTGAACCTGATTGGTATTACCCGATTTATTGAAATAGGCCCACTCGCGGTTGCCGTTGGTGTTCTGCCTTACCCAATTACGTTTTTGTGTACTGATTTAATCAGCGAACTTTATGGCCGTGCTCGGGCCAACTTTCTTGTGACGGTAGGATTAGGACTCAACATATTTATCGTCGCGACTATGTGGGTAGGTAATATGATGCCCTCGGTCAGCCCGGAACTTCAGCCCCCCTGGCAACTCATACCACTGGCGGGCAGCGTCAGCCTGCCGAACGGAGAAACTGTCAGCGGATCAATTGAAATGTACTCTTTACTCTACGCCACAACGACAGGTGCTGTAACCGCTTCTATGATGGCTTACATCGCTGCACAATATTGCGACGTGTATATGTTTCATTTCTTGAAGAATCTAACGAATGGAAAGCATCTTTGGTTAAGAAATAATGGCAGCACCGTTATCAGTCAGGGTGTCGATTCATTCATGGTGGTCGCGGTGACATTTGGCGCGCAATTTTTGGCAGGGGCTATGACCGCAGGCACTTTATTCGTACTCATGGGTAGTAATTATGTACTGAAGTTATTGATTGCACTCGCAGACACATTGCCTTTCTACCTTGGCGTACACCACCTCAAAAAATATCTGGAACTGACTGATGAAGAACTATTAGCCCATGCCCGATAGACCGTGGTTACGTGAGTGAGCGATATAGATCGTGTGATGTCATACTGGATCGGAGAAGCCGCTGACGATGCAATGATTGCTGCGTCGAAAAGCAAACGATGGTTTATGAGCAGCCCCGCGGCAGATGACGCGATACGACGACAGTTCGGCGAGCTGCTACTGGCAGCAGAACAGGGTCAATTAACAGCATGGAAAAATAGCGTGCATGGATGTCTCGCGCTCATTATTCTACTCGATCAGTTTTCGAGAAACCTCTATCGAGGTCAAGCTCGGGCATTTGCGAATGATGCTGCCGCTTTGGCTATCTCACGTCAGGTAGTCGATGCGGAACAACATAAATCACTTAAGCCAGTTGAACAGGTTTTTTTATATATGCCATTCGAGCATGCTGAGTCATCCGCATTTCAGGAACAATCAGTCAAATTATTTCACGTGCTAAGAAGTGAAGCTGATCCAAAATGGCATCCTCAACTTCAAAGTTTTTTAGAACATGCGACTGAGCACCAGCAAATTATTAACCGATTTGGACGTTTTCCTCACAGAAATGCTGCTCTGGGACGCGCCAACACAAAAGAAGAATTAACCTACCTTCAAAAAGCAAAGACATTCGGACAGTAGGCCGACATTGCAACGCGTTCTACCCAAAAACACCATTAAAGTCGGAGCACATCCTTCCACACAAGATTCAAACAACAGCGAGTAACTCTATGGACTACCAACAAATAATTTACGATATAGATGAAGGCATATTGACCATCACACTAAACAGACCCGACAAGCTAAACGCATTCACAGGGCAGATGATGACGGAGATGATCAATGCGCTGGACCGAGCTGATGCCGACGACACCGTAAAAGCCATTATCGTTACAGGCGCGGGCAGAGGCTTCTGTGCCGGTGCCGACCTCTCCAGCGGTGCAAGCACCTTCGACGCCGACGCTGGCGCGCCGAAAGCAGCGCAAGAGGAAAAAAAGTCCATCGCAGATGGCGGGGGCTTATTAACCCTTCGAATTTTTGATTGCCTGAAACCCATTATATCGGCCTGTAATGGTCCAGCTGTAGGCGTCGGCGCGACCATGCAGTGTGCGATGGATATTAGATTGGCTTCTACTTCCGCAAAATATGGCTTTGTTTTTTCCAAGCGCGGTATCGTACCAGAGGCCTGCTCAAGCTGGTTCTTGCCTCGACTAGTAGGCATTAGTCAGGCGTTGGAGTGGACTTACACCGGCCGCGTTTTCAGCGCTGAAGAGGCGCTCGAAAAAGGTTTAATAAGAAGTGTGCACGAACCCGAAGATCTTTTACCCGCAGCAAGGAAACTGGCACTCGAATTTGCGGACCAGACTTCTTCTTTGTCCATCGCGTTGATCAGAAATATGATGTGGAAAATGCTTGGCGCTGATCACCCCGTGGTCGCCCACAACATTGATTCTCGAGGCGTAAACGCAATGGGTAAATCTACGGATGCAAAAGAAGGTGTTGCGTCGTTTCTAGAAAAGAGACCTGCGATATTTCCCGGCAAGGTGAGCGCTGAGATGCCTGAGTTTTTTCCCTGGTGGGAACACCGTGAATTTGAGTAACAGGTATTTTTGGCATGTTTCACGGTGACAACTACGACATTTAGATGCAGCGACCACCATCTACTTCAAGCGCAACACCGGTGATCATCGCGGCTTCATCACTCGCCAAATAGAGCGCTGTCGCGGCGATATCTTTCGGTGTTGAAAACCGTCCCAGGGGAATGGAAGACAGAAACTTTTCTCTGGTTTCTGGTGTATCGCTACCCATAAATGATGCTAGCAACGGCGTCTCGCCAGCGACCGGGCATATTGCATTAACTCTGATACGCTCAGAGGCAAGCTCAATAGCCATCGACTTTGTTGCCGTCACCATCCAGCCCTTGGACGCATTGTACCAAGTCAGGTGAGGTCTTGGACTTAAAGCCGCAGTGGAGGCGATATTGACTATCGCACCTGCAGCTTGCTGCTTCATCCAAGGTACGGCGAACTTACTCGTGTAGTAAACACTCTTCGCGTTGACGGCGAAGACCTTGTCGAAGTCTTTCTCTGATACGTCTTCTAGTAAGGCGGGAAGATGTGTTGTACCGGCGTTGTTGACGAGCACATCAAGTCGCGACCAACGAGTCTGCAAACGATCAAAGAGTTCTGCAACACTTTTACCGTCCGCCAGATCTGCATACTCAAAATGAACACGGTCCGACTTCAAAGATTCCATGTACGCCAACGCTGCAGTTTTGTCGAAATCAACGATAGTTACATTTGCTCCCTCCTCGAGAAACCTTGCAACAATCCCAGCACCAAACCCGGATGCGCCACCAGTTACGATTGTGTTTTTGTCCTGTAATTTCACTTTGCCTGCGCCCCTGTCAATAGTTCATGCGTTGCGAGCGCCATAACTTTGGCCGACTCAACCATATCTGCAATGCCAACGTATTCATTTGCCTGATGAGCAAGATCGAGAATGCCCGGCCCATAAGCAATACAATTCTCTAGCTTACCAATACGGTCAATATGTTTTTGATCATAGGTTCCAGGCGAAACAACGTATTCGGGTGCTCGACCAAATATTTGACTAATCGCGTGATCCACCGATTGAACAACCGCTGCATTTCTGTCAGTCATAGAAGGAATCACTTCAAACAGATCTCTCAACTCGTATGAAAAATTTTCCCTCGCCTTGGTTAGGCTTTCTAGTATTTCCAGCACTTCGGACTTGACTTCGATAAGTTCTTCTTCGATTAGAAACCTTCTATCTAATACAAGGCGACAGGAATCAGCAACCATCGGTGCAGGCAAACCAGAGAACCCCTCTTCCAATCCACCATGAACGGAATTAATGTTCAACGTGGATTGTTTTGCGCCATCCGGCACAACAGGCATCGACGTGACCTTCTGTTCCAGCAGGGGATAAAGCGTCGTTTCAAATTCGTTAAGTACGGCCGTCATATGACGAATAGCACTATCACCAAGGAAGGGCATTGAGCCATGGGCAACCGTGCCAAATGTTTCCAATTCTGACCACCACACACCCCGATGGCCAAGACAAATTCTATCTTTGTTCAAGGGTTC
>ENA-UZWW01002369-UZWW01002369.1-metagenome-genome-assembly--contig:-Day-5--50m-contig-2369_pt1 | contig 15758 bp, 8 predicted proteins | sample MGYA00260348_ERZ794908 | MGnify/ENA metagenome assembly ERZ794908
GCAGCTATTACTACATCTGATACTGCCCCTGCCAACCCATCTACAGGTGCAATTTGGTTTGATACCGCAAATCTTAATCTATTTGTTTACTATTCAGACGGTTCCTCTAGTCAATGGGTTCAGACGAACTCAGAAGCTTCAGCACCACCAGAAGATCTGTCAGATTTGACAGATACAACAAATCTTCTCTTTGATGGACAATATTCAAGTCTTACTGGAGCTCCTACATCATCTACTGCTGGTGCATTAGGTACACTTACAAAAACATTTGTACAAAATGAAGAGGCAGAAATCACTCTCTCAGAGACTATCTCTCCAGTTCCAAACGTAAGTGTTTTCAAAGAAGTACCGCAAGGTGGATTGACATCCAAAGGAAATTGGGATGTTAATGCTAATGCAACTAATTACGAGTTCTTTGATGAAAAACCAATTTCTTATGCTAGTTCAACATTAACGCCAAGTGCGACAGGAGATGGCACATTTACTAATAGTAATCCAGATGTTTCAGGATTTAATTTATCAGACATATCCTATGATAATCTTGCAAGTCCTACTAATTCATATAGTAGTTCAGGATCAGCCGGAGGCTGTGTTGTTAGCAGCGATGGCTCAAAAGTATTTATTCATTGGGGATATGGTGGAACTGTTGTAGAAAAGCCTTTATCAACGGCATATGACATATCATCAATGGGGTCCACGTCCAACACTTTACAGTACCCAAATGGGGGGGGAGGTGGCGGTAATTATTATGGCTATGGTATGGCGTTTAAACCAAATGGCACAGAACTATACATCGTAACTGGCTATAGAAACGTTTACCAATATACTCTTTCTACTGCATGGGATTTATCTTCTGCGACCCTAAGTAGCACAACAAATATCATCAGCAATAGTAGCGACCCACAAGATATAAAATTTCAACCAAATGGACTTAAAGCGTTTATAGCTGATGCCAGTACAGATGTAATTCAGACATATACATTAAGCACAGCTTGGGATTTTTCTACTGCCTCTTACACATCAGGAAAAGATCTTAGTGTATCATCACAGACTACTGAACTATCTAGTATACTTTTAAATGCTGACGGCACTAAACTATTTGTGGCTGATTATGGTGGAACTACGCCAAGATATATGTACCAATATGATTTATCCACAGCATATGATTTATCCACAGCGTCTTATAATAATAGTTACTTTGATTTTACTACAATAGCTGGAGGTAATCCATCAAGTATTCGTTCTATGGATGCAAATCCAGACGGAACAATAATGTATGTTATGACAGGCGTTAGTAAAATTTATCAATTTACTTTTGGCAGCGTAAATGTTTTCAACGCTGCAGATGTAGGTAAGAAAGTTGTAGGTAATTCTGGATCTGCTATTATTACATCCGCTGCCGGTACATATCAGTCAGTCACAGCATTTGCAGATACATCAGCCATTTCTTCTTGGCAACTATTTGGTGCTCAAGGTAAGTCTGATGGGTCTGGTATTCAATTGAGTGGTTATTCAGTAGCAGCAGATATTGTATTTCCCACAGGCGCCAGTGGTTCTGGCGCTTCAATGGTTTACAACAATAATGTTTCACCTACCTCAAGCGCATTTAATAATTTTCGTAATGTTGTTTTTAATCCTACAGGAACTATAGCACTTGTTATGACATCTGGAAACATACAAAGATGGAACTTATCTACAGCATTTGATCTGTCTACTATGACTGAAGCTTCGGGTGATAATTTTAGTGGGCAACTTAATAGTACTCAATATGGGTTAGCTGTAAGCTCTGATGGTACAAAACTTTTTGTAGGTGATCATGGAAATGATACAATAAAACAGTTTACACTGAGTACACCTTGGTCACCAAGTACAGAGTCTTACAATGGCTATTATTATCTTAATAATGGAGGAAACTGGGATAGTTTTAGTGGTGCCGATGGAGTTCCGTCTACAACGAATTTTAATCCCTTCAGTTTTCAATTTAACTCTGATGGAACAAAACTGATAACATTAATGTGGGATAGTAACCCATATCATTCAGTTGTTGAATTTGCACTTTCTACTGGATGGGATATGTCTACTATGTCATATACATCTTATGCAAACTTTGATGGAAACGTAAGCCTAGAAGCAATAGTAATATCGCCAGATGGTCTTAAAGTTATGATGCATGGCTATAATTTAGGAAATGCCGGTACTGAAGTATATTCTTTACCTAGTGCATTTAGTGTGGGTTCTGCTGGTAATAATTTAACAAAAACATCAGGTGCTATAGATTTAGCATCACTAACTGGTAATACTAGTGATGCAATTAATTACGGTGGCCTTCAAATGTCTCATGATGGAAAAAGAATGTGGGCTATACAGTCAAATAAATTTTATGAAATTACAGGTGGAACTACTTCAGTACATCCATACTCTACATACTCTCCAGCACTGACTACCACAGGTGGCCAAATTAATTCATCTTCATGGGTTGATATTGATTCTATGGTTGGAGATGAAACCAAGAACGATGGTGATGTTTTCTATGCAGTTTCTACAGATGACAGAACATCTTGGGGGGTTATCAAGAATGGAGATGGTGTTAGAAAGATTGTTAAGAATAACTCTGGTACTTGGCAGTATAATAATGATGCTGGAACTTCTACGACAGTTTCTACTGGTTTTGATCTTACTAATGTAACTTATGATAATAAATTTTTTGACTTTACTCAAATAAGTTCGATGGGTAGCATAACCTTTAAACCAGACGGTACTAAATTATATGTATCGGATCAAAGCTCGGCAACAAATGGAATTCGTCAGTATAATCTGTCAGTTGCATGGGATATATCTACGGCAGTTCATTATGGAACTGGCAATCCACAAGGTATAGCAAACCACATACGTTTAAGTGACGATGGTACTCNNAATATAAATTATTGAGTATTAGTATAAGTGGACTGACAGAAAATTCTCCACAAGGTTTTGATTTTGCGGATAATGGTAGTAAACTGTATGTGGTTGGGCAATCAAACCAATATATCTATGAGTGGAGTTTGAGTACACCATGGGATATATCCACCGCATCTATTAGTGCCACTGATTGGTATAGCATTTCTAATGAGGATCAATTCCCAGAAGAACTGGTCGTTTCGACAGACGGCACAAAAATTCTTGTTGCTGGAAATGGAACTGATAAGGTATATGAATATACAATGAGTACAGCATTTGATATAACTACTGCCACATACACAAACAGATCTATGTCAATTAGCGCAACTGGCGCGACCCATCAAAATCCATCGGGCCTTGCCCTTAGTACAGATGGTATGAAACTTTATTATGCGACGAGTGGGGAATACGTTTGGCAATATTCTATTTCAGGAAGTGCAAATACTGTCGGTTATGGTACATCAGAAACTTGGGTAGATGGTACAAATAACAACGAACACGCAACATTACAAGAAGCTTTAACATCTCAAGCATTTAATAGGATGGACAAATCACAACTCCAAGCAGTCACAGATCCAAACCATTATGTTCTTGGAGATACACTAGACTTGATGGTTGCACCATATGCAGCATCTGGCACATCTCCACTATCAGATGGTGTTACTATCGGATATCAGGCAGATGCATTGATAAAACAAGCAATCAATGGTACTGATTATGAAGCAGAGTTTCCAGCGACAAACAAAGTAAAGATCAAATCTCTTGCTCCGCAAAACTTAAAAATAAGGATACTTTAAATGGCCGTTAATTTTCCCGATAGTCCAACAGATAATCAAATATTTCAAACTGGGGGTAGATCATATAAATATAATACCACTTTGGGGGTGTGGGAAGTAGTTTCTGGTGCATCTGCCACAGATATCTCTGAATTGACGGATACAACTAATGTTATTCCAGACGATATCTCTGAATTGACGGATACAACTAATGTTATTCCAGACGATATCTCCGATTTAACAGACACCGGCGGAGTGTTAGGTGGTGGTGGTGCTACTGTCTATGCAGATATGGCATCATTAATTGCAGCAACAGGTATGAGTGCCGGTGACCAAGCATTAGTTACTGCATTGAATAAAGTTTTCATGTATACTGGTTCTGCATGGTATTTGGTGGCCACAATGGTAAATGATAGTCCGACCGCAATAACTGGAGTCGATGGATCATATGCACTCGCAACAGATGGCACTTCAACAGTTATAACTGCTGTGTCTACAGATCCAGAAGGATTCCCTTTGACATGGAGTTCCTCGACATCTGGTTTAGGTTCTATCGCTACAGTTGGCCAAGGCACTGGTGAGGGTTATGCAATTGCAAGCGCTGCTATATTAAGTGGTACTTATGCTGTAACTGCCTATGCAGGCGCGCTGACCTTTAAACCAGATGGCACTGAAATGTATTATGTTTTCACAAATACCGATAGTGTTAGTAGGCATACTTTAAGTACTGCTTGGGATGTAAGTACAGCAAGTTATGTAGGATCTAGCCCAAACACTCTTAGTCAGGTTAGTAATTTAACTGACGTTAAGTTTAATAATAACGGCACTAAAATGTATATGGCTGATAGTGGTGGAACAACGGACAATACTATTTACCAATATAGTTTAAGCACTGCTTGGGATCCTGATACGGCAACTTACGATAATAAGTCATACGATTTTAGTTCTGTTTTAACAGGCGATGATTTAAACTGCTTTGTGTTTAACGCTGATGGCACTGCTGTTTATCTAGCAGAACATTACCCAAGTAGTAATATTTATCAATTTACTCTTAGTACGGCTTTTGACATAAGCACTGCATCTTATTCTAATAAAAATCTTAGTCTGACATCTATAGCTTCAAATGGTTTTATTGGAAGACAGTATTTTCAATTCACTAATGATGGCAGTAAACTATTCTTAATTCATACATTTCATCCAGCTGGTTTTGTAGGAAAAATTTATGAATATAGCCTAACAACAGCATACGATATAAGCACCGCATCTCATACTAGTGTTAGTTATACACCTTCTGGTATAACTACTGGCAGATCTGCCTTGGCATTTAAACCTGATGGTTCAAAAATGTTTATCATGGGTACAGANNTCAATTTAACTTGCCTGTTTATGCTGATAATCAATTCGTAATCACTCCAAGCACCACAGAAGCAGATGCCGGTTCCTTCAGTATTACTTTTAGTGTAACAGATGGTAGTACAGGTGCAGTGAATGCAGTAAGTGCATTTACATTAACATTTGCAGTGGATTGGACTACTGCTTCTCAACAGCAGAAAGTACAAGCATCCGATGCTGCCTCTACAGGCAATTTTGGAAGGTCCGTGAGTGTTTCTGATAATACTGCGTCTATATTGGGAATAGATGGTACTTATATCTTTAATCGCTCTGGTACTACTTGGTCTCAGCAACAAAAAATACAACCGAGTGACCACTCAACTAATAAAGGACCTTGGGGTATGTATGAAACAGACCTAGATGGAGAAACCTGTGTAATAGGGTATAAAGGTGGTACAGAAACTTCTTTGCCACATAGCAAGACAGGTACTGCATACGTCTTTACTCGCTCTGGTACTACTTGGACTCAGCAACAAAAATTATTTAATCCTAATGGTCTGCAGTATGATTATTTTGGTGAAAACATGCAGCTAGATGGAGACAATCTCATTGTTTCAGCACACTATGAGCCCCATAATACTAATAGCAGCTGGCATAATGCCGGAGCAGTATATATTTGGACTCGCTCTGGTACTACTTGGACTCAGCAGCAAAGATTAACAGCATCAGATAAATCGGGGAGTGATTATTTTGGAGCTGCAGTGGCTATAGACGGAGATACGTGCGTTATAGGAGCCAATGGAGAAGATACAGAAGCAAGCAATGCGGGTGCCGCATATGTCTTTACTCGTTCTGGCACTACATGGTCTCAGCAACAAAAGCTAGTAGCATCAGATGCAGCAGTTGGTGATAATTTTGGAACTGCAATAGGTATAAGCGGAGATACAGTAGTAGTAGGAGCCAATAGTGAAAATGGCGGGGCAGGGTCAGTATATGTCTTTACTCGCTCTGGTACTACTTGGACTCAGCAACAAAAATTAACTGGTTCTGACGCAACAGCGAGTAGTGATTATTTTGGTAAAAACGTAAGGATATTTGAAGATACAATTATGGTAACTGCTACGGGCCATACGACTTTTAGTGCTAAAGGTGCTGCGTATATCTTTACTCGCTCTGGTACTACATGGACTCAGGTTAAGAGATTAGAAGCTTCTGATGGGGCTCAAAACGACTACAACGATGAAATAGATTTTTCCGGAGGTACAATTGTGATGGGTGCAAACGGTTCTAATACTACTGCAAGTGATGCAGGCGCAGGATACTTTTTCGTAGGTGGATAATAGTTTAAAAACAAGCTTGGGTAATTAAAATGACAGATACAAATTTAAACACCTCTATCGCTGCAGTCAAATCTAAAATTCTTAATGATTTGCCAACTGCAACTATAGAAGAAGTTACGCAACTTGCAAGAGGTGCTAGAGCTGCTGGACTAGACGAAGATGCTGCAGTAGAAACTGCATTAAATTCCAGAGTCAATACTTTGGTATCGAGTGCATCCGCTGAAGATTTGAGGAAACTTTCTGTCGCATTAAGACAACTCAGAAATCCTGGCTTAACAGTTGCATCTTCGATTAGTAATACAGATGGCTTGACAGAAGGCACAACTAATGTATACTATACTAATGCAAGAGTGCAATCTCATCTAGGAAGTTTTTCTGGTAATATCTTACCAGATGCAAATGATACATATGATATTGGTTCTGCAGAATATAAAATTAGAGATTTATATGTAAGTGATAATTCTATACATATTGGAGATAAGACTTTAAGTAGAGACAATGTGGACAGAAGTATGGAGGTTTTTGATGAATTGCCACCATCTTCACCCACAGATATTGGTAACAAGGGTGATGTTCGTATAGATTCTGATTATATGTACGTATGTAAAGACCTAAATAGTTGGGTAAGAATTCCTATAGATAAAACGTGGTAAAATAAATGGCAGATAGTAATCTAGACACATCATTAAGTGCAGTATCTTCTGCAATACTTTCGCAAATTCCTACTGCGACTATAGACGAGTTGGTTAATTTATCCAGAGCAGCACTGCAAATTGGTGAAAGTGAAAATGCAACTATAGAAACTGCTATAAATGCAAGAGTTAATACTCTAGTATCTGGTGCAACTGCGACAGAATTAAAAAAACTTGGTGATGTTATCAATAGAATGAAAACAACACCAGTTACGACAACTGCAGATTCTGGTAGTTCAGGACCGACTGCGGCAGTAACAACTTCAGATACTGCACCTTCTGCGCCAAGTGATGGTGATTTGTGGTGGAACTCTAGTAATGGTGGATTATATCTTTATTACAATGATGGAAGTAGTACACAATGGGTAAGTGTTAGAGGAGCATCTGGGCCTGCTGGCGCTGATGGTGCCGATGGCGCTGATGGTGTTGGTGGGGGTTCATCTGTAACAACTTCAGATACAGCACCAACAAGTCCTAATTCTGGCGATCAATGGTTTGATACCACTTCTGGTACTCTGTATGTCTACTATAACGATGGAACTAGTTCACAATGGATTGGTGTTTCTGGACCTTCTGGAGCAGATGGTGTTGATGGTGCTGATGGCGTTGATGGTGCTGATGGCGTTGATGGTGCAGATGCATCAAATCCTAGTCCTACTATAACATCAATTTCTCCAACGTCATACGATGGAGCATCTGGTACAAGCATTACAATAATCGGTACAAATTTTGATATAGGTACTATAGTGTCGTTCATAGATTCTGGTGGAAATGAATATAATGCATCAACAACCTCTGTCATAACTCAAGGAGAACTTACTGCTGTGACACCTCAGGCATTTACGGTCGCAGAGGGCCCGTTGGATTTGAAGGTAACAACAGGCGGCGGACAAAATACGACTACAACAGATGCAATCCAAACTGGAGGGTCTCCGATATGGACTACTGCCGCTGGACAACTTGGTTCATCATTATATAAAGATACAAGTGAATTCTCATTGCCGATTGTTGCAACTGATCCAGAAGGACAATTTGTATCATATACAGTAAACAGTGGAGCATTAGTGCCAGGCCTCAGTCTTGGCGGTGGAACAGGTTTAATCACTGGAGATGTTACGACTGCAAGTATTACGGCAACAACAAATTATTCCTTTACTGTAAATGCCAGTGATACATCAGGAAACGCAACTCCCAGAACATTTTTTATTAATGTTTTAAATGAGTTTGGATCTTACTTCACTAGAAATTCTAGATACAAGTGGACATATTCACAAAATGTTACTAGGGCATCAGAGTTATATACTGACCTAGCAGCCAACGTCCTTGGAGCACCTGCGTTTAGAACCAATTTATTATTAGATAATGATTATGTTTCTGATGAAGCAACAAAATATGCTTACGGTGCATATATTAAATTTAATATGTTGGTTGGACCATCTAGCACACCTAAAACGGTTATAGGATTTGTAAATAGAAACTCATCAAATAATAATTGGTCATTATCACCATTCGATTACGGTAACGCACCAAATATTAGTGAAAGTTATAGAAATTTTATGTTTATCAATAGTAATTCAAATACTAGTACAACTTCTAATTGGTCAAATACTAGTAATGGTAACGGAAGATTAACACACCTTGTCTCTGTAGATGATAATGATGGTAGTTTTATGAGGGCAGATGGAGCAGCAATTATACACGGCGCCCAAGGGGCCACTAATCAAACAGAACCAACATATGTATATCAGCCAAATACAGACTACTCAGCAAATGAGGGTAATATCACCACCCACAGCGGCGCATCAACCGTTTCAAATCAGGCTGCCCACTGGCCAGGGGTTGGATCAGTTGGAATGCATCCTTGGCTACAACAAGTAAAACCCTCTGTTGCCGCGCCATGGGGAAATCTTTCATCTTATGATACATCAAATCAACAGAGTGGTTATCTTAACTATACAGGTGGCAGCACCAGCATTCAAAGGTTTGCAGTAGTATCATTTATGGGAATAGGTGGAGAAGTAGTATTTGAATATTTTGGTGGTAGTGTTGCTTACTATGTTTCAATAATATTGCCAAATGGATATGTACATAGATTTGCAAGACAAACTATATCTTCTCCTTCTAATATAGCAACAGTATTTACAAATAATCCAAACGAACGAGATACTGCTATAACTTCTGTTAATGATGGATTTAGTGAAGCCATGATGCATACAAGTCAAACATCATCTGGTGCAATTACCTTCAATGTAAATTGGACTAATGGCACATTGGAAAATGTTACAAATATAACATTATCTCAAGTGTCAAAAATCATTACAGAAGAAGATATTTATGGTGATCCTATACATCTTGTTCTTGGGAGTCCTTGGTTTCACAAATACACCGCAAATCCAGCTGGATCCACTTTTCTTCATTCTTGGGCAGATGGAACTCCAGTCTCCAATCATGAAAATTGGAAAAGTGGTAACAATTTTGGTAGATTTATGGGCGAAAATACTTATACATACTATAAAAGTAGTAGTCGAGTGTTGCATTATAACAACGCGCAGGGTGGTAATCAGGCAGGATTAGATTTATTTTCAATGATAGGACCACAAAATTTTGTGTACTTGGGTGATTGGGGTCATGATAATGAAGGAATCTTTGGTCCAAGTGGCATTCCCCAAGACTCGCGATTTACTTTTTCACGATCTAATATTAGACTTATTCCCTCAGATTGGTATTAAGGCAAAAAACAATAAGATGATGTATTCATACACAATTTTTTTATTAAATATATAATAAGAACTAAAGGAATTTCTATAAATGGCAATTAATTTTCCAGATAATCCAACAAATGGTCAGGTTGCACTGGTAGATGGCAAGAATTACACATACAATTCTACAAAAAATACTTGGACTCCGACACAGGTAACAGAAGCAGATTTATCTTCTGTAGGATCTACAACAGTAGTTGCTACGCATGATTTATTACCCACATCCCCAAGTGCCGGTGACATGGCATTAGTATCTAGTGTTAATAAGATGTATGTTTATTTTTTAAGTGGGTGGTGGTTAATGTCATCACTACAAAATGCATCTCCTAGTGGTATCACTGGAAATGCAGCAATATATGACTTGGCCGCAGATGGTACTCCAACAACAGTCACATTAAGTTCTTCTGACCCAGAAGGATTTCCAATTGTTTGGACACATAGCGTCATCTCAGGTTCGCTTGGGGGTACAACAGTAACTAATGTTAATAATGTATTTACTATTACACCAAGCACAGACGCTGCAGACGCTGGTACTTTTACTTTAAGATTCGCTGCCGCAGATGGACAGGGTGGTGAGTCTGGTTCGCAATCTAATTTTACATTAGATTTTGTCTTTACAGTTACAAATAGTAGATATACAACCTTATTGGCGACTGCCACAGATACGTCTGATAACAATAATATCACCGATAGTTCATCTAACGTAACTTTAACGCCTGTTGGCGATACTACGGCGGGTACTTTTAGCCCGCACCGCATCGGCGGTTATTCAATGAATTTTGGTAGCGGAGCCAGCTTAAATTTTGCTGAAGGGTCTACTTCTGATTTTAATATGGGAACAAACGCATTTACTATAGAAATGTGGATTAGGCCGCCAAATACTTCGTCGGGAAGTAGAAGATTTTATCAAAATAGAATTAGTAGTATGGGCAACGGTAAAGGTTCAATTTATCAAAACGGTACTGGGCTTTATGCAACTTACAGAGGTGACAATGGAACAGATTACGAATTGTCTGCTACTAGCGTTCTCTCAGCCAATACTTGGACACACGTATGTTTGTTAAGGAACACTTCTGATAATACTTTAAAGCTGTATTATAACGGAACTTTGGGCCAGTCTGTAAGCGTTCCTTCTACTGTGGGAATTTATAGCAGTAATTCAAATACTCAAATTGGCTTGGCTGATTTTGGTGACATAGCAAATCTGAGAGTAGTGAACGGAACAGCAATTACGCCTAGTTCAAGCAGTATTTTAGAAAAGCCAACAAACGTAACCAACACTGTACTTCTTATGGTAGGCGGTAACTTTGTAGATTACTCTGGAAATGCACCTCAAATAAATAACTACTATGGGCCACCAGAAATTAAAGCATATGGCCCGTTAGATTACGTTGAATATTCAGCAACAGATCACGGTGGGTCTGTATATTTTGATGGTAATGGGGATGCTTTAACAATAGGCAATCCACCAACTTTAGGTGCTAATGATTATACAGTTGAATCTTGGGTTTATTTTGTAAGTAGCAGTACTGGTCATTCAAATATGTTAACTCAAGGCCCAAATACAACTAGCCCCTTAAAACGGGTTTCAGCGTTTAATTTGTTAACAAACGGCAGCTTTAATATGCAAACGTATGATGGATCTAACAGAGTGACACATACGACAAGTACTGGCAATTTTAAATTAAATAACTGGCACCATGTTGCAATAACACACGAGTATAATGGATCTACCGGCGGTACTTATAAATTTTGGGTAGATGGGGAGCTTGTAAATTCAGGCACCAAGACCTACACTAACAGTTATTACTGGAACTATAACGGTATCGGCAATTACGATATGGGAATAAACGTATATCGTTATAATGGAACTATAAATGACGCCGAAATATATTATTCCGATTATAGAATTTCCGATACAGTTCGTTACACTTCAAGCTTCACTCCACCAACTGCACCGCTATCATCCTCAGGCGCATCCCTACACATCAAAGGCACAGATGCCTCTATCATAGATAAATCTCAAGGTTCTAACCTAAAGTTGGTTGGTGATACTACTGGTTCAACTACAACTAAATTCACTGGCGCTAAGTCAATGTATTTTGATGGGTCTGGGGATCGTGCCACAGCTACTGGAGTTCCAGATTTAGGTGATGATTTTACTATTGAGTGTTGGGTTTATTCTACTGCGACAGGAAATAGAGGTATTGTTTCATCTATAGATAATGTTGGGAGTTGGGGCAGTAACGGCTACTGGTCTTTTGGCATTTATGGTGGCTATCCTTCACTACAAATAGACGGGGGTAGTTACTCAGGCGCTAGTACATCCCTGTCAACCAATCAGTGGGTACATATAGCAGTCACAAGAACAAGTAACACTATTCGGTATTTTATTAATGGAACCGTTGACAGTACGACTGTCTCTAATAGCCTAACTTTAAAAAATCCTTCTGGAGTTGTTATCGGGTCTTCTCCCAACAATAACTATATTTATAACTATACTGGCTACATTCAGGATTTAAGGATCGCTAACGAGTGTAAATATACTGCAAACTTTACACCGCCAACAGCGCCACTAGAAGGATAATAGAATATGGCAGATTTTCCCTCATCTCCATCACACGGAGACACTTATACTTCAGGAAACTTAACTTTTGTGTATAACAGCACAAAAGGTGTATGGGATATTTCTACTCCTTTAGGCATTGATATCTCTGATCTTTCGGATACAAACGGTTTACTAAGTAGTAATACAGATGGCTTGACAGAAGGCACAACTAATGTATACTATACTAATGCAAGAGTGCAATCTCATCTAGGAAGTTTTTCTGGTAATATCTTACCAGATGCAAATGATACATATGATATTGGTTCTGCAGAATATAAAATTAGAGATTTATATGTAAGTGATAATTCTATACATATTGGAGATAAGACTTTAAGTAGAGACAATGTGGACAGAAGTATGGAGGTTTTTGATGAATTGCCACCATCTTCGCCCACAGATATTGGTAACAAGGGTGATGTTCGTATAGATTCTGATTATATGTACGTATGTAAAGACCTAAATAGTTGGGTAAGAATTCCTATAGATAAAACGTGGTAAAATAAATGGCAATTAATTTTCCAAATAGTCCAATAGACGGGCAAGAAGCTATACTAGCTAATAATACTTGGATGTATAGTACTTCTAAGAGTGCTTGGTTACGTGTAAATAGAGGAGTAAATGCCTCTTCAGGTGTAGACGTATATGCAACTATTTCAGAATTACCCCTTAGTGGTGTTAGTGCAGGACAGCAAGCTTTTGTTGATTCTTCTAATGCTTTATATATATCAAACGGTACAGGTTGGTATTCAGTAACTTTAGTTAATACTAACCCTTCTATTACTTCAGTACAAGATGCATCAGCAGGAACAACACCGTTTACTTTAGCGACAGATGGAACTGCTACAGTTATTACTATTACTGCTTCTGACCCTGAAGAAGTACCATTAACATATAGTTATGCTGTTACTACAGGATCGCTAAATGGTTCTACAGTTACTCAAGCTGATAATGTATTTACTATTACTCCACACGCTAGTAACGCCGCTACATTTGATTTAACATTTACTGCTTCTGATGGTATAAATACTGCTACATCTGGAGCTAATAGCTTTACATTATCATTTATTCCAGATTGGGATTATGATGCAGATGTAATTGGAACTTGGAGCGGGGCGGGGCAGTATTATACAACTGCTCAAAATCAGATTTACAAAGCTGGTGGTATGTGGGTTAATTCGGACGGTACAAAATTATATATTAGTGCTCCACAAAATAGCGGTCAACTTCAAGTTTATAGCATGAGTACACCATATTTATATTCAACATTATCACATGATTATACAGGCCACATGTATATTAATGCATATAATGGTTTTGATTTTACTGGTGACGGAATGAAAATAGTTTATACTAAATCTGGCGGTCACTACCCATATTATAATAATTTAAATAATGCGTTTGATGTTTCCACTAGGAATGGATCTCATGTAACTGTAACCCAAATATCGCCTGGTTTAGATGTTATTGATTTTAAATTTTCATATGACGGCACAAAAGCTTTTGCGTTATGTGGGGATTCTGGAACAAACCATGTAGTGAGAACTTGGGATTTATCAACTGCATATGATGTATCAACAGCATCCGAAGACACATCAAACCAAATCAACTTTTATACTAAAGATGGAAACAACGCTCGTTCCGTATCATGCATTCAATTTAATCCATTAGGTACAGTTTTATATTTTATTGCTGAGTACAACCACAAATTTTGTTCATATCCTCTTTCTACTGCGTGGGATGTTTCAACAGCAGGAACAATAACTGATGATAGTCTAGTATCTGACTTATGCAGATTCACTACAAGAAAAGATGATGGGTCTACAGTATTTATGATGGCCGATGCCAACTATAATGTTGCAAGAATTTATCATAGAACTCTTACATAAAACAGAAAAAATATACGCAACTTAATTAATATAACGGAGAATAAATTATGGGTAATAATAGAAAATTAGGAGACTTAGCTAGTGTGTTAGATGACGGCACAGCAGGTCAGGTATTATCCTTTAATTCTAGTGGAGCAATTGTTGCAGCTGATATTGATGGCGGCGTAAGCACTATTGGAAGCTTAGATTTTTCGCCTAGCGCAATTAACGAAACTTCTACAATTACGACTTCCAGCAATATGTCTAATGCGCCGTTCATTAGTGCGTTTAAAGAAGTGCCTCAAATTGGTGTTTCAAGCAAAGGCGATTGGGATGTAAATTCTACTGCCTCAAATTATGACATATTAGACGAAGCGCCTTTATCCTATTCTGGAATAACTGTTACGCCTAGCAGCGCTACTGCGGATGGTACTTTTACACTATCGTCAGGAAGTTTTGCTTCTGCTGATGTAGGCAAACAAATTGTTGGTAATGGCGGAGTTGCCACAATTAAATCTACTACTGGCACTTATTCTTTAACGACTGCTTTTACTAACACTAATGCTATAGCGGCTGGGTCTTGGTCTTTAAAAGGATTAACTGCGGATAGTTCTGCAAAGTTAAAAATAAATGATGTAACTAACGCTTATAACCTCTCTAGCGCTTCTTATGACAACATATTTAAAAATGTTTCAATTCAAGACACATATTCAACTGGAATATCGTTTAATGATGACGGAACTAAATTATTTGTGTCAGGTAATACTAACGATAAAGTATTTCAATACAGTTTAAGCACAGCTTACGATTTAAGCACTTTTTCGTATGACAACATATGGTTTAGTGTTAGCTCACAAGCTTCTGCACCACAGGGTCTTACTTTTGGTGACAGCGGTACAAAAATGTATATTATTGACACTGTTACAGATAAAATTTTTCAGTACACCTTAACTTCTAATTATAATTTAGGCACTGCATCGTATGCATCAAAAGAATTTTATGTTGGCTCTCAAGATACTTCTCCTTTAGGGGCAATTTTTAATAATGACGGTAGCAAGTTATTTATAGCTGGGAATGGTACTGACAGCATTTATCAATACTCTGTTACAAATTGGGACATATCTACGGCAACATACGACAACTTAAGTTTATCAGTAAGTTCACAAGATGCAGTACCAAATGGAATAGCATTTAATGCGGATGGTACTAAAATGTTTGTCGTGGGTGCAACTAATGACGCTGTTTATCAGTATAATTTACCTACAGCATATCGTCTAACTAACGCAACTTACGATAATGTAAGTTTTAGCGTGGGTTCTCAAGATACAATACCAAGGGATGTGTTGTTTGATAATACTGGTACTAAAATGTATATTGTTGGTTCAGGTAATAATAGAATTTATCAATACAGCACAGGCGAACTTACTATACCAACCTCGCAGTATTTAA
>ENA-UZWW01002819-UZWW01002819.1-metagenome-genome-assembly--contig:-Day-5--50m-contig-2819_pt1 | contig 15596 bp, 15 predicted proteins | sample MGYA00260348_ERZ794908 | MGnify/ENA metagenome assembly ERZ794908
CTACCAAAAGCGGTAAGACTCTCATCTGCAAAATTAGAATTGAAAAAAGTATTAGTCGTTATTATATTTTCAAAAAAAGTAATGTTTCTAATTTGGTCTATATTGTTAGCGTAGGCAATACGACCAAAAACATTAGTATAGTTGAAAAGGTTAAAACTTGAATAGATTAAACTCAGATTATGTGATAGGGCGTTTTGTAACTCTGGATTTCCAAATTGTATACTGTCGTAATTATTAAGTACTAAACCTTTTGCGAGTTTTGTAACATCGGTGAATTGATTGGTCATATCATACCTAAAAGTAAGACTTTCACTATTTTTAAATTGAACACGAGTTTCAAAATCGGGCATAATTCTAAAAAATTCATCAGTATATTGATTGCCTAATTGAATGTTTTTGTTTCCATAAGAATGCAATGAAAATCCTGGAGTCATGGTAAATTTTCCAATTTTAATTCGATAACGAGCGGCTAAATAAATGTCATTAAATTTATATTCGACATCATTGCTAATTAATCCATCATTGAATGTTGGGTTTGGGTCAAAAATGGAATTGTTATCTAAAAACTGAAATAAGGTTGAATTAAACTTTTGATTGCTAAATATGCTACCAAAAGTTAAATTTAAATTACTTTTTGGATTAATAATGAAGTAATAATCTAGTTTCGCATCCAACTGATTCGATTTTATACGTCTATCTTGAGCTAAATTATAATTAATTTGATCTGTATTTAAACCTAAAGATTCAGCAGTGGCTTCATAATTTTCTTTTTCTTCTAGGACCGCATTATAAAAAGGATCTTCATCGCTCCATAAATGCTGAACTTCTAAAGCGAAGATACTAGACTCATCCAACGTAAAATAATAATTTAAATTTTGGTTGATGCTAAATGGAGTCGTCTCCTCAATTTGATTGGTATTACCAATTACAGAGGAAAATACATTTTGAGTTTGTTTATCATTTGAAATTCTACCTAAAATATCGTAATCAATTTGGTTGTTAAAGTTCGGTTTATAGGAAGCACTTAATTTTAATAATCCTTGCGTTGAACGTTCATCAGTAGAATCTTCTTTTAATTCATTTGGGATTCCTAAATCTGAATCTGTGTATTGTCTAAAAGTTCTTTCTTTTGAATCAATTTGGCTACTATTATAGATTGCAAATCCGGTGATATCTAAAGAATTTTTTGGTGAGTAACTAAAATTAGTAGCGCCAAATATATTTTTTATAGCCAGTGCATTGGCTTGATTTGTAAGAAAATTTAAGCTATTGTTACCTAAATCTAAATTGGTTCCACTGCTTCTGCTTGGTGGTTTAAAGCCTCCGCTGAAATTTCTAATATCTCTTCGATTTAATACTAAATCACCTGTGTTATTAAAGTCGCCAAGAAAGTTAAAAGTTGCTTTTGGCGAATAATAAAAAAGTTTAGGTTGAATCAAATAAAGACCTTCGTCGTTTGCAGAATAACCACCTCCAGTTTTTACATTTCCGAACCAAAAATTTTCCTTTCCCTCTTTAAGTTTAATATTTAATGCAAAACTATCAGAGTTATTGGTAACACTCTTTAATTGCGATACTTCAGAATAATTTCGTAGAACTTGAATTTTATCTACCGCATTGGATGGTATATTTTTAGTTGCGATTTTTGTATCTCCGTCAAAAAAATCTTTTCCATTTACCATTAACTTATTAACTACTTTCCCTTCCACTTCTACTTGGCCATCTTCATTTATTTCTACACCGGGAAGTTTTTCAATAACGTCCTCTAAATTTCTCTCAGATCCATTTTTGAACGAATCGGCATTGTAAACGATGGTATCTCCTTTTATAGTAATTGGAATTTCATAGGTGATTTGAACTTCATCTAGAATATTGTCAGGAACTAAAGTAAAATTTTTAGTTTCATTACTTTCAGAAGTTTTTATCTGAATCTCTAAGCTTTTTTTTCCAATATAACTAACTTGAAAATTGTATAGAGTATTTTGTTGAAGTTCTAATGAGTAGGTTCCTTTTTGATCAGTAATCGAATAGGATTCTAAAAGATTGGTAGCATTATCAATTGCAATAACGTTGGCAAGCTCGAGTGGATTACCAATACTATCTTTTACGATTCCATTAAAACTGACTTGAGAAATTAAAGTTGTTGCGGTAAATAAAAAGAACAAAAAAAAATATTTTGTTTTCATAGGCTAGTTTTAGTTAAGAATTCAGGCCGATAGTTAATTACTTCTTCGTCTACCTCTGTTATTTCTCATTTCTATCATTTTTCCAGATATGATAGCCTTATACTCTTGTTTGGTAGCTTCTTTACCTTTTTGGGGGGCCTCAATTTTTAATTTTTCATCTGGATTCATGACAATTTTGGAACAAAGCATCGTAGTATTTCCAACATTAACCTCTAAAATTAAACCTGGCAGTCCCCAATATTCCAGTGGCCCTTGGCTTATAGGAATTTGAGGTGAATACCATGCGGTTACGATTGTAGTTGGGATAGTTTCTTCTTCCATTTTTAATGGGGTTCCATCTAAACCAGTTTTGGGTATGGAATCGGTTTGTTCTTTTTTGTTATTGGGTCTTAGTTCATTCCAAGAAAAATTATACCAATTAAGGTCAGAATTTAATAATGTAGCAGTTGCTTTGAAACAAACATAATTACCTATTTGTTTTGTTTCTTTTCCTAAAACCCAATTAATGTCTAATAAGTTATCTTTTATCAAGAATTGTTTGCCATAAAATTCTTGCTTTTGAATCAATTCTCTAGTTTTAATGTTTTTGTACTGTTTACCAGGTGTAAAATTTTTACCCCAAGTATCTGTTGCTCCTGAGTAAGCGTCTACTTTTTCATCTTCTTTAAATATGGACTCCTCTTTATTAAACGATAATATGTACGTTTTTTCGAGTCTATTTTTTAATCTTTCCTTGATTTGTTTTTTTTNNGTAGCACCAAATTTTCCGAGTTCCATGGTAGATTTTGAAAAATAATAAGCTTTACCTTGAAACTCTTGTGAAAAAACAATGGTTGTTGTAAAAAATAAGGTGATGTACAAGAAAAAATTAGAAACTGATGCATTCATGAATATAAGTTTTTTGTTTTGTGTTTAACAAATGTATGTTTTTATTATACAACAACGAATCGATTTTCAGATTTTTTAACATATTGTGGCATTAAATAACAAATTCATACTATTAATTAAATTGTCCTACATAAAATAAACCTCAACTATAAAAAATAATTTAGTTAAATATATTTACAGTAAGACTATCTTATCTAACTAAAGTTTAATCTCATAGTTATTTTTTTTTAATGATTTTATACATAAGTGAAGGCAAAAAGTCATTAATTAACAATAAATAATCATACAGTGTTTGGTATTTAGAAACACAATAATTTTTTTTAATAATATTTTTATTTTTCATATTGTTATGTTAATTTTGTTTAACTATTTTAGTTATTTGTTAAACATTTTATATATTTACAAAAAATAGAGATTTTCATGGCAAGAAAAAAAGATATAAACGAAGAAAATATTATAAATTTCTATATGGAGTACGTTTTAACCAATGGTAAAAAACCAGACTCTGTTTATAGTTTTTCCAAACAATATAATTTTACAGAAAAAGATTATTATGAATATTATGGAAATTTTAATTTGTTAGAGCAATCTATATTTAAAGTTTTTTATGAGAAGACCATTAATTTACTAGAAAAAAATGAAGACTATCAAAATTACAGTGATAGAGATAAAATACTTAGTTTTTATTATTCATTTTTTGAACTACTAACAGCTAACAGAAGTTATGTTGTTTACGCTATAGGATCACAAACAAAAAAATTAAAAAATATAGATACGCTTAAATTACTTAAGAAAAGTTTTTGTAATTATATCGATAAACTAGATATCAATATATTGGAAACCAACCAAGAAACTTTAGATAAAATACAAAATAAGACATTAAAAGAATCAGCTTGGTTTCAATTAGTTTTAACCATGAAATATTGGTTAGAAGATACCTCACCATCATTTGAGCGTACGGATATTTTTATTGAAAAAGCAGTAACTACTAGTTTTGATTTAATGAATATTACACCCCTTAAAAGTGTCCTTGACTTAGGTAAGTTTTTGTTTAAAGATAAATCATTTATGAATTAATGAAAACAATCGATAAAATACCTACATCAAAAATCCAAAGAGCCTCGAAACTTTTTAAAACTGGAGCAAAAGTTGGTGTAAATTATCTAAAGTATTACAGTGAGAAAATAGTACGAGACGAAGACAAAGCTAAAGAACGTCTAAATAAAAATAATGCAGAAGATATTTATGACGGCCTAAAAAATCTAAAGGGAAGCGCTTTAAAGGTTGCTCAAATGTTGAGTATGGATAAAAGCATTTTACCGGAAGCTTATGTAGAAAAATTTTCCTTATCACAATTTTCTGTTCCACCATTATCACCACCTTTGGTCATAAAAACGTTCAAAAAATATTTAGGAAAAAGTCCAAATGAACTTTTTGATAGTTTTAACGCAACTTCAGTTAACGCAGCGAGCATAGGTCAAGTACACCAAGCAAAAAAAAATGGGAAGAAATTAGCTATAAAATTACAGTATCCAGGAGTTGCCGACAGTATATCGTCAGATTTATCGTTAGTAAAACCAATAGCTGTAAAAATGTTTAACTTAAAAGGAAAAGATACCGACAAATACTTTGATGAGGTGGAAGGAAAATTAATTGAAGAAACCAACTACTTACTTGAGGTCAAACAAAGTAAATTGATACGGGAAGCGTGCAAAGGACTACCAAACATTAAATTTCCAAACTACTACACCAATTTATCGTCAGAAAGAATTATTTCCATGGATTGGATGGAAGGAGAGCATCTCTCTGACTTCACAAAGAAAAAAAACAAACAGGAAAAATTAAATAAGTTGGGACAAACTCTTTGGGATTTTTACATGTTTCAAATTCATCAACTTAAGAAAGTGAATGCAGATCCTCATCCTGGTAATTTTTTAATTTCAAATCAAGGAGAATTGATAGCTATCGATTTTGGTTGTATGAAAGAAATCCCAGAAGAATTTTATACACCCTATTTTGAGTTGGCAGAAAAAAACAATCTTAAAGACCAAAAGAAATTTAAAATTAAATTAGTAGAATTGGACATACTTAGAAAAGAAGATACCGAAGAAGAAATTGAATTTTTATCTAATATGTTTCACGAATTATTAAGCCTATTTACGATGCCATTTCAGTCTGATTATTTTGATTTTTCTGATCCTATATTTTTTCAGAAAATTGCCAAATTAGGCGCAAAATTTAGTAAAAATACTGAATTACGTAAAGTAAATGGAAATAGAGGCTCTAAGCACTTTATATACATGAATAGAACTTTTTTCGGACTCTACAATTTGATGTTTGATCTCAAAGCAAAAGATATAAAAATCAATAATTATAAATTATTCTCCTAAATAGATATTATGAAAACTAACGAAATAAAAAAAATGGGAATTAATATTCAAAATTTAAATGGCTTATCAACAAGTGAGATAGGTGATGATCATATTTCTACAAGTCTTGAAACTCCTATGAGAAAAGATGCTTTTAAAGCTACTGATGAGGAAAAAAAGAATAAAATTGCCTTGTTATTCGAAGAAATTATGAACGTCATGGGTCTAGATTTAACCGACGACTCACTGAGTGGTACCCCAAAACGAGTTGCAAAAATGTATATTGATGAAATTTTTTCAGGGTTAAACCCCGAAAATAAACCAAAAATTGCATTGTTTGAAAATAAATACCGATACAATCAAATGTTGGTTGAGAAAAACATAACTTTTTATTCTAATTGTGAACACCATTTTGTTCCTATTATCGGAAAAGCTCACTTGGCTTACATATCTTCTGGAAAAGTTATAGGTTTATCAAAATTAAATAGAATTGTTCAATATTTCGCAAAACGTCCTCAGGTTCAAGAGCGACTTACAAATCAAATAGCAAACGAGCTTTCCAAAATTTTAGGAACTGATGATATCGCAGTAATTATAGATGCTAAACACCTATGTGTATCCTCAAGAGGAATTAAAGATGAGTCGTCAGCAACAGTAACTTGTTACTATGGTGGGGTTTTTAATGACTCAAAAAAAATAACTGAGTTACAAAATTACATCAATAGCTAACTAAATTTATAAATAAATACTAGTAACTTAGTCTAAAAAATTGATTCTGTTACAGACCTAATAAATGAAACATAATTTAATACTAATACTTATGCTCACTTTTTTTAGCAAATGTCCGTCTCAAAATACATCATCTGAATCCATTTACGATATCAAAATAAATAATTTAAATGGAGAGCCAATTAATTTAAACGATTGTAAAGGAAAATATATATTGTTTGTTAATGTTGCTTCCGAATGTGGTTTCACTGGTCAGTATGATGATCTACAAAATTTATACGATACTTATAAAGATAAATTAATCGTGATAGGTGTTCCCTGCAATCAATTTGGTAACCAAGAACCAGGATCTGCAAAAGAAATTCAATCTTTTTGCAAAGCCAACTATGGGGTTTCTTTTTTGATGACCGAAAAAGTTAATGTGAAAGGAAAAAATAAACATCCACTTTATCAATGGCTGACGGAAGAAACAAAAAATGGTAAAACTAGCACAAGTGTAAAGTGGAACTTTCAAAAATACCTAATCGGCAAAAACGGTGAATTTATTGATTATTATTACTCTATAACAAAACCTCTAAATACAAAAATCACTAAACATATAAAGTGAAATGAAACTTTTAAAGATTAGTATATTTTTTTTAGTTTTAAATTTTAGCGCTCTAGCTATCGGAAGTTGGCTTATGGAAAATGGTCCGATGACAAACTGGTATATGAACTTAAATCAAGCTCCATGGACGCCACCAGGTTGGGTTTTTGGTGTAGCCTGGACAACCATAATGATATGCTTTTCAGTATACATGGCTTATTTATTTATGGAAATATCTAATATAAATTTGATTCTATTATACCTAACACAATTGGGATTAAATATAAGTTGGAATTATATTTTTTTTAACCAACACGCAATTGGATTAGGGCTATTTTGTATCATAGCTCTTACCATAATTGTTACTTTATTTTTAATAAACTACAGAAAATTACTACAATTTAAAAGTCTATTAATAGTTCCATATTTTTTATGGCTTTTAATCGCAACTTCACTTAATGCTTACATATACTTTTATAACTAGCTGCGAAATTTACAATTAAGATTAACAACAAAATTCACTCGTTCTATAAATCTTATTTTAATTTTGGAAATCATTTTTTTTATCAATAACTAGTTGAACCTTCCCTATCTTCGATTATTATTTCTATTTGAGGACTTAGTGTTAGTTCTTTTTGTGTGATTGTTGGAGGATTTTTTCTTGTGCCTAGGGTTATTTTTCCCTTGTCGTTGCACTCTTTTAAGTGGTTCTGTAGAAGCGTTTGGGTCCGGCTCAAAGCCTTCAATTACTTCAGTAGGAATCTTAATTCCCACTAATTTTTCTATGGATTTTAAATAAGAAGTTTCGTCAGCACTAACTAATGATAGTGCTTCTCCACTAGCTCCAGCTCTTCCTGTTCTACCAATTCTATGTACATAATCTTCAGAAATATTTGGTATTTCAAAATTAATTACATGGGGTAATAAGGGAATATCAAGACCCCTAGCAGCTATATCTGTTGCAACTAAAACCCTTATGGAATTACTTTTAAAACCAGCTAATGCTTTAGTTCTTGCACCTTGTGTTTTATTACCATGTATTGCTGCGGCAGAAATTCCTGCACTGATCATTTTTTTACATAGTCGATTAGCTCCATGTTTAGTTCTAGTAAAAACCAAGACTTGTTTCCAATTTCCTTCAGAAATTAATTTTATAATTAACCCTGTTTTCTTATCCTTTGCAACTCGATAAATTTTTTGATTTATTTTATCAACAGTACTATTTTCAGGTGAAACTTCGACTATAGCAGGTTGGTATAAAAATTCTGTTGCTAATTTTTTAATATCCTTAGAAAAGGTTGCGGAAAATAATAAGTTTTGAGTTTTTGAGGGCAATAGAGAAATTATTCTTTTTATGTCTCTTAAAAACCCCATATCAAGCATTCGGTCTGCTTCATCCAGTACCAAAATTTCTACATTTGAAAGTGAAAGGAATCCTTGGTTTTGTAAATCTAACAGCCGGCCCGGGGTTGCAATTAGTACATCGACCCCTCTCTTTAGTGTGGCTACTTGAGGTCGTTGATTAACCCCTCCAAATATTACTGTAGATTGTATATTTAAAAATTCACTATATGATTTTACATTCGCATGAACTTGCGCTGCCAGTTCTCTGGTAGGGGTAATTATTAAAGCTCTAACTTTCCTTCTTTTTTGAGATTGTCCTTGAGATAATCGTTGAAGCATTGGTAAAGTAAAACCAGCTGTTTTTCCAGTTCCTGTCTGCGCAGATGCTAAAATATCCTTGCCTTTAAGGATTAAAGGAATCGCTTTTTTTTGAATAGGTGATGGTGCAGTATAACCTTGGTTATTTATGGCTTTTAATAAGGCTTTAGATAACCCTAATGATTGAAATGACATAAGTGGATTTATAAATGACAAGAAATAGTCATTTTATTTGGTTCAAATATACTGTTAATAATCAAAACAAATTAAATAAAAAAAACCTAATTAAATCGAATCAATTAGGCTTTTGATGTCGGGATGAGAGGATTCGAACCTCCGATCTCTGGTCCCCCAGACCAGCACTTTAACCGGACTAAGCTACATCCCGAATAAAAAGGTAAAAATATACATAAAAAGTAATCTATCAAATAACAACTAGTTTTAATTACATTAATATTTAGGTAAAAAAGTGCAATTCAGTTACCTTTGTAAAAATCATTTTTATGCTTGTAATTGGAATAGCCGGAGGAACCGGAAGTGGTAAAACTACTGTCGTTAACCAAATAATACAAGAACTGCCTGAAGGTGAAGTTTGTGTTATCTCGCAAGATTCATATTATAAAGATACGAGTCATCTGTCTTTAGATGATAGAGCAAAAATTAATTTTGACCATCCAAAAGCTATTGATTTCGATCTTTTAGTTTCACATTTAAAAGAATTAAAGAAAGGTAAATCTGTAGAACAACCTATCTATTCCTTTGTGGAACATAATCGTACTAACAAAACGATCACTACTTATCCAAAAAAAGTAATCATAATAGAGGGTATATTGATATTAACACATACTGACATTCGAAAGCTTTTTGATATAAAACTCTATGTTCACACAGATAGTGATGAGCGTTTGATTAGAAGATTAAGAAGAGATATGGCTGAAAGAGGTAGAAATTTAGATGAAGTGTTAGATCGTTATCAAAATACGCTAAAACCGATGCATCAACAGTTTATTGAACCAACTAAAGAGTTTGCGGACATTATTATTCCCAATAATAGATACAACACGGTAGCTGTAGGTCTTTTAAGAAAAATTATCAATCAAAGATTAATTGAAAATTGAAGCTGTTCTCTAAAATAAAAAATAATAAATGGGTTCGAATTTTTAGTAATAAATATTTGATTATTACGGTTTTGTTCATCATTTGGATGCTTTTTTTTGATACCAATTCATATTTAATTCATCATGAACTAAACAATGATATCAAAAAGTTAGAAAAAAACAAAGAGGAGTATCTGGAGGAAATAATGAATGATAAATTATTTATTGAAAAAATGAAAGATAGTTCTGAAATTGAAAAATTTGCCAGAGAACAATATTACCTCAAAAGGAAAAATGAAGAAATTTATTTAATCGAACACGAGGATAGTGTTAAAATAAAAAATAAATGAGTCATTATTTGTTCAGTGAGTTTAATGAAGTTTCCGCTAAAGAATGGAAACAGAAAATTCAAGCAGATCTAAAAGGTGCCGATTATAATGACGCGCTCGTTTGGAAAAATTTAGAAGGAATTGATGTAAAACCTTTTTATCACCTGGACGAAACAGACACTAATCATTATTCCATAGAAGTAAAAAATCCAAATGATTGGAACATTGCACAAACCATATTCATTAACAACGAATCTATTAGTAATCATTTCATCCTAAATACAATAGAAAGAGGTGCAGAGTGTGTCTTATTAAAAGCAGATAAAGAGTTTGATATTCCTAGTGTTTTTAAAGATTTTCCATTTGAAAAGGCTAGCATATACTTTAATTTTTCTTTCCTTTCTGAGCCTTTCATTATAAAATTAATTAATTTTTTTTCAAATAAGAATGGCCTTGTTTATTATAATTTAGATCCAATTGGTAATCTATCAAGAACGGGAAACTGGTTTCGTAACTTTAATGAGGATTTTGAGATTCTTAGAAAGATAAAAAATCAAAAAACACAAGAAAATATTGTAGCGATAGATGGAAGTTTATATCAAAATAGTGGTGCAAACATAATACAACAACTAGCATACAGTTTAGCGCATGCAAATGAATATCTAAACTACTTTAAGGATTCCAATCTATCTGATTTTAAAATTACTTTTAAATTAAGTGTTGGATCAAATTATTTTTTTGAGATAGCAAAAATAAGAGCACTACGTATACTTTATGAAATGCTTGCAAAGGAATACGATATTCCGGAGACTTGCCATATCATTACCATGCCATCACACCGCAATAAAACTATTTATGATTACAACATAAATATGCTTCGAACTACTACTGAATATATGAGTGCAATAATTGGTGGATCGAACACAATTTGTAGTGATGCCTATGATTCTATTTATCATAAAAATAACGAGTTTGGGGAAAGAATTGCCAGAAATCAACTACTAATTTTAAGAGAAGAGAGTTATTTCAAAGCTTCAAACAATCCAGCCAAAGGATCATATTATATTAAATATTTAACCCGACAGCTCTCAGAAAAAGCTTTGATTCTATTCAAAAACATTGAAACAGGTGGAGGTTTTTTAAGTCAGTTAAAAAAGGGAGTTATTCAAAAAAAGATTAAGGAAACTGCATCAAAAGAACAAGATTTATTTAATTCAGGGAAACTGATTTTGTTAGGGACTAACATACATCAAAACCAAGAGGATCAAATGAAAGGTAATTTAGAGTTATATCCTTTTTCAAAATCCAATCCCAGAAAAACATTAATTGAGCCAATATTAGAGCGACGTCTATCTGAGATAAATGAACAAGAAAGGCTTAAAAAAGAAAATAAAGATGAAAAAATATAGCTTATTAATTATTTTTATTTTGATAGTTACAAGTTGCAAGGAGCCAATAGAATACCAATTTATTAACAGTCCTAAAACTATAGATTGTGAGGGTTTAGATTACGACTTGGCTCATGATGCCTATTATAGTTTTAGACAAGATCTAGCTATTTATGTTAAAAATTTACGAATCGGTTATAACTACCTTAATTATCAAGAAAGTTTAGGGTATTATATCTACAGAGGAGCCTTAGGTAATTTTGATTTTAATGAAATTGTGACACCACACACTAAAAAACTTTTAGTGTTATTGAAAAAAAATGAGGAATTATGGGATACAACATCAGAGAAAAGTAGTTTAAATTATAAATCAGAATTTGTTACTTGTTTGGTAGAAAATATAAAAAATGAAGAAGTGAAAACTACGCTAAAAGCCTTAATAGAGACCAACACCATGAACTCAAGTGTTTTTGCAGAGAATTATCGCGCTAACGTATTTGATTGCAATACCGACAATCATTTTGGTATGCTATTGGCTTTTGATACCTATTATCAACATCTATATCAAATGAAATTTTAATACGTACTATGAAACGTAAAAACTTACAACACCTTAATTTTTCGTCTACTTTACACTCAAAAAGTGAGACTAAAAAATACAAACATCAAAATTTCGTTGCTGGTATTCCACCATTTTTGAGAGGGCCCTATTCAACTATGTATGTAAGAAGGCCTTGGACTATACGCCAGTACGCCGGTTTCTCTACAGCAGAAGATAGCAATGCATTTTATAGAAGAAATTTAAAAGCAGGTCAAAAAGGACTTTCTGTTGCATTTGATTTAGCAACACACCGAGGCTANNTTGCCAATTATGGCTTTCTTTATAGTAGCAGCAGAGGAACAAGGAGTAGCAAAAGAACACCTTTCAGGAACTATTCAAAACGATATATTAAAAGAGTTTATGGTCAGAAATACCTATATCTACCCTCCTTCTCCATCGATGAAAATCATAAGCGATATTTTTGAGTATAGTTCGAAATACATGCCTAAATTTAATTCAATTTCAATTTCTGGATACCATATGCAAGAGGCTGGAGCTACTTGTGAAATTGAATTAGCGTATACCTTAGCAGATGGTTTAGAATATATTAGAACAGGAATTGCTGCAGGGATGGATATCGATATATTTGCACCAAGACTTTCCTTTTTTTGGGCGATAGGTATGGATCATTTTACAGAAATTGCTAAGTTAAGAGCTGCAAGGATGCTTTGGGCAAAATTGGTTAAAAGATTCAATCCAAAAAATTCAAAATCACTTACGCTAAGAACTCATTGCCAAACTAGTGGCTGGAGCTTAACGGAGCAAGATCCTTTTAACAACGTAGCACGAACTTGTATTGAAGCTGCGGCTGCTGTATTTGGAGGAACACAATCTTTACATACCAATGCATTGGACGAAGCCATTGCATTACCTACTGATTTTTCTGCAAGAATTGCAAGAAACACTCAATTATATCTTCAAAGTGAAACACAGATAACAAAAACAGTAGATCCCTGGGCTGGAAGCGAATTTGTTGAAAAGAAAACAGAAGAAATTGCAGAAAAAGCCTGGGAGTTGATTCAAGAGATTGAAGAATTAGGTGGGATGACAAAAGCAATCGAAGCTGGGATTCCGAAATTAAGAATAGAAGAAGCTGCAGCAAAAAAACAAGCTCGTATCGATTCTAATCAAGATACTATCGTAGGTGTCAATAAATACAGGTTATTAAAAGAAGATCCTTTACAAATTTTAGATGTTGACAATGAGAAAGTAAGAATTTCACAGGTCAACCGACTTAAAAACATTAAAAATAATAGAGATACTCATAACGTTAAAAGCGCATTATTAAAAATTACAGCTGCAGCTAAATCAGGTGAAGAAAATTTATTAACTTTAGCAGTCGATGCAGCTCGATCAAGAGCAACCTTAGGCGAAATCAGTGATGCGTTAGAGGTTGTTTTTGGAAGGCATAAAGCACAAATAAAATCATTTAGTGGCGTGTATAGTAAAGAAATTAAAAAAGATTCCTCTTTTGAGAAAGCAAGAGAATTAGCAAATAAATTTGCTGAATTAGAAGGAAGACGTCCACGTATTATGATCGCAAAAATGGGTCAAGATGGACATGATAGAGGAGCAAAAGTTGTCGCTACCGGTTATGCAGATGTAGGCTTTGATGTTGATATAGGACCTTTGTTTCAAACTCCTGAAGAGGCTACAAAACAAGCTGTTGAAAACGACGTTCACATTATCGGCGTTTCGTCTTTAGCTGCAGGACACAAAACACTAGTTCCTAAAGTAATTAAAGAATTAAAAAAATACCAACGTGAAGATATTATGGTAATTGTTGGAGGAGTGATTCCTCCTCAAGATTATCAATTTTTATTTGACGCGGGTGCTGTTGCTGTATATGGTCCTGGAACAAAAATTAGTGAAGCAGCAATCGATTTATTGCAAATATTGATTGATTCCGTAAATTAATGCAGGATTTTATTGTTTTTAATCAAAATCCGATCTCAGTCATAGAAAAACTAATTTTATAAATAAATTTTAATTATGAATTATAAAAATAAGATGTTGCGTGATGACGCATTAAAAGGAAAAACAATAGTTGTTACAGGTGGAGGAAGTGGTCTCGGAAAGGCAATGACAACCTATTTCCTGGAATTAGGTGCTAATGTGGTTATTACCTCAAGAAATATAGAAAAACTTGAAACAGTAAAAACAGAATTAGAAACACAAACGGGAGGAAAAGTTTTGGCAGTACAATGTGACGTAAGGCATTACGATCAAGTTGAAGCGTTAGTTAAAGCTTCAGTTGAAACTTTTGGAAAAATAGATGTTCTACTTAACAATGCAGCAGGAAATTTTATTTCTCCGACAGAGAGACTTTCAGCAAATGCTTTTGACACTATAATAGATATCGTATTAAAAGGAACTAAAAACTGTACGCTTGCCTTCGGAAAACATTGGATAGCTGAGAATGAAACGGAAAAAGTAGTTTTAAATATTGTGACTACTTATGCTTGGACAGGATCTGCTTATGTAGTTCCAAGTGCTACTGCTAAAGCAGGAGTATTAGCCATGACGAGATCTTTAGCTGTTGAATGGGCTAAATATGGCATGAGATTTAACGCGATTGCGCCAGGTCCATTTCCAACAAAAGGAGCATGGGACCGATTACTTCCGGGTGATTTAAAAGAAAAATTTGATCTCTCTAAGAAAGTACCTCTAAAAAGAGTTGGTGAGCATCAAGAATTAGCAAATCTAGCTGCTTATTTAGTCTCAGAATTTTCCGCATATGTCAATGGAGAAGTAATTACAATAGATGGAGGAGAATGGCTTAAAGGAGCGGGACAAATGAACTTATTGGAAGATGTACCAAAAGAAATGTGGGACATGTTAGAAATGATGATTCGAGCTAAGAAAAATCAATAAAAAAGTATTTTTTTTATTAGTTTTTTAAACTTACACCGTTACTCTATTGTTCATTACCTGTTAACAAAAATAGCTTTAAAACCGCATAAATAATCGTATTTTTAAGGCAAATACTCGTTTTATATTTATGGGAAAAATAATAGCTATTGCTAACCAAAAAGGNNCAAAAAGGTGGGGTTGGAAAAACAACTACATCTGTAAATCTTGCAGCATCTCTGGGAGTTCTTGAAAAGAAAGTGCTTTTAATTGATGCTGACCCACAAGCCAATGCCTCCTCTAGTTTAGGTATTGATATCGATGTGGTTGATAATGGCACCTACCGATTGTTAGAACATACTATAAAAGCCGAGCAGGCTATACAATCTACCAATTCNNCCAAATGTTGATATTATTCCAGCACATATAGACTTAGTTGCTGTAGAAATAGAGCTAGTCGATGTAGAAGCTAGAGAGTATATGCTTAATAAAGCCATCAATCATTTAAAGGAATCCTACGATTATATTTTAATTGACTGTGCTCCATCACTGGGTTTGCTTACATTAAATGCGCTTACGGCGTCCGATTCCGTAATCATTCCCATACAATGCGAGTATTTTGCTTTAGATGGTTTAGCAAAATTATTAAATACTATTAAAAGTATTCAAAGAATTCACAATAATTCACTGGATATTGAAGGTTTATTGCTTACCATGTATGATTCAAGACTTCGACTGTCTAATCAAGTGGTAGAAGAAGTGAAAAAACATTTTGATAAAATGGTTTTCAAAACAATTATACAACGAAATGTTCGTTTGGGTGAAGCACCTAGTTTTGGAGAAAGTATCATAAGTTATGATGTAGATAGTAAAGGTGCTAGCAATTATTTGAGTTTAGCACAAGAATTAAT
>ENA-UZWW01015858-UZWW01015858.1-metagenome-genome-assembly--contig:-Day-5--50m-contig-15858_pt1 | contig 15145 bp, 15 predicted proteins | sample MGYA00260348_ERZ794908 | MGnify/ENA metagenome assembly ERZ794908
TTTAATACCCTAAGGGGTTTTTTTTAATACCAAAGCACTACCAAATGGTGTATAAAGGGTGTTAGCCACTCAGAGTCTGAGCAGCAGGCTCTATGAAACAGCAGATGCCCCAAGTGAGGAGCGTAAAATGACAAACTGGGATGATTTGAAATGCCTGATGCATCTGGCCAGAAGTCATACGATGACCAATGCAGCTTTTGCCCTAAAGGCCAATGTCTCAACCGTTTCTCGACGGCTTGAGCGGCTTAACAGTTCTCTGGCTGAGCCGGCATTGGTGAAATTTGGCAATGGCTGGAAGCTCACACCTTATGGCGAACGGCTTGCAGAAGCATCTGCCGATTTCCAAGTTTCGCTCAATCAAATCGAAACTGCAGAATTAAATGCGCAAAATGCAAAACAAGTGTCTCGTAAAATAACGCTGTCAGCACCCCATGTGCTTGTGTCGGCATATCTGAGCGGATTTTTCGCAGGCTTCGCAGACCTGCACCCCGGCATTGAGCTGAACATCGTGGCAGAAAACAGACACGAACGCACCGCTGATGGCACTGTTGATCTTGCCCTGCATTTGGAAAGGCCCAGCAAGGGAAGATTGATGTGCCGAAAGGTTGGCGCGATCCACACAGGGATATTTGCAAAAAAATCCACCTATCCGACAAAGTGGATTGGGCTTGATCACAGCATGGACAACTGGCCTGAAATGGAACTCGCAAAGCAAATTTTCAATTCTGAGCCTGAGCTTCGGATCAACACCCTTGACGGCATAAAAAGCGCTGTCGAGCAAACGGGCTGGGCATTGATGCGCTGTATCCAGAGCATCAGGGATGGAAAGTCATTAAAAGCGATGACGCTTATGCCTCTGAAGGCGAAGATAAAACTCAAGGCAGTTTGAAATCCGGCTATGCGCGTGAAGTCTGGTTAGTGTATCATGAAACCCGACGTCATGACACGGCTTTACGCTATGTCTGCGACTGGATTATTAAGGTCTTTCAAAACAGTCAATTCAAACAAAGTGGCACTGGCTCCAGGGAACCAGAATACTGCATCTAACCATTGGCTCTTTAGGCGTTTATCTAACTTTATCCAAAACCCGCAGCTTTGGTGAAGCCTTTTATTTTCAGACCTTAAAAAGTCGGATGAAAGCGGTCCGCAGGCGACAGGGTGAAGATATCAACCCCTGTGGCTGTCACCCCGACCGAGTGTTCAAACTGCGCCGAGAGCGATTTATCACGGGTCACCGCGGTCCAGTCATCCGCCAGCACTTTGGTTTCTGGGCGCCCAAGGTTGACCATTGGTTCAATGGTGAAAAACATCCCCTCTTCCAGCACCGCACCGGTTCCGGGGCGGCCGAAATGAAGCACATTTGGCGGTGAATGAAACACCCGGCCCAGCCCATGGCCGCAAAAATCGCGTACCACTGACATTCTTTGCGCCTCGACATAGCTTTGAATTGCATAGCCGATATCGCCAAAGGTATTGCCGGGCTTTACGGCCTCGATGCCTTTAAACAGCGAATCATGCGTCACCTGAATAAGGCGCTCTGCCTTGCGTGACAGCTGGCCAGCCACATACATCCGCGACGTATCCCCATACCAACCGTCAACAATCACCGTCACATCAATGTTCAGGATATCGCCATCTTTCAGTTTTTTATCGCTGGGAATGCCGTGGCACACCACATGGTTTACACTGATGCAACTGGCATGCTGATAGCCGCGATAGCCTATGGTGGCAGAGGTCGCGCCGGCTGCGTTTACTTTTGCCTCGATGGCCTCATTCAGCACTCCGGTGGTTTGACCGGGCTCCACAAGATCGCAAATCTCATCCAAAATTCGCGCTGCCAGAGCTCCGGCTTTATGCATGCCGGCAAAATCAGCCTGATTAAAAAGACTGATGCCATCGCGCGTTTTGCTCTGGGGATCACCACTGGTCAAATAAACTCTCCTTTAAGCCCTTTAGCGCTCCCTAGCGCCTAAACTCATAAATTGCCAGTCTCTGCTAGCTCATAATTGCCAATTCCGCCCCAAGGTCAATGTGTTCTGGCGAAATTTGGGCGGCAAAACAACGCACCTCAACCCCCTTGTCGCGGGCTTTTTGATAGGCTGCAGCATAGGCCGTATCAATGTCTTGGGCCACATCGAAATGGGTACAATCGGTACGCTGAACCAAATAGAGCATCACCGCGCGTTGACCAGTCTCCACCATCTGCTGCAACTCGCCTAAATGTTTGGTCCCGCGGGCAGTGACGCTGTCTGGAAACTCGGCAAGGCCGGCTTGGCGCTGCAAGGTCACGCTTTTGACCTCAATGTAAATATCCGGCTGGCCAGCTGAACTGAGCAAAAAATCCACTCGGCTGTTGGTGCCATAGCGCACCTCGGGCCGGCATGTGTCAAAAGCCTCCAAGCCGGGAACGCGGCGCGCCAGCAAAGCCTCTTTGATCACCTTGTTCGCAAGGCTGGTATCAACGCCGGTAAAATGACCGCTCTCATGCTCGATCAATCGCCAGCCAAACTTTAGCTTTTTCTTAGGATCATCATTTGGCTCGACCCAGATTTTGCTACCTTCTTCTGCCAGACCCATCATCGATCCGGGATTGGCGCAATGGGCGGTGACGGTTTGCCCATCTTGCAGTTCAATATCAGCAAGGAACCGTTTGTAACGGCGGATCAAACGGGCGGGCACAAGAGGGGTTTGAAACTGCATATCATGGCCCTATACCCTGAAAAGAGAAAAGAAAAGGAAGCAAAATGCCAAATCCAACTGCCGCAATGCTCGTCATAGGCGATGAAATTCTATCCGGGCGCACGCGCGATGCAAACATGCATTATCTCGCCGGTGAGCTGACCAAATCAGGCATTGATCTCAAAGAGGTGCGGATCGTCTCAGATACGGCAGCGGATATTGTCGCGGCCACGCGCAGTTTGGCAAAGCGGTTTGATCATCTCTTCACCTCGGGCGGCATTGGGCCGACACATGATGATATCACCGCGGATTGCATTGCGGCGGCCTTTGATGCGGCAATTGACGTGCGCGCCGATGCCAAGGCGCTTTTAGAAGCCCATTACCAACGCCAAGGCCTAGAGCTTAATGCCGCGCGGCTGCGCATGGCGCGTATTCCCGACGGCGCCAAGCTTATTGACAATCCGGTTTCGGTGGCGCCGGGCTTTAGTCTGGCCAATGCCCATGTGATGGCCGGCGTTCCGGCAGTGTTCAAAGCCATGGTGGCAAGCGTGCTGCCGCAATTGACGGGGGGCGCACCGTTGCTGAGTGATACGCTGCGCCTTGAGCGCGGCGAAGGCGATGTGGCCCAACCGCTGGGTGCGGTGGCAGAGCTTTATCCAGAGCTGTCTATCGGCTCTTATCCGTTTCAAAAAGATGGCATTTATGGCACCAATATTGTATTGCGCGGAACAGACCCCAACCAACTTGAGGCGGCGAAGAAAAAATTGCAACAGATGCTCATCGAATGATCCATGACCATGGGCCCCTTTGGGCGGTGGTTGATGCCACTTGGCCCCCGGCAGCCCAGCACGTGCTGGGCCCATGGACGATTAGACAGGGCCTTGGCGGCGGCAAACGGGTCTCTGCGGCATCGGCAGAGCAAAGTGTTGGCAGTGATGAGATTGACGCGGCCGAGGCGGCCATGAAGGATTTGGGCCAACCTGCCCTCTTTACAATCCGCGATAGGGCGCAACCGGCCCAACAGAACTTGGATGATCAACTTGCCGCGCGCGGTTACGAATGCGTCGATCCAACCAATTTTTATTCTGCACCGGTGGCTGATATCGCCACAGATACGCCGCCTAGGGTCAGTATGTTTTCGGTCTGGGAGCCGTTGGAAATTCAGCGCGAAATATGGGCAACGGGCGGCATCGGGCCCGCCCGCCAGACCATTATGCAGCGGGCGCAAGGCCCCAAAACCAGTCTTTTGATGCGTTGGGATGATCATCCGGCGGGCACTGGATTTGTAGCAATGCACGGCTTTGTCGCGATGGTGCACGCGCTTGAGATTTTGCCCCACCAGCGCCGCAAAGGCGTGGCCCGCTGGGCCATGCGCCAAGCTGCATTTTGGGCGCAAGATCAGGGCGCCATGACACTTACAGTGCTCTGCACCAAAGAAAATATTGCTGCAAACCAGCTTTACGGTTCACTCGGGATGCAACTTGTGGGACAGTACCATTATCGTATGAAAAAGGAGCTGTCATGAGCCCAAAAAAATCTGTCACTGCCCTCGATCTGCCACCTGTTGATCCGTTGCCCGAGGCAACGCAGAAATATTTTGACATCTGTCAGGAAAAACTGGGCATGGTGCCGAATGTGCTGACAGCGCATGCGTTTGATATTGAAAAGCTCAATGCTTTTACCGGGCTTTATAACAACCTGATGCTGGCCGGCAGCGGGCTAAGCAAGCTTGAGCGCGAAATGATCGCGGTGACCGTTTCATCCGTCAATAAATGTTTTTACTGTCTGACCGCCCATGGCGCAGCGGTACGTGAGCTTTCAGGCGATCCGATCCTTGGTGAAATGATCGTAATGAACTACCGCGCAGCGCCGCTGGATGATCGCCAGCGCGCAATGCTTGAATTTGCCGAAAAGGTGACCAGAAACAGCGCCGAGATTGAAGAGGCCGATCGCCAGCACCTGCGCGACGTGGGCTTTGATGACCGCGATATCTGGGACATCGCCAATGTGGCAGCCTTTTTTAATATGACCAACCGGGTGGCCAGCGCCACCGATATGCGGCCCAATGACAATTATCACGCGCAGCATCGTTAATACGCTTTTGTGCTGCGCCCTGGCCTTTTGGTGCATGGCAGCGCAGGCACAGGTCACTTTGACCGTGCCAAGCGGTGCAAAACAGCAAATTGCCGAACAAAGCAAAGTCGCGAAATATGAAATGCCCATTGGCGCTTGGGCCGATGGGGCGGTTCCCACAAAACAGATCACCGGCCCTCTGTGGCAACGGGCATGGCAGTTGCAAAGCCCTTCGATCACTGTGGATCAATTGGCCGAGCCTATTGTAAGCCAAATGACCGAGGCCGGATATGACGTTGTTTTTGATTGTCACGATGTGCAGTGCGGCGGGTTTGATTTTCGCTATTCTATCAAAGTATTTCTTGCCCCTCAGATGTTTGTCAATTTGCGTAATTTTCGGTTTATTGCCTTTGAAAAGGCCAATAGCGTTAAAACCCTGCTGGCAAGCAAAGTCGGCAGCGCAATAAGTTTTCAACTGATCGAAGTGAACCCCGAGGCTTCGGCGAGCGCCGCGATATCTCAAAAGCTGCCCAACTTATCCCACCAAAGTTTTTACACCGACATGCAAAGCGAATTGCTGCAAAACGGCTATGCCGTGCTGTCTGATTTGGATTATGAGCCCGGATCATCAAAGCTTGGATCGGGGCCATTTCGGTCCTTAAAGGAATTGGCCGATTTTATGGAAAATCAACCAGCAGCAGAGATTATTTTGGTTGGACATACAGACAATACAGGTGCCAGTGACGCCAATATTGCCCTGTCTAAGCGCCGCGCGGCCTCTGTGGTCGAGCGCCTGGTTGCCAAATACGGCATTGCCGCCAAGCGGATCACTGCGCAAGGCGTTGGCTTTCTTGCGCCGTTGACAGCAAACACCGATAAAAGCGGCCGCGAACAAAATCGCCGTGTCGAAGCGGTGATACGGCGCTTGCAGTAATTTACAAAAGATCAAGGCTTTTGGCGTCTAACTTTTCTGCCAAAAACTCGACCAAGGCGCGCAGTTTTGGCTGAAGATACCGCTCTGGTGCATAGGTGATATAAATGCCTTGCCGGTTTTTGGGCAAATTGGGCATCACATCCACAATCCGGCCATCTTTGAGCGCACCGGCATAGAGAAAACTTGGCAAATAGGCGATGCCCAAACCCGAAACTGCAGCGTTTAGCAAAGACTGGCTATCATTTACGTTCAAAGCACCGGCTGTTCTGATATGCCGTGTTTCCCCACTGATTGCTGGAATGTGCCACACAGATGTTGCCGCGCTTGAGGCATGATGCAGCAGCCTGTGATCCGTCAGATCATCAATACGCTCGGGCCGGCCATACTCGGCCAAATATTGCGGGCTGGCAACCATGCGCAGCGTGGTTTCGCCAAGCTTGCGCGAAGAGACTAAGGTATCTTGCACAGCGCCAATGCGGATTGATGCATCATACGCGTCATTGCTTATATCAATAGGATCGCCGTTAACCTCAAGCGTCAGTGAAATATCGCGGTAGCTTAGCAAAAAGCAGTTTAGGATTGGAGCAAGCGGGCTAGACCCGAAATCCGCGTCAACATTGATCCACAAATCACCAGCAGGCATCGCGCGCAAGGCTGAGGCCATCGCATCTGCATCCCCAGCGTCGCTTAAAACCCGCCGTGCGCGATCATAATAAATCAAGCCTATTTCAGTTGGATTGACACGCCGGGTGGTGCGGTTCAAAAGACGCGTGCCAAGTCGGGTTTCCAAACGGGCCACATGCTTTGAAACGGCAGATTTTGATACCCCCATTTTTCTTGCCGCATCGGTAAACCCGCCCTGGTCCACCACTGTTGCAAAAGCCTCCATCTCGGTCAAACGATCCATAACTTATCCTATCCATCAACAAAATTTCTGTCATTTTATCGGATGGAATTCTGTCAGGACTGCGGCAGGCCGTGGACATTAACGGGGTTTTTACCAGACTGTTTCTGGGCGCCTAAAGCGATAGAGCAAGCCGGACGCCTTGATCAATCGCCCGTTTCGCGTCAAGTTCAGCGGCCAGATCAGCACCGCCAATGATATGCGGCTGGCGGCCCTGTTCAATCAGATCATCTGCTAACGTGCGCTCGCAAAGCTGGCCAGCGCACAGAACAATGCTATCGGCTTTAATCACCTCGGGGGCATCCCGCGCTTCGCCGCGCGACACCATAATGCCTTCATCGGTGATGCGTTCATAATTCACCCCGCCCAGCATTTTGACGCCTTTCATATTGAGCGCCGCGCGATGAATCCAGCCAGTGGTTTTGCCAAGTCGCTTGCCAGGCTTTTCCGATTTTCGTTGCAGCAACGTCACTTCACGTGCCGCAGGCTGCGGCTGTGCGCCCTCGGCCGCCAACCCACCAGCGGTCTGTTCAGGGTCGCCAACCCCCCACTCTTTCAACCACTCAGGAAGGTTTTCGGTAACGCTATGACCCGTTTCATGCACCAGATATTCTGACACATCAAAACCAATACCACCGGCGCCGATCACCACAACTTTTTCACCCAGATTGGCATTGCCCGTAAGCACATCAAGATAGCCAAAAACATGCGGGCTGTCTTGGCCGGGGATTTGCGGATCGCGGGGCACAACACCGGTGGCCACGATGATTTCGTCAAAGGCCGCAAGATCACCAGCCTTCGCTGTCTGCGAAAGTCGCAGCTCTATTTTCAGATCATCTATCATGGTTTTAAACCAGTCGACAAGCCCCCAAAACTCTTCTTTTCCGGGCACCTGTTTGGCCAGATTAAGCTGGCCGCCAATTTCGTTCGACTTTTCAAAAACCGTCACGCTATGGCCGCATTGGGTAGCCGTGATTGCGGTGGCCAGCCCCGCCGGACCCGCGCCAACAATAGCAACTTTTTTCGGCATCTGTGCGGCTTTTACAGCCAGCTCTGTTTCAAAACAGGCGTGAGGGTTGACCAAACAAGAGCTAATTTTACCGCTAAAGGTATGATCAAGGCAGGCTTGGTTGCATCCGATGCAGGGCGCGATCTGCGCCGCTTTTCCCGCTGCGGCCTTGGCCACAAAATCGGCGTCCGCCAAAAACGGCCGCGCCATGCTGACCATATCTGCGCAGCCGCTTGCAAGCACATCTTCGGCCACCTCTGGGCTGTTGATCCGGTTGGATGTGATCAGCGGAATACCAACCTTGCCCATCAGTTTTTTGGTCACCCATGCAAAGGCCGCGCGCGGTACGGATGTGGCAATGGTCGGAATGCGGGCTTCGTGCCAGCCAATGCCGGTGTTGATGATGGTCGCGCCTGCTGCCTCGACTGCTTGGGCCAGTTTGACCACCTCGTCATGGGTTGAGCCATTGGGAATAAGATCAATCATCGAAAGCCGATAGATCACAATGAAATCCTGCCCAACCGCTTCGCGCACGCGGCGCACTACCTCAACCGGCAGACGCATTCTGTTTTCATAGCTTTCGCCCCAGCGATCGCTGCGTTTGTTGGTGTGGCTCACCAGAAACTGGTTCAAAAAATAGCCCTCAGAACCCATCACTTCGACGCCATCATAGCCGGCTTCACGGGCGCGCGCTGCGGTGGCTGCGATGTCACTGATTTGTTTTTCGATGCCAGCCTCATCCAACTCTTTGGGCGGAAATGGCGATATGGGGGATTTCACAGGCGAGGGCCCGACGCATTCAGGGTTATAGGCATACCGGCCCGCATGCAGGATCTGCATCGCAATTTTACCACCAGCGGCATGCACCCGGTCGGTAACAACCTTATGATTGGCAATGTCATCGTCATTATAAAGCCCGGCAGCACTGGCAAATACGCCGCCTTCGCGGTTTGGCGCAATGCCCCCAGTGACCATAAGCCCCACGCCGCCGCGCGCGCGCGTGGCATAAAATTCAGCCACCCGGTTCCAGTCTTTGGCTTCTTCCAAATTGGTGTGCATGGACCCCATCAGCACGCGGTTTTTCAGGGTGGTAAAGCCCAGGTCGAGCGGTGCAAGCATATGCGGATAGGCGGTGGGCATGGCGGGTCCTTTTTCAGATTAGCTGCCAAATCATCACCCAACAGAACAGTTTTGTCACCCCCTACGCAGCGTCAACCTCATCCTTTAGGTTTGCGAACAATGTCGCCGAAAAGCCCGTTTGAGCAGGTCCAACTCAGCCTTCAAAAGATCGATTTCTGCGCGCAAGTCCTGATCCACCAAATCACCGCCGACAAGCGTGAACCGCGCTAAAATCTCAGCGCCTTTATGTTCGGTAATCACAAAACTATGCACCCCTGAACCCACAGCTAACGGCGGGATGGGGATATGCAAATGCAAATCATCCGTATCTTGCGACCGGACCACCTGAACCGCATCAACCGGTTCCCCGTGCAAGCTCACATCAAGCACAGGCAAGTGATCCGAGCCGGGATCAACCCCGCTGATGAGGCCCAGCCAGAGACCATTGTGAAACTCGAGCTCTTGCACCTTTAGTGTCATATTATACGTCCTTAAAACCCAGACCGGGGGCGTCTATAAAAGGTTAAATCGCGGATTTTTATCAGATTCATTTGGGGCGCTTCAAAAATAAAATCAAGCCAGATTTCTTCAATGCTACTTTCATTCAACATCAGATACCCCAGATCAAAACCCACCGACGAAACTTTGGCATCATGAGTAAACTCGCGGATGATTTGTTCCACATTCGGTCCGTGTTTGATATTCAGACGGGCAAGAGTTTTGAGAGGTCTTTCGCTTTCGATAAAGGCCTCGAGCTCAACAATATGTCCGGTTTTAAATCCTACGGTAGCCTCTTGGGGAAGATCAATGGCCAACGACAGATAGGACCCGCCAAAGTGAAACACCTCCAACATAAAGCCAAAAGGGGCAAGATCGATATGGCGCAAATTGCGAAATTGCTTGATGGTCAAATCTGCCATCTTACAATCATGAAAAAGTCGGATTTTTTGACCTAATGGGGTCTTGGAGGGCGCCGCAGCAACGCCTATGCATGCGATGGCGCCAGACCATAACTCAGGCCGCCAGGCCCAATCCGCATCGGCTGGCTTTTGAAATCCAGATCGCTTTAACTTGCTGCGCGAAATGCGGTTTTCCGCCCGGCGAATGATGCCATCCAACGCGCAGCGCAGGTCAAGCGCTGCGCTGCGCAATTGGACCAATTCCAATACGGCCATATCGGGCATTTTTCGACGAGCCCGCCGCCATATTTTTGATGCTTGGGCTATGATTGCCCGCTCAAACAAATTCTGCACAAAAATGACTTTCTTAAACAATACAGAAAAGTATAGGCGAGCCGGCCTGCAGCTTCAAATTATTTTTTACCGCTCACCATGTAGCCTATCAGGACGTGGGCCGGGCCTTGGGGCGCAGCACAGAAAAGACTTTTGGTCTGACCTGTGGCCGCTGGCCTGTATTTAAAGCCTGTTGGGATTGCGCAGTTTGCGGCGCAGATACCGCCGTGAGGGTATCACGCAAAATATCCGCAGCCATTTTATCGCTAAATGTGACGCCTTCGGGAACATAAAGCGTAGCAACGCTGATATACCCCCCACGCAGCCCCAGACCTTGCCAGAAATCGCGCTGCGCCGAGCTTATTGACTGCGCCTTTTGCGGTGAAATCCGCGCCAAAACCATGGTTGGTGACTTTTTTATAACCTTAAAACCGCCAGATGGGGCCGCGGCACGCAGCAGTTCATCGGCCCCCTTTAGGCCGTTCGAATCCGACGGTGCCACCGTTAAGGTGATCAATCCGACCTCGTCAAAGCCCTCGACCGTCGGGCATGGGGTTGTGACCAAAAACCCCGCTCCGTCCTGTTCCTTGACCAGCTTTCTGGCGATGCAATAGCCCGAAGGGCTGACAAAGGCAGGGCCGGCAGCAAATTGATGCTGGGTGGCATATTCGACCCTGTCCAGTTTTGGAAACTGCGGCAATTGCAGACAACCGGCCAACATAAGGGCTGAAATCATTAGCCCCCATCGGAGACCCATACAACGCGCCGCTTTCATGATCCTACAAATCCATATACTGATGCTTTTCAGCTTTGCCGCCCGGATGCGTCACCGCACCTTTATAGATTTCACCGACCTGCTGCGAATATTTCCACAGCGCCCCAGAGGCATAGATGGTTTCACGCGGGCCGGGCCAGTCAGCTTTACGCTGCGCCAGCTCTTCGTCGCTCAGGTCAACCGAGATTGAGCCTTTTATGGCATTAAGCGTGATCACATCGCCATCTTTAAGAAGGGCAATCGGGCCGCCATGGGCCGCTTCGGGGCCCACATGGCCAACACAGAAGCCGCGGGTGGCACCGGAAAAGCGGCCATCGGTAATCAGCGCGACTTTTTTGCCCATCCCTTGGCCAGATAGCGCCGCGGTCGTGGCCAGCATTTCGCGCATACCCGGCCCGCCTGACGGGCCTTCGTTACGGATCACAAACACATCGCCTTCGTCATAATCGCGGCCCTGAACCGCCTCAAAGGCGTCCTGCTCGCATTCAAAAATCCGTGCCGGTCCGGTGAAAATCTGATGCTGCGAGGCCATGCCGGCAACCTTAACAATCGCGCCCTCGGGGGCCAGATTGCCTTTCAAGCCAACCACACCTCCGGTTTTGGTAATCGGGGCATCAATGGGATAAATCACTTTGCCGTCTGCTTCGCGGGTGATTTTATCAAGCTCTTCGCCCATGGTGTTGCCCGAGGCTGTCAGGCAATCTTCGTGCAAGAGGCCTGCTCTGCGCAGCTCTTTCATCACCACGGGCACGCCGCCGACCTCATAAAGGTCTTTGGCCACATATTGCCCGCCCGGTTTAAGGTCGACAAAATACGGCGTATCGCGGAAAATTTCGCACACGTCATCAAGATAAAAATCAATCCCCGCCTCATGGGCAATGGCTGGCAAATGCAGACCGGCATTGGTCGACCCGCCGGTGCACGCCACCACCCGTGCCGCATTTTCAAGCGATTTTAATGTCACTACATCACGCGCCTGAATGTTTTTTTCCAAAAGTGTCATTACCGCGCGGCCGGAAGCTTCGGCATATTGATCGCGGCTTTCATAAGGTGCCGGCGCGCCAGATGAATTCATCAACGCCAGCCCGATTGCTTCGGAAACACAGGCCATGGTATTGGCGGTAAACTGGCCGCCGCACGCGCCCGCCGAGGGGCAGGCCACGGCTTCTAGTTTTTCCAGCTCGCAGGTGCTTAAATTACCGGCCTGATGCTGGCCCACGGCCTCGAACACATCCTGTACGGTGACATCTTTGCCCTCTAGGCGGCCGGGCAGAATAGATCCGCCATATAAAAACACAGAAGGCACATTAAGGCGCACCATGGCCATCATCATCCCGGGCAGCGATTTATCACAGCCAGCCAGACCGACAAGCGCATCATAGCAATGGCCGCGCATGGTCAACTCGACCGTATCGGCAATCGCTTCGCGGCTAGCGAGCGAGCTGCGCATACCTTCATGGCCCATGGCAATGCCGTCGGTCACGGTGATGGTGGTAAACTCACGCGGAGTGCCCAGCGCCTGTTTGACCCCCATTTTGACTGATTGCGCCTGACGATTGAGCGCAATGTTACAAGGCGCTGCTTCGTTCCAACAGGTGGCAACGCCGACCAGTGGTTGATGAATTTCTTCTTCGGTCATGCCCATCGCGTAATAATAGGACCGGTGCGGTGCGCGCGCCGGGCCTTCGGTTACATGGCGACTTGGCAATTTGGCTTTGTCGAACTTGCTCACTGGGAAACCTTTCCTGTTGGGTTTGCATGGTCATACAAAAGCCCCAGCGCCTAGACAAGCCTGAACTGACCTGCTGCTGTATCATCCCACATCAGCGCACAACCGAAAATGCGGGCTGCATGACTGTAAATTGACTGTGCCGCCAGATGCGTGTTGCATTCAGTGCTGCCGCGTGTAACAAATTTGTATATTATTTTTAAAGATATTATGAGGATTTTTTACATGTTTGATGATCACCTAAGAGCGGCGCCAGCCGATTTTGCATCGCATATTGGCGAACGTTTTGACATTTGGCGGATTATTATCGGAACAGCCCTGGTAAGTGTACTCTATGTGGCGCTTATCTCCGGTTTGAGCCTTTTGGGATTTAGATTTTTTCCGGACCTTGCAGACCATATTATTCTCTCTGATCAGGGGCTGGGTCACAGCCCTGTGGCTTTGGCCGGTTTGTTTGTGACCTTTATACCTGTTTGGATCGGGCTTGCTGTTGTGCTGCCGCTTATGCACCGGCGCACACCGCTGGCACTTTTGGGGCCATCTCACCGGGTCAACTGGCACCACTTTTGGGTTGCTGCCAAAGTGGTCTTGATCCTGGCCCTTGCCTTTGAAGTGCTTTTTCAGGTGCCGGCCTTTTTGTTCAGCCTCCCACTTTACAAAGCGCACATGCTGCTTGATCTGCCGCAATGGGCACTTTGGCTGCTGCCGATGCTGCTGCTTTTATTTGTGCAGATCGGGGCAGAAGAACTTTTGTTTCGTGGCTATCTTTTACAAATGATCCGCGCCCGTGGCGGCGGCTTTTGGCTGGCCATCGCGTTGCCATCACTGGCTTTTGGGCTGTTGCATTATCAACCAGATATTTTCGGCAACAACGCCTATCTATTTGTGGCCAACACAACAATTTTGGGCATTTTGCTATGCAAGGTAACGCTGCGCACTGGCAACTTGGGCGCCGCATTGGGCATTCATTTTGCCAATAATCTAACAGTGATGTTTCTGCTTGGTATGGATGGCAACATGAACGGGATGGCGCTGTTTTCGGCTGAGGTTGATCTAAAATCATCCATGATGTCGGCGGCTTTAATTCTGCATATCCTTGTAATGCTGGCTGTCTATCGGATATGGACCCGCCGCATGGACAATGCCCGCAGCTTACGCGACGTTTTATGAAAAGACCTTGTTTGGTGGCATTTGTCTGGCTAGCGTCACGGTAGCTAACCTTGACAGGAGCCAAAGATGACGCTCGGAAAGCACTATCTAACCTCGGATGAAATTCGCCCTTTGGCGGCCAGATCTGATCTTTGGGGTGCGCTGTTGGTACTGCATTGCTGGGGCATTATCGCACTGGCGCTGGCGCTGTTTTCGCTTTGGCCCAATCTGCTTACTGCCACAGTAGCGGTCATGGTTATCGGATCACGGCAGTTGGGCTTTGCCATTTTAATGCATGAGGCGGCGCATAATGCGCTGTTTCGCAGCCGCGCGCTCAATCAATTTGTCGGTGACTGGCTGTGCGGCCGTCCGATCCTTGCAGATTTGGCCGAATACCGCCAGTACCACTTGCAACATCACCGCCATACCCAAAGCGAGGATGATCCAGATTTGCGGCTGTCAAAGCCGTTTCCCACCACCCGCGCGTCGCTGCGCCGCAAATTGATCCGCGATATCACCGGCCAGACCGGTCTCAAGCAGCGCGCACAGCAAATCATGTTTGCCTTTAAAATGGCCGGTGATGTAGAAGACGGGCCCAGCTCGCAAGAGCTGGCGCAGGCCTTTTCCGGCAGCTCGCTGGGACGCGCCGTGATTGCCAATATAGTGGTATTCGTGGTTTTTTGGGCTGTGGGCGCATGGTGGTGGTGGCTGTGCTTTTGGCTTTTGCCATTGCTCACATGGTATCAACTTGTGCTACGGGTGCGCAATATTGCCGAACATGGCGCGGTTGAGTTTTCTGATAACCCGCTCAAAAACGTGCGCACCACCCATGCCGGGCCGCTGACCCGCCTGTTGCTGGCCCCCTATTGGGTGAATTTTCACCTAGAGCACCATCTTGTGATGCATGTGCCCTGTCGCAATTTGCCTAAAATGCATCAGCTTATGCTGCAAAAAGGCCATGGACCAAAGATGGAGCTGGGCCGCAACTATTGGCAGGTTCTGCTGCAGGCTTCAAGCAAACCTGCCTAGCTGCTGAGCGCCAGTTTTCACGAAACAGTTGGTAAAAGTCGGCGGATCGCCGATTGCAATTTTGTCAAACTGGTCTTATTTGAGTCCTAAGCGCATCGCCATATGGGAACCAAGGCATGAACTGGATCACAAACTACGTCCGCCCCCGGATTAATTCGATCTTTTCGCGACGCGAAGTCCCGGAAAATCTGTGGTCTAAATGCAGCGATTGTGGAACCATGCTGTTTCATCGCGAATTGAGTGATAATCTCAATGTGTGCACCCAATGCGGCCATCATATGGCAATCAGCCCACGGGATCGGTTCACAGGATTGTTTGATGGCGGGATATTCGTTGAAGTTGCCGTGGCCGAACCGATCGCCGATCCGCTGCAATTCAAAGATCAAAAGAAATACCCTGACCGGATGAAGGCGGCGCAGAAATCAACCGAAGAAAAAGAAGCCATGCTGGTGGCCGAGGGCGAGATTGGCCGCACCCCGATTGTGGCCGCCGCGCAGGATTTTTCCTTTATGG
>ENA-UZWW01000226-UZWW01000226.1-metagenome-genome-assembly--contig:-Day-5--50m-contig-226_pt1 | contig 15104 bp, 27 predicted proteins | sample MGYA00260348_ERZ794908 | MGnify/ENA metagenome assembly ERZ794908
ACTCTAGTTGATGATAGCCCAACCTTATAATATGCTCGTGCCGCTGACCCTACTTCATCTTTTAAATCCCAAACACTCCCATCATCCTTAATCACACTCACACCACCATCAGTCGCCACGGCAATCGTAGGTACTGGCAGGCCAGTTGCGGAGTCTATGGGGGCATTGGGGAGGACTGTTACGGCTATGTCGTTGACGGTGTTGTTTACGATAGCTCTACTAGCATCTGGGGTAGCTCCATTGGATGCTTCACTTCTCAATGAAATATTAGTTTGATACCTAAGTGGACTTTCTCCATAAATCGTGAAGGATGAAATCTTATCACTTAAAAGATTAGCTCTATACACACCAATATTACGACCAATGTATAAATCCCCATTATTCATAAATACGGAAGACGAAACGTTGCTGCCATTAATATTTAAAACATTAAACACCATCCACATAGGCAAGCTAGGGTCATCACCATCGTAAATAGTTACAGCACCGTTCTCAGCCACAATCACAGCAACCGCAGGGAACTCTTTACGTGAACCCCTTGTGCTAGTGTTCAAGGTCTCGTTGTACCAGCTAGTGCCTTGTGTACGCTTACGCCATGCGCCACCGTCTGAGTCTTTGCTGGTGTCGTATACGAATACGTCTTTGGCTGTGTCGGAGATTGAGGCGTCGATAGCCGATAGGCCGTACTCTGTTATTGCATCTAGTCGTACTTTACGAGAAGTACCGCCTGCTTCTTCAACAACTAGCTGCTCTGTCCCCACCGGAGTAGTAAGAGCAGTCAGTTCTGATATTTTTTTAGTTGCCATTGTTTTTTTCCTTTAAGGATTAAAAATTAATATATCACCTTCACCAGTGAGCATAATGTCACCAGAACCCGTGATTGCTTCATAAACGTAAGTATGTTCAGCATTGTCAACAATGAGAGCTACTTCTTCTTCAGGTTGTCTGCGGAAGTGCATTATAGCCGCAAGATTCTGTTTCTGCCAATTCTTACGACCATTAGAAGGACGTTTGCCCCCTAGAGCCTTGCCTCTGTATACTGGAGGTCTTGATCGTCTAGCCATCTATAGTACCACTCCAAATTCTTTGTTTCGTTTCTCTACTACGCGTAACAGTCGTTGGCGTTCTTTATCCAGTAGTTGTTTCACTGTCTTTCTGTCGAACACGTTCTGTCGTTCATGTATAGCAGACCGTTTCTGAGGACCTGTAGGGTCTTCCACCTTCCGTGTGTTAGGCACATCTTCTTGTTTTTGAGATGCTTTTCTGAACATCCCTTCTGGTATAGGTACAGGAGTTGTATCGGGGATGTCCCCTCTCTCATGCTTCTCTGATTGTTTAGCAGGACCTCGGTGTTCTTTAGGTTCTTCGTAAGGCATCTCAGAGACAGGAGATAGATCATCTAGTAGGTCTGTCAGGTCATCTTCCTGAGAAGAGATTTCTCCTAATGAGTTCATCGCTAAGAACTCTTCTAATTCTTCTGGAGAAGCAGAAGGGTTCTCTACTGAGAATGCTTTAGTCAGTAAATCAGTATACATCTGGAGAATCTTATTCCTTATGTTCTCCAGCTCTAAATCTAGTACGTTAGCCATCTGTTGTTCCTTCTATTTAGCCTCTAGAGCCTCAACTTTTTCTGTCAGCTCTTTCACTGCTTCTATCAGATAACTGATCAGAGGCATGTACTCTACAGTCTTGTAGTCATGAATTTCGTTACCCTCAGCATCTTCAGGGCATTTATGGCAATCGCCATCAGGGTCATTGGTGTGTACTAAATTAGGCAGCACAGTCTCAAGCTGTTGAGCAGTCACACCAGCCATGGGTATACCGTCCCTAGTGTACGTGATACCCTGTATCTGCGTGATGGTATCTAACGCTGATGTGATAGGCTGTATGTCTGATTTAAGACGCTCGTCGGAAATCTGAGTCAACGTGCCGTAACTCAACTGTCCTCCAAAGTAACCGTTGTACGTCCACAACTGCGCGTACTTTGCTGAATATTCTAGACCATGACCTAGCGTGTCTACAACCGCCGCACCCATGCCAGTGCTGTCTGAATCACTGATGAAAACTGAGGCATATCCGTTAGCATTTCCGTCAGTATTGGTCATCTCACGACGATAGATTTTGACCTCATCGCTATCTACGCTGATTCTATCATTTTCAGAGTAAGTAAAGTGACCTATGTTATTAACACCGTCATGATATATCTGTAGGTCATCTGAATCTCCTAAGATGAGTTTACTACCATCATTGAGAGAGATGTCTCCTTCAGCGATATGTCCAGCAGGACCTTGAGGACCCCTTACTGTAGCATCATAGTCAGTGCTATCTAGTTGTAACGGATTGGTAGAGACTACTGTACCTTGACCTCTATCTATTCCCATGTTCTATCTCCGTGCTACTATAGATTGTCCGAAGTACATGCCTACTACAGCCATAATAGCGTGTGGTAGCCATTCTGGAGTAACCATACCTTCTAGTGTTAAATATTCTGTAGCTGTATTAGTGAAATCTAAGAATAACAGTTTGAATCCTGATGTTATCTCTACAGGCACTACGGTATTAAAACCTAATAGAGGTGCTGTCAATATGAAGCCTGCCATAACCATAAAAGAGACTACTAAGAATCGTCTGATCCACTGTGCATTGGGTGTGTCGTATTGTCGAGCACTGTTGACACTATCTTCAGACGCCCCTAGTCGATCTATGAGCTGCTTCTGTTGTTCTGCTTTGTCTTGTTGCGACTGTGACCACATCTTCATGAGAGCACCGCCTAAAGTGCTCACAATCATCGTCATAGCTTCTAAAGGGAGTCCAAACATATCAACCCTCTGCTCTCTTTCGTTCTTGCTTGAGTTGTTTCTCTCGTTTACGTTCCCAAGACAGATAAGTACCAGCGAATGCTGGATCAGAAGGGTCTAATTTTATCTGAGGTGGAACGATAAACATATGCGCTTCTTCTCTACAGACTTTACATTGTTTAGGCTCATTACGTTGAGCCATAGGACAGAGGTGGTCTGTTACGTGCTCATTCTCGCATCTATAAGAGTAGATGGGCATACATTCATTCCTTTTGGTTGTATATATAAGATAAAGCCCCTAAGTTAATAGGGGCTATTCTAGTCAGTAACTAGTGATTAAGTGGATGGAACAAGGATGCTCACGCCAGCGTTATCACGCAGTTCCTTAACACCGTAGATGGTGTCAGCGGTGAATAAATCACCCAACCATTCTTGCTTGTACTGAGTCTGAGAGCGTACACCCATCTGCTCAGCCAATACTAGAGCGTCTTTGTGTAACATGACGCCTACACGGTTAGTGCTACTAGTAGGACAGTTGCTAGAGACATACACATCTACACCGTAAATCTGACCGATCTTACCTGTCTTGATAGCATCACCGTTACCGATGTACTGCTGTTCAGTGAAGCGGTTGATACCTAATAGGTCATTCGCTGCTACAGGTGGGATTACTAGAGAACGATTATCCATAGGAACATCGTTGTTATCTAGAGTAAGGATCATCTTACGGATACCAGCATCAGTAATGTCAGCGGCAGAACTACCACCGTCACCACCTAACTGAGTACCGCCATTCAGAGCAGACACTAGACCAAATAGATCAGTGTCTACTTGAGTAGCTAGTGCGTAGCCTGCATCGTCCGTATAGAAGCGACGAAGAGAAGACAGTGCTTGAACTTCAGCGATATCTTCGATCAGAGTGGAGTATTCGTAGTGGCTGTTGATAGTCACTATAACTTCATCATGCGAAGGTGCGTTCAGAATTACTTGAGTGCTCGGTTGTTTTTGATTAGCTGAACCACGGGCAGGAGCAGGGATATGAATAGCATCACCTTTCTTACCTGTGTGCTTCATGTTAGTCACTAGGTTAGCTAGCACAAGATTTTTCTTGTAACCAGCGATTACTTCGTCAGACCAGATTTCTGGGATGAACTTATCAGCAATCGATTTTGTAGTATTATTAGTACCTAAAGCCATTTTAATTTCTCCTATAAAAGGCTAGTTATCTTTATATTTATTTGACTCGTCCTTCAGCGTATGCTCGCAAGATTTCATCTGCCATTGATTCATAACGATCTGGATCGGTCATCTTTAAACGAATTAGGTCTGCGCTACGGTAAACTTTCTTACCTCCAACAGATTCCCCAGATGACCTACTTTCTGTACGGCCTGACTTGAGTGCTTTCTCCTTAGCTGCTGTCTGTTGAGACTCTACTTCCTTCGTCTTAGAGATCATCTGGCGATCCTTCCACGTAGACAAGAGTTCATCAGCCGCATCGAAGTCGTAAGCATTTGCCTCTTTGAACAGGCGAGTACGTACTTTACTCTGGGCAATCCATTCCTGAAACTCAGTAGACCCTACGATCTGTTGAGCATCTGGATGTTGCTGATTTAACTTCTGAAGTGTCGTTTCATTATGACGATCTTCATTTATCTTCTCAGCTTCCTTGAGCTTAGGGTGATTCTTGATTTTTTCTTCGATGTACTTATCAGGATCATCGTAGAAGTCTAGAGCTTCTTCCGCAGGCTGTTCGGGTTGTTGATTCGTCTGATTCTTCAGAATCTCTTGAGTCAGTTGTCGTAGCTCACCTAGTTCCTGTCCTTTACGGCCCATTTCTTTTTCTATAGACTCGTAGGATTTGACTAAATCTTCTACACTCTTGAACTTCTCCGGTAATTCGTAGTCAGCTAATGCTTTATCCTCTGTAGGAGCGTCTGCTTCCACCTCATTTTCCGTAGATACAACTTCTTGAGGTTCATAATTCTCAGGGTCAACAATAATGTTATTTACCATAGTGGTGTTCTCCGTCTATAACTAGATTGTGGAGTTAATTAAAATGACGAGTCTGGCGCTAAGCAGATTATTCGTCAGCTAGTTTAGTTGTTTCCTCTAATGTTATCAACATATTAAGGATGGTCAACTGTCCCTTCACTAAGTAAAGGGTCTTTTCATCTTCTATACTCACTACATTGTTCACAGAGTCAGCCATCAGGGTTAGTTCATCAACTAAATCCTTCCAGCCATCTGTATCGAACAGTCTGTAGCGGTCATCGAAGAAATCTTTATCTGTTTTCACCTAATTGCCTCGCTTTAGCAAGATTAAGGATTGTTTCACTTTCTAGATGTTTCATTTCAGGTATATTACGTACTGTCTCAGACTCAAGATTGGCTACTTTCATCGCTTTCTCTTGTAGTTCTACAGCTTTCTTCTGTAGGTCTAAGATTCTTTCTTGTGCGTCAGTCTCATTAGGGACTTTCGCAGCAGCATCAGCTTGTTTCTTATAGGCATCAGCCAATGTCTCTTGTACTTGTGCTCCTATTAGCTGTACTTCACCCTGTTTCTCGGCTAGAGAGAGCTGTTGGATCATCTGCTGCATCTCTTGCTCTTGTGGATTGGGTTGCATCATCTGCTGGAGCATCTGGACCATCTGTTCACGGTTATTCAGGCTAGAATTGTCGAATACAGACATCAATAGGACCATAAATGCTTCACTCTCAGGCGGTAACATAGACATCAACTGGATAGCCTGTGTCATCTCTAGCTCTTTAGCCATTATACCCATCGTACTATGAGGTACGAACTTGTAGTCTAGCACAGGATAGCGTTGATCGTCGAACTGCATCTTACGCCATACTGCTTTTTTGATGAATGGAATCAAGAAGTCAGTCTGGAAAGCCATGAGAGTACGCTTCTGACGCTTAATAGAAGCGGCTTGAAGCATAGACATACCGCTAGCAGTATTATTACGAGGATTTGAAGAACTACTAGTGGCAGAATCCATAGCGCCAGTAGCCATCTGTACCATACGCTCCAATTCAGCACCTTCTGTGAACGTATGAGCAGACAGATTACCGAAGTTGAAGGGTTGGATGACACTACGAGGGTCTCCGTTAGTTAGTATTGTCTTACCGGCCTTAACTTCTAGCTTAGCACCCCTCGGTAATCGAGTGGCATCCATCGCCATCATAGGATGTGTGGTAAGAGCCAGAGCATCAATACGACTACGGAGCTCAGCATCAAGAGCTTTCTGAGGATTATAAGCTTTCTCACAGACACCTCTCCCCCAAAACTTGTTAGGTACACGATCCATCTGACAAGCTACGAAAGGGCGATCCTTCATCATATAAGGATTCTCTTCAGCCCGTAAGACTACAGAGTCATTGGCGATAGTTACTACGGCTTCGATCAGATCATCTTTCTCGTAGTCGAATTGTTCACCGTTACCCTCAGAAGGTTTAAGGAGGTATTCGGGTACTAGACCCCAATATTCTGTGATCTTGACCTTATCGTCTTCATTAGCGTGATTCTCTTCGTTGAAACCGAAGTCAGCACGATCTACTGAGCTACCACCGATAGCTACATCACGATATACTCCATCTTCAATACCTTTGACTACGTGATAGCGTGATTTGATTGTCTCTGTAGCTGCCCCTAAGCCGCCTGTGATGTCTAAGGCAGAAGGGTCTATGATAAATTCTTTAGGGGATATAGACTCTAGACCTACTTTGATGTAGGGTACATCCACCACTTTACGTTCTGTAGTCAATGTACCTTCTACGGGCTGCTCTAAGACTACTTTCTCAGATGTCTCATCTACTATGACCTTACCGATCATCGTACCGTAGATAGCACCGTTGAGGAATGATTCACAGACTGCTGGTTTGACACCATCTCGCTCTAAGTCTTCTTGTAGGACAGTACGTAGGAATGCGATGTCATCTTTATTCTCATCTAAGACATCATCACGAATGTCGAACCACTTATCACGCCCAAAAGTAGCCTCTTCTAGTTCTGAGACTGTTGCTTCTACAGCTTGTTGTGTGGCTGGTGAGATGAGTCGAGAGTTCTCTGCGTCACGCATCTTATCGTTAGCGACCCAGATACCTCGCCAGATGCGATAGTATTCATCCCACTTATTCATGTAGTTCTGGTCACGATGGTTCTTCCAATTCTCAAGTCGGGAAGTTAACCATCCAGCTAGACCACTATATTTATCTTGTTCAAGCATATTATATTCTCGTAGTTAGTAACCAGCATCTACATCTATAGGTTCCCAATCATTAATCTCTATCGTACTAGCGAAGTCTGCTACTGAGACTTGATCTATGTACGCTAGAGCATCTAATAGGTCATCATGTACCTGTGGTGAGGGAAAAGACATCATCTGATCTACGAAGTGTCTCCACTCCTTCTTCTCATTGAACTTAATCTTACCGTGCTCTAATCGACCTTGTAAAGACCAAGTGATACGATCAGTCTTCTTCTTACCACCGTGAGTTACGTCTGTGATGACTACCCATCGGTTATTAGCCCTCATCTCATCTTCTAGATAAGGCATGATAGCATTCTTCAGAGCACCGGCCTCAATACCTACTGTATTAGCACTAGTCTCTATAGAGGAACGTAGTATCTTCTCTGAGGTATTCTTGATGTTCCATCTTCCGTGTAGTATGTCTTTCACCCACCAGACATCCCCACATATCTTAACTATCGCTATCGCTGTCTCATCTAACTTAGACCCCTTAGAGCCTCTGTCTTTAGTGACTTGTTCGAAACCAGCAGGGTCTACGGCTACTACATAGTATCCTTCTTCAGGCTCAGGAGCAGTCTCAAACCAGTCCTCCTGAAAGATACCACCACTGAAAGACTCAAAGCTAGCCTCAAATTCTTGTCTGTATGCCTGAGAGGACATAGTCCTACGTGCTACTTCTATCTCTTTAGGGTCTAGTAGTGGGTTATCTGTAGAGTTAAAACTGAATGCTTCCCAATCTTCATCTTCTAGTGCTAGTTTATATAGGTCATAGAAATGATTACGTCCTTCTGGTGTGCCTATGAATAATGCTTCACCCTTAACGTCAGCCAGAGTAGGACGTATGATTAGTTCCCATACTTCAGGCTTCATGAAAGCATATTCATCCATCACCACATAATACAGACCCACACCTCGTAGTGAATCTGGTCTATCACTACCCTTCAGATATATCTTACGATCATTGACCAAAGTTATAGTGGCTGTATTCTCATGTGTAGACTTGATGACATCCTTACCTATATCCTTCAGCACACTCCAGAGTATATCTTTGGCCTGTTGGAAGGTAGGTGCTACGTAGAAGATATCTTTAGATTCAGACTGTAGTCCTTTGATTAGTAGTGTCCATGCGGCTAAGTGAGACTTACCGAATCGACGACCACAGGCTGCTATCTTAAAACGAGCTGGAGACTTAAATATCTCCATCTGGGCTTTATGTAGTTGTACGTTGATACTAGCCATCAGCTACCTCAACTATTATCTCATCGAACTTCTCGTCTTGTCTCTTCTTCTCTTCTCTACGTACAGACTGTACATCATGTTCGATGATCTGACCACCATTATCTTCTATAGCATTCTGCACAGACTTACCTATCTGTTCTACTACTATGTTGATAGACATATCTTCTTGATTGATCTCTATCTCACGCTTAGGTGGTAGTATACGATCCATACACATCTTCAGACATTGAGTATCACCTTCCATAGCCATCTCTATGACCTTCTGGACTATCTCTGGTCCCTTAGAAGACATCAACTCTCTAGACAATTCTGTGTATTTATTGACTGAACCTTTAGGCCGGCCATTAGGATTAGCCGATGGCATACCCTTATAGAAATTAGGATTACCTTTCTTCTTCTTCATACTCTTTATCCTTTATAGCCACTAGGGAGAGTTTTAATACTTTATTTCAGACATAGAAGCCCCTTAGAACTAAGGAGGCGTTAGACATCGTTAAGTAGATACGTTATGAATATTCTTTATGAATTAATACTTAACGTCTTATTATGTTTATTTTCATGATGTCTAACATATGGTTGTATTATAACATATTTTTAATCAAAAGTCAATCAGTATTTAGACTTGTTGGTCTACTTGGGTGGTCTGTAATAGTATTGCTATAGTATTATAAGCTGTGTTCCCTCCCCCGCCCACCTCAGTTAGCTCTAGATTTCCCTCTCATATGCTGATGAGCCTATATACTTATATTGCATATACCATAGGGGGGCCCCCCGTGACCCATCGGTCACAAAGTGACCCATCAGTCACACTATGACTACCTAAGTACTCCTCAGTCACCTTATGACCCGTCAGTCACACTATGACTAATCAACCTAAGATAGTCACAAGTTGACCGGTGAGTTCCTGAGATTGACAAGAGAAAGAACCTATGATAGTGGTTCTCAGGACTACATTAGACATTGCTGAAGTACATAGCAGCGTGACTAATCACAAGCTCAAAGTCATACAATGACACCTGAGTTATCCACTTGACAATACTAGTTATACACTAAGTTATCCACATAGACATTAGAGCTCCAAAATAGCCATCTAAGAGCTTTTAGTGTTTAGGTATGGTCTAACATAGGTAAACTATTTACGTTGAAATTCCATAGTTGGCATAGTGTTTGCATATGGTTTATTGTCTATAGTTGGCATGATTATTGCTACGCGCATATATATAATATAGTAGGGCCAAACTTACTAATGGTTATATGCTTATAGCAAAGTAATATTGACAAACGGGTTGAGTGTCTTATAATGAAGGTGAACAATTTAATAAACTGGAGCATAGAACAATGAGCATTAATTACAAAATTGAAGCAGGCAATACAAGCAAGTTTTTCTTTAATCTACAAGAAATGTTTGATTATGTGTGTACACAAGTATCTGAAAGCGCAGCACGTCAGCTAGATATGCACAAGCTACACGATCAACTACTTGATGCCGCTAATGGTTGGTTTACCGGCACTGTTCTAGTAGGTAAGCGGGTCAAGGTGATTATATGTAGCACTAACGCTAATGGCGAACCAACTATATATAGAGGATAGAACAATGAAAACTGACTATAAAGCATGCGATATAATCGAAGCATACCAAAATGTTGATCCAGTAAATAGACGTTTATTTACTGTAGTAACAAGTGCCGAGCTATTCCAACAACAAGCGCCAAACTTTAATTTCGAATTCGACGAAATTGAGTTGCTAGACGAAGCACTAGAAAAAGAGTATGTATTCAATCTCGGCAATGGCCAATACCTAGTTAACCCGCATTACTAATAGCATTTATTTTACCATAGCGGCTCAGGTACACTAGGCCGCTAGAGTAAACCAAATGCAACAAATGGAGTACAGAGAAATGGAAAAATTACACATAAATTACAAGATAGCCGTTGACCACTTACTAGCAACGCGCAAGCGCGAACTACAGGCCGCCAGAAAAACCGCCAAGGAAATAAACCAAAAAGCCAGTAACGTGGTCCATTGTTTAATTACAATGGTAATTCATGATGAACGCACAACGGGACAAGATTTGTATATACTGCAAAGACTGCGTTCAATCTTTGATAGCCAAGTTATAAACGCTACTGGCGAACCAACAATATATAGAGGGTAGAACAATGAACATGATAAACACAATCCACTTAGATAGCGGCATAGAGCAAGCCATTGCTATTTTTAAAGAGTCAGGCAAATTAGGTCAACAAGCTTTAGCCTTTATTGCTGGTAAACATACGTTACCAAATGCCCGTGCTTTCTTAGGTCTATCTAAAAACAGCAAAATGCCGGCCTATACGCTTGCCATACCAGCCCTTGAATCGTGCCCAAGGGGCGCAAAGCTTGCGCTTGTGGCTGGCTCGGTATGCGACAAGTGTTATGCACAAAAGGGCCATGATGCAATGGCACCGGCAAAGAATGCTAAAGCGCGTCGATTTGCCATTATCAAGCTAGCACTGGAATCACAAGCAATGCGTATTATGTGGCTCAAAGCATTTATGATTGCTATGGCTAAGGAATCGTTTTTCCGGTGGCATTCTGCCGGTGACATTTTCAGCAAAGAATACGCTACCTTAATGGTCATGGCTTGCCTAGCTACACCCCATGTAAAGCACTGGATACCGACACGCGAAAGCCGCAATGCTGCGAGACTAGCACAAGTGCCTAATGTGGTGGTTCGGGTTAGTGACGATATGGTTGATCAAGTCAGCAACAAGTATCAAGGTAACACTAGCGGTGTCCATAGCACTTCTGTACCATCACGAGGCTTTGATTGCCCAGCTCAACATAATGCTGGTTCTTGTGGTGATTGCCGCCAATGTTGGTCTAGTGCTGTAGCGCATGTTAGTTATCACTTACATTAAGGTATGCGAGTGCTACCGTAATTTAACTAGTAATATGAAAGGTGGATAAAATGAAAGCATTATATATAGTAGTGAGAAAAGGCGACAACAAGGGCCATGTTTGGACAAAACTCAAAACCGTGTTTGAGCCTTTAAGCAACTCAACGGGTGTCTATGGCCACCAAATACCTACACCCTACAAAGTCAAACATAATAATAGATGGAAAAGGGTGTATTGTCGCAATTTTGGTAATTTAGGCTCATACTACATCAAGAGCAAGGGCCAAGAGATAGCAATTAGTGACTAAACAAAGTTGTTGGTTTATCAGATAGCCCATATATAATTAGGGCTATCAAGTAAACCAATAAAGCCAATGGGGGCTATAAAATGAAAGCACTAACTACTAAACCATTGAATGACGGTTCCGCCGGTATGCGTTTCGCCTTATCTCTGCCTTTTGTAGGTCAAGTCACGGGTATATACCGAAAGCGACTAGTTAAAACTAGGGGCTGGAAAATTGAACACCTATCTAAGATGGTAGCTCTACATCTGGGCAAGCGGACGCTCTACTTAGAGCAACTTAGAAACCGTAAAACAGTTCGCAAATTTACTAAATCATTCGCTGAATAATACTTGTTTTACTCTATGGGCTTAGGTACACTAGGCCCATACGTTAAACCAAGGGAGATAGAACAATGCAAAAATTTAAAGATAGAGTAAAACTAGGGGTAAGCCCTAGTGCTACAGTCACGACAATGGACGCCACACGGCATTTCTTGTTACAATGTCCTGATAGTGGTCTGTATCTAACATCACCACCTAATAGCCCACATTACGGACGCACTAAGGACATAGAGAAAGCACTGAAGGTTTTTGGCTATCAGAATGCTTGCAATATGGCAAAATTAAATGATATGCATGTTATATATAAAAGAGGACCATAACAATGAAAAAAATAGGTAAATTTGTAGGTTATCACGTGCTATACAAAGGTTCTCTTTATATGAGAATCACACAAGCCAGCAATCGTATACACTGGTATCAATATGCTGATGCTGAGACAGTGGATACCTTTATAAGAGTAACAGACACTGAGACCATATCCAAACTGGAGATTTTAAGATGAAAAAAAATATAAGCGAAATTACAGGCAAGCCATTCATTGAGATAGAAGAAATAAAACTATACATTGAGCTCAGAGACTACAAGGAGGCGCTCAAGGGTTTTAACTGGTATTTTGAGTATCTACCTAAAGGCCCTGAAAGAAAAAGCCTCACAAGCGATTATAAGAGCTTACGATTGAAATCTAAGCAAGGGCCTGAATGGTTAGCCTTATATAATCAATATAAACCTAATATTAGACAGGAGTAATGTGTTATGACTTATGAACAGAAATTACAGCGTTACAAACTAATCAAAGAAATAGCAGATAAGGCTAAGCTGATTAAGGCAGCTATAATAAGGGATAAACTAGAAGGGAGGACAGCATGATGAGGCTAAAAGAACTTCTATTGGATTTGTGGCAGATGAAAGAACTTATAAGTATAGGCATATTATTATGGGGTGCATTAATATATGGTCTATTCGACGGGGGGCATATCACCTATGGTTAAACAATGGGACATAGTAAAAATAATGGCTGTTCTGACTAATACCTTCACAAGAGGTGTCTATGCAGCAGTTGATTTTGAGATAGAGCACAAGGCCGTAGAAGGACTATGTGCGGCTCAAACATGTATCATGGGGGAGTATGATGAAGAAGAAGACAAAATCTATCTGTACGTGCTCTCAGAGGCCCTGAGCACTAAGTTAACAAAGGCTCAATGGGAGGAATTGAAGTATCAGGCTATAAAGACGTACCTACACGAATTAGTACACCATGAGCAGGCTATGGCTGGCGAAGAGACAACACTAGAAATAGACTTGTCAAGGGCTGAATATCTCAGTAATATAACAGAGGTAGAGGCATATGCCAGAGTAGATATACCCAATGATATTAGTCGTTACGGTGTCAGTATAGAGCTACAAGAGTACGCAGAGTTATTGACAGACCCAGACAGCACTATCGGTGTATCTAACCTAGACAAAGTCTATGAGTGCCTATGTTATTTTGACGCACCCATAGACAACTATATAAATGATAATCGGAGATATATGCAATGAAACCAATAAGACTAAATCTAGAGATAGAAGACGAGACTGGAGACATAAGGATGTTCTACAGCACAGACAAAGGAGTGCTGATAGGTGACGTCATGTACGTTGAGTATTCAGACAGGGACAAGCTAGAAGACTATCTTAGGTCAATGCGCCTAGACGAAGAGATAGAGCTAAAGAAAATGATGGGGGACCTATTCCATGAGGTGTAATGCTTGTAATAAATTATTGACAGATCAGGATGCAGATTGTTTGTGTTATGAGTGCGATAGAGTGTCTACTAAGACCACCACAGACAATAACTATGATGGTTCACCTATCACTATTGAGGATGAATTAGAGCTATTAGACCAATTAGGTCTAGAAGGTCCTTGATTTTTCTCTTAAAATGTGATATTGTATACCTATGTATACTTATGAGTAACTTTAAGTGTTTAAATTCATAAAGTCTAAGTCTAATGTATCCTTAATGGGAAACAAGTTGACAGACAAAGTATTCTAATGTATACTTAGGTATAGACATTCAGGGATAACAATCTTGATAGTCTATTAATTGTTGGCGTAACGAGCCAACGAATCAAACCACTACTAAAGGTATTTTAATATGGCTACAGCCGAAGGAACTATTGCATTCTCTAATGTATTGACTCAAGACCAATATAAAGGCAAGGAGGTAGGCTATAGTGTAACAATCACTCTAGATGAGTCTAGTGTTACTAAATTGTCTGAGATGGGAGTAAAACTCAAAGAATACGAAGGAAACCTACAGCGCAAGTTTAAGTCTAACTATGACATTGGTGTGTTAGATGCTGAAGGTAATGAGATAGAATTATCTGAAGAGCTACCCCGTGGCTCTAGGGTACGTCTATTATGGTCTAAAGGCATGATGAATCCTGAGCATGGCTTAGGTACTTATCTGTCTAAAGTCAAGGTACTGGAACTAGCAGAGCCTAAAGACAATACAGACTTCTAGCAGAACCCCCTCGGTAGTTTAGGCTACCACCTTAAACCCTTATGTGGTATACTGTTAATTCAATATATCATGTAGGGGTTTTTTTATGCGTCTTATAGAAGTGAAGCCAACACCAGCACAGAAACGAAAAGCGACGATCATGGCTAAGGAAATGGGCCAGCTCAGGGGCTCTATGACTAAGGGAGAAGGTAATAAAGCAGGATTCATAGGAGAGATATGCGCTGGTCAATACCTGAATGCAGAACACAAGAATACCTATCAGTACGACTTAATACTGCCTGATGGTCATACTGTAGATGTCAAGACCAAACGATGTAAGTTCAAGCCATTGATGACTTATGATGTAAGTATCAGCACATGGAACACGAAGCAGGCTTGTGATTACTATGTGTTTGCACGTACTCTGAATGATTATTCCTTAGTGTGGTTATTGGGTTATATGCATAAGGAACAGTATTTCGATGAGGCAGTATTCAAGAAGAAAGGAACCAGAGAAGGTTTCTTTACTTTCAATTCTGATTGTTGGAACATGGCTATAAAGGACCTGAAACCTATAAAAGACTTGTTGAATAAATAAGTGTCGCATTCTACAATGCATTTGTCGCATCTAAGACAGAACATATTGAGTAAGAGAGTATAATAGACTTATTGATGTTCAAAACATGTGCATATGTTTAACCAGCGTACAGATGTTATGCACAAGTCGAAATTCAGGAGCTTTCTCGACACGTTTCCGAGATTATCGAGCCGATGTTCCCAATTTCATGGGAAGCGTTGACTGAATAATGTACCATAAAGTGTA
>ENA-UZWW01000345-UZWW01000345.1-metagenome-genome-assembly--contig:-Day-5--50m-contig-345_pt1 | contig 14753 bp, 11 predicted proteins | sample MGYA00260348_ERZ794908 | MGnify/ENA metagenome assembly ERZ794908
GCGGTGTACGCGGACATGAATTTTCCGGATAAGGTGGTTCGCGAGTTGTATTCTGAGAAGGAAGTGCGTAATCAGGTGGTGGATTTAACATTGGAGGATTCTGAGGAGGACCCTGAGGAGGAGAAACCGGCTCCAAAGACTCCCGAGGCTCAAGTGTACCGCTTTTTAACCCAGGAAGAGTTGGAAACGGATGGAATTTTTAGTGAGAGTGAGGAAAGTGAGGAAAGTGAGGAAAGTGAGGAGAGTGAGAGTGAGGAGGGTGAGACTGAGATGGAGAGTGAGGAGGACGATTCTAAGTGTAAAGATTGTACCGACGGTGTCATGTCAAACGGTGACTCTTGCGATTAGTTCCTCATTGCTAATGCGTTTGTTGAGCATACGATTGTGTAGTGCAAAATGCAGGTTTGAGTTGATAAATTAGTAGCATAATAATAAAGTTGATGAATGCTTCTTATGTCTGGACTAAGATTTTTCCTATTGGACGGAGCTCCTCAGTGGGTGAAAAATGCGTATGTATGGAAAATATATGTACGTGGATATGCCGAGCTCACAAGGAGAATGTTTTAAGTCGATGTGAAACGGGTAACTTAATGACCCGCGTACGCAAGGATTATTCGGAACCGGCTGGTTGGGAGTGGTGGTACTTTTTGTCCCGCAGTCTCAATTACGAGGATTTTTGCAGCAACGTGCCGACGTATATGAAATGTAGGGCGGAATTTCCAAGCCGCGACAAGGTTGCTTTGGACCCGGCATGCTTTCCTTGGTCAAACGAGAAGATGTATGGGAAGGGGATCAATTCCCGGGTTCGCGAATGTATTTAATGTAAATAAACAATTAACAATCAAGACTACCCTCTTCTAGCTTAAACAGATTGGCGTTAAGAAGATTTTCGTTATGGTTTGAAGGGTCCATGGAAATGTACTCCATTTGCAGGTTCCTTGCTTCTAGGGTGACCTTTGCCCTGGCGCGTTGGGGCGAGACATCTTCATGTTCTTTCTTGCGGCTTTGCGCGATCGCAGAGTGAATTTGCTCATACATGGCAATGGAGAAGATGATTCTGCAGGTGGTAAAGACGTCGTTGTACATGCTTCTGATGCACATGGTTCTGAGGCTGTCGGGTGCATCTCTACCCCCTTCGAGTCCGGAAAAGAGCCTGAGTTGTTGATAATCGAATAGTTCAAAGGCCTTATCATGTTCTCCTTGCCTGACATAGTCGGATACGGCCTTTTCGGTGACATTGAACATGCAGAAGAGGCGTCTCACCTCTGCGGCTGTGAGTACATCTGCCCGATCATCCGGATACGTGAGCTTTTCCCCATCCCAAACAGGTCTCAAACCCACAGGCGAGGACGTGCGTGAAAGTGTAGGCGGGTAATACTTGGCGAGAAATTCTTTGGGATTTGCGTATGCAGCCTCAAGATCGACAGAGTCAAGGTCTATCTCATCAAAAGAGTTTTCGGATTGCGACATGATGTTTGAAGGAAAATAGGATTATGATCAAAATGACGCTTCAATATGAAAATGGTGGGAACCAATGAGAGCGAAGTTGAAAAATGGTGGGAACCAATGAGAGCGAAGTTGAAAATGGTGGGAACCAATCACGAGGAGGTAAACGTTGTATTGTGATTGGTGCAAATTGCCGACCAATGAGAGGTAAGTAGAATATTCCGTTTGTTTTCGTCATTATTTCATTTCTGAATAACTAACAAGCATGGCTCAGGCTTGGTCCGAGGATGATCTCAATGACCTTGCTGTTAGCAATTTCAATATACACGCTGACGAGCAATACTTTCAGGACGGCACTTTTTCTCGCATCGTTCCGTTTGGGCTTGCAAATTGGTCGGGACTCGTGCGTCAGAGTCGTGCAGCTCGTCGCGCGTTGCAACAGCCCGAGGTATTTGATGAAGACTTTGGCGAGATTGCTGTAGGTGCAGCACGTCCGCGCGGTATGGCTATTACGGATACTCGTTCAGTGGCAGAATTTCTCGCTGATCAGGCTGAACGCGCGCAGGCTGACGCGTTGTTGCTGGATGTGTTGGGTGCGGGTGTGGAAGAGGAAAAGTTTGAGGATATTGAGAATTTGCAGGAGGAAAAGTTTCCGGATGAGTCCTTCGGCGTACCTGGTGATCTAGCTGACATTCCAATCGGCACCTTTGATGTGCCCGGCAATTTTCCCGATCTCGTGGAATCGGAGCCGCTTGATGTGGCCGATATTGTAACGGCTGAAGGTCGCACACTGCGCGATATCAATGCTGGCGGTCATATCGGACGTGAGATCAATTACGCTAATATCGGTCGTTTTGGTGGTCGCGCATTCGGTATTCGTCGCAAGGATTTGTTTTTTGAGCAGTTGCGGAGGATGGAGCCGGCATTCATGGCAAATTCGGATGCTTACGGTGCGTATTACGTGACGGCGCTATTTGCGGGTAGAAACGTTTCGAATGTGGCTTTTGGACATGCAGCGGCAAGGAATTTCGGGACCACGCACAATGATGATGAGACTCGACGTGTGCCTCACGACGCGACAGTGTGGCCGTTTGACATCCACGATCCGCAGTTGACGGTTGTGAATCCCTCCCTGTTTCGCTCAAGTAGCGACGTGTTGTTATACCAGCACGGCATGCCATTTGAACCTTTCCTGCAAGCGCTTCGCAATTCATTGGACGCCACGCTTCCATTTGCAAGTGATTCTGGGGAGTTGCCGGATGTGAACGTGCAGTGGCGGTTGATGAATTTGTTTTTGGGGAAAGTGGTTCGTTTTCGCGCGGGAGGTCCCGGACAGTACGACATTGACGAGCGCCCTCGCCTGTTCAATTTCAGCAGCAAGTCGATTTTTTGTCCGACGCGTACAGCGGAAAACATGTGTTTTTGGGAGTGTCTGTTCTTCTTTCTGTTCAAGCGGTATGCAGGCAACGGGGTTGGTGCGGGCTTATGGTACGAGCCAATGCTGCGCGCCTGTTATGAGCGTTGGTCCCGCAACCGTTCCACGCGACGATTGACCATCGTGCGCGAGTCGAAGAAGCACGCGAGGACTCTGAAACTTCACTACCAGCAGGAGAGTCGCACTCCCATGAGCGAGTTAGCACCCGTTGCGATTGACAAGATCAGCGAGATTGTGAACTCATTTGGTGCGGAGAGTGAGGTGTTGATCATGGATGCGGATGGTGACGCGTTGGTGGGGAATTTGGATGGAGCGGAGACGCGTACTTTGGAGAGTGGCGCGTTCACAGCGTTGTGTCATGATGAGCATTTGTATTTGGTGCTGTCGTACACGGGCTCGATGATGGTGAAGAAGTGTCGTCGTTGCGATGCGCGCTTTACAGCTGCGCGCTCCCTGCAGGACCACTTGGAGAAGAAGACGTGCATGACCTGTTCTTGCAAGGCTCGCGGGGAGGTGTTTGCGACTGAGTCGGAGTGGCGCGAGCACATGGAGACCCGCGATTTGCTATGCCCACGCTACCGTTTGCGCGGCCAGGATGAGAGTGTGATATCGGCGGGGAGGAAAGGTGACGAGTTGCGCTTCCTGAATGATGCGAAGGAGAGCAAATTTGCGCGTCGTAAGCGTGCGCAGGATGCGTTGGAGCGGGACGAGTCCCCTATTCGCACGTATAAGGAGGCCATCTACTTCGACTTGGAGTCGGTCGTGCCGATGAACGGTTCTGGTGTGAAGGGTTACGATCACTTGCATCAGAAGCCGTACGCTTGCGGATGGATCGTGCGTTCTGACGCGCTAGCGGATGGAGAGGTGGAGATTACGTATGGGGAGGATTGCATGGAGAAGTTCATACTGTGGTTGGACGCGCAGTACAAGGTGTACATGGCGGATGAGGTGGAGGTGTGGCGCCGTCGCGCTGTAGAGGGTGTCATCCAGGACCCGCTACCGAAGAAGCGTAACGGTCAGGCGAACTACGCGCGACGTGTGTTGGAGAGTTGGAAGCGGAGTGTGGATAAGAGTCGGAGTGAGCAGCAGATGACGGGTTGTTTGTCGTGAGGAGAGGCGATGGAGTTGGGTCATGGGTATGAGGTGCGGGAGAATGGCCACTACGTGTTTTCTGCGTGCGCCCTGCTTGCGTTTGCGCGGGGTGTGGCAGAGAATAACATGGACAGGAATTTCAACGACAACGCCCCACGCATACCAGTGTGGGCGCACAACGGAGGAAAGTATGATTGGGTGTTTCTGCACCGCCACTTGATGGAGACGGGGCGATTGGATGATTTGCAGACTGTGCGGAGCAGTAGCAAGTACTACCAGTTGAGTTACCGCGGGGTGTTCGAGTTTAAGGATTCGATGAACTTCATGATGGGTTCGCTGGACACTCTGGGCAAGAACTTTGGCGTGGAGACGTTGAAGGGTCTGTTTCCCTACCGCCTGTTGTCGGACATGAGTCGAATTGGGCTGAAGTTGGAGGGGGAGTCTGAGATCCGCGCGGCGATTCCGCACGAGTATTTCCAGATCAGCGAGAAGTTGCCCGGCCCGATGGGTTGCAGCATCAAGCGCGACATGACGGAGGGCGAGTACGTTGCGTTTTTCGAAGAGCGCGGGTGGACATACGATGTGGAGAAGGAGACGCGCATGTACTTGGCAGACGATGTGAAGTGTTTGATGGGTGTTGTGGAGAAGTTTCGGCAGGGCTGGCTGGACATGCCGGAGTCTCCTGAGCTGTTCAAGAGCTGCACGATTGGTCAGATGTGCCATTCGTATTTCCTGGAGCATTACCTGGCGGTGGGTAAATATCCATGTTTGGATGTGTGCGAGGACCGTTACATCCGGCGCGCTCTGTACGGCGGGAGGACGGAGGTATTCCGCAGGATTGCTCCGGAGGGCAGCAAGATTCACTACGTGGACGTCAACTCGTTGTACCCGTATGTGATGGAGAGTCGCGATTTGCCTTGTGGCGATCCTACATGGCACTTTCGCAAGGACGACGCACAGCTGTTTGAGTTTGCGTGTTCGAACTTTCCGGTGATGACGCGGGTGTGTGAGGAGAGGTTCTTTGAGGATGTGATGGAGCGGTTAAACAGCGGAACGGACACGCACGAGCTGTACGGCTTTTTCGAGGTGGATGTGTTGTGTTCGCTTGAGACTCGGTACCCGGTCCTGCCCGAGAAGCGCTCCACCGACGGTGGGAAGACGGAGAAGAACATGTTCACGAACATGGCGAAGCAGAAGATGGTGTACTATAGCGAGGAGTTGAAGAAGGCGATTGGCTTGGGCTACCGCGTGACGAAGGTGTGGAGCTTTTCACAGTGGCAGAGGGGTAGCGTGTACAAGGATCTGATCACGGTGCTGAAGAAGCAAAAATTATTGGGTGAAGGTAAAGACATACATGGACAACGCATCCCAGACACGCCCAAGAACCCGAGCCTCCGCGCAGCAGCGAAGACGGCGCAGAATTCGCTTTTTGGCAAAACTATTCAGTTCATTAACGAAAGCGTACAATTGGTTCACTCGCGCGAGACGCTTTTTAAAGCAATAGCAAGACCCTTCTCCAAAGTGAGCATTACCCCGGTATTTCGTAGCGAGAAATCGGATGTGGTGGAGGTGTCGACGAAGTTTACAATTCCAAAAGTACAAAAACGTTCATGTGCGTCGATTGGTACCGCCATCTTGGCGGAGGCGCGGCTGGTGTTGTATGATTATTTTGAGAAGGTGCAAGAGGTGGGTGGCGAGATTCTGTATTGTGACACGGACAGCATTGTGTTTGCAGGTGACGTGCCTCTTCCTGAGGACTGCATGCACGACTGCGAGTATGGGAAGATGAAGGTGGAGATTGATCCGGAGACGATTGCTCCGGGAGGATTTGTGGGTATGAGTCCGAAGTGTTACGCCTTCAACTTGTTGAATGGCGATCCGTATGTGCGGTGTAAGGGTGTGAGTCTGAGCTCGAACATGGAGGCTGTGACGGGCGGGATGGATGCGATGAGCGAGTTGGTGCAGGAGATGGAGAATGAGGAGTTTATAAACGGTTTGAGCCTACCGCTGGAGGCTGGGGAGATTGCGACAAAGGGTGTTAGTTTTGATAAGATGAAAGCGTTGATATGCGGTGATGTGGATGTGCTGGTGACAAGCCAGATGCAGTTTTTGAAAACAACGGATCGAATGGTGAGCGCGTACGAGAACGTGAAGATGTTGCGTTCTCATTTTGACAAGCGCTTGCTGGGTGAGAAGGGGGAGACTTTTGCGTGGAACGACTTCAACATGAACATGAAGACTATTGTGGAGAGGGAGGATGCCCGCTCGCTGAGTGACTACTTGGGAGTGGTGTTGCCTGAGGAGTTGGCGTATTTGCGCGAGGTGTATAAGGATAATGTATTTTTCGAGGGTGTGGTCAGCGCGTGGCTGCAGTCCGATTCCCCGAATGTATTGATTTATGAGTATTTTAAAAATAGCGAGGAGAGTTACGAGATCATTCTCGCAGAGTGAATCTTTTGTGTAAGTTGAATAAACTATTTAAACGAATGCTTGTTTCCCAGTGGATCGTCATAATTCATTTTCCAAACCATGAGCACCGTGAAGAAGACCGCACGCACCACAAAGAAGAACACGAGCAAGCAGAGCGCTTCCGCGTGGTGGGCGAGTGATAAGGATATGGGTGGTGATATTCCCAAGAGCGTGCAGATGCTAGGCTCCCGCACTGTGGAGTTGCCGAATGGTGCAGGCATTTTGAACTTGTTCGACGGATGTGTGGGCATTAAGTTGAGCGGCGTTAGATTGATGAGTGCGGTGGACGACAACAACAAGTGTTGCCTCGCTCTGGAAGATAAGCACTTCGACTTCTTTGAGAAGATGCAGGCGTTGTTGTTGAAGAGTAAGATTGCGGAGATCAAGCACATGATGCCTAAGTATGCGGACGCGGAGTTCCAGGGCAACGCCAAGGTGAGCGAGCAGACGGGTCAAAAGTATTTGAAGACGAAGGTTCAACTGCTAGGACCGTCCCAGACCATGGGTCTTGATGAGAAGGGTTCTAACGTGGCGAATGTACCGGCGGCATTGTCAATCCCCGACACCCTCGTTGACATTCGGGTACGCATCGATGGTGCCTATTTGACCACGGAGCGGTGCGGGATGGTGACCAAGGTCGACATTTTCAGGATTAAGTCAAAGCCCAGTGCGGAAGAGCAGGAGGAGAGTCGTGCCGCCAAGCGTGCCCGTTTCGAGGATGCGCGGAAAGAGGAGTTGCAGAACTTTTAGATGTACAAACATTGCATGTTATATATTTTTTAGCGGATATTAATAAAATTCATTCATGATTGAACCTTTTGAACTCGAAAAGAATCGCACTGACGCTACCCTTGGTGTTGGTGAAGTGACGGACGGGAATTTGGACACATCCATTTTGGATCGCCCCTTGAAACGTCTGAACAACTTTGACCCCACCGATCCGTTTGAACGTTACTTGCGTGAGCAAGAGCCGTATACCAGGGCTCACCAGGATCGTGTCGGCAGGGTACCGGGAAGGAACGACCACAAGTCCGATTTCCAGGGAGAAGAACAGATTGGCGAGCGCGGTACACTGGTATCGGAATATGACATGGTGGAGGGTGGGGGCGGAGGTCGTCGGGAGAACGCGTCAGTTCTCATTCATAACTACTTAGATAGCGAGGTGGGGTATGTACCCAGTATGATGGAGACTATTCACCCCATTACGAATTTAAAGGTGGATGAGCCCGTGTTGGAACCGGGTATTACGTTTATTGATTCGCGTAAGAACATGGCAACGCGTTTCTAATAAAACTATTAAGCAGTAAGATGCGACATATCTTTCATCACATTCAGTTCATTGACGTGCTCAATGTGCGCGACGTCGGCCTCCGAGCACGTGCGCAGAAGTATGAACACGACATCCATCATGGAGTTGACTTCACAGCGGTAGAGTTTGTAGTTCCCGGCAGCAGGGTCAGGGTGGAGAAATTGACCGTCGGAATCGGTGGTATAGAATTTTCCGGCGAAGCAGATGCATGTGAAAGGCATGGGCTTGTTCTCGTCTTCGACATCCTTACTTTCCTCATTTCCCTCATCATCCGGCGAAAGGCGACGCTTCTTCGTTTCATTCTCGACTCGCATTTACGTTATGACCCTGCAATGTGTTTTTAATCTCGCATTTTTAAAGCCAAAAGAAACATATCAATAAAGCGAAAAAGAGTCATTTTGAAATGGACTTGGAAGACGAGGACCGTTACGACACGTGTCGCGGATGCGGAAGCTACGATTTCTTTTACGATGTGGTAGCCTATGAGGCCTCATGCCGCCAGTGCGGACTGGTGAACTCGTTCGAGACGGACTACGTGATCGACTACCGAAAGCCAAAAACCTACTTTAAGCACAACTACTTCAGCCACTCGATTTTAATGGGTGCGATGAAGGTGGGGTTTAAAATATCGCGTCAAGACATGACGGAGTTTGAGCGGATGTACAAAGTGGTTGTGGACAGGTTTTACGAGCTGGAACCGTACCACAAGCGTAAGAATATGATAAGCGCTAAATTCGTGTTATGGAAGTTGGCCCCGTTATTGGGCTACGATGTATCGCCCTACATCAAGTTGCCCAAAAAACAAACGCTCGCCAAGTTGGAACGCATGTGGAACGTGTTAAATCCATTTGATTAATTTTTTATATAACAGTAATAAAGTATTCAACAATGGATCCTGTGATTAACTCTCTCGTTCAAAGCCCGCTGGTACGCTCTATGAGCACGGTACCTTCCAAGTCTGCAAGTTTCGTCCACGGCGTGCGCGACAACGTGCCCCCCTTTTCCTTTCAGAAGGTGGTCGTGAAACCGTGGAACAACCCTAGCAAAACGACTCAGGATCAGAGTCATAAGTTTCGCATTCCGCAGTTCGGTACTCTGAACCGCGCGTACTTGCGTATCAAAACTAGAAATCAGGATCCCGATTCTCCACCCGCCCTTGTCGAGGCAGATTACGACACTCTTCATGATAAGACATCCCTCGTGGCTCCTGTCGAAGCCGACTACGATGGGGTGAAGGGTAAAGTTCGTATCCCTTGGGTTCACCCCATTCAGCAACAGGGCGCTGTGCGCAAATCTTCACCATTCGGTAGCGGTGGTGCTGCAGCTATTTGGCCTGAGAATTTGGTAGACCCCGAAACCGGTGTCGAAATGGGTGCGTTTGGCGAGGATCGGTATTTTACTAACAACGTCTCTATTTCGGATCCTGAAGCGTTTGCTGGCAAGGCATCCAACGCGTGGAACGCTATTAACATTTTGGACGAGATGCGTTTGACAACCAATGGTAAACTTGTTGAAACGGTGTATGGGGAAACGATTCCTTCCGAAGTCCTAAAAATGGCTCCAGGACTGCGTGACTATTATTTGCGCGGTATGGTGGGTTACGCTTCGTCCACTGTAACCGGGGATTTCCGGGACGAGCTGGATGAGTATGCACCGTGGGATCCTACTGCCTGTACTCGTGATGGCTACGGACGTTTGTCTACTTCAGTACAACTCGCTGACGTCGGCTATCACGCTATCAGCACCCTTCATAATCATGCGCAGTTCATTGTGCCTGTCACGTTATCGAGTTTGAAGACTCTGAGCAAAAACTATCAAACCCGCTTCGTGGAGGATCTGGAGCTAGAGGTTAAGACGAAGGCACTGGGTAGGGGTTTCAACGAGTTTACCGCCAGTGATGGAATTACTTATCACGATGTGGAGCTTGTTTTGATTTATCACAACTGGCACGATAACATTGAGAACACGATTCGAAACAGCAATTATAAGCGCGGCGTGCCTGCCAGTGTGTACTCGACGAACTGGGTGCGCGCTGCTACCACTGTCAAGGTGGTGAGCGACACTCTCCCTCTATCCATTCCTATTACCTCAAGGAATTTGGTGACCGAGATTTTGGTGGTTGCAAGGTCTAAAAGCGCCGGCGATACGTATTGGGGTACCAGTGCGATGTCCAGCCGCAAGAGTGACTACGTGATTAATTACCTTGGGAACATGTCATATGGGATTGAGTTCACAGGTTCTGGCAAGTCTATTTGGAGCGGTAGGAATTCTGAGTTGATGGGTCCGGATAGTGCCGATTATGATTTGACCGAAAGGCGTCTGGAGGGTGGAGACTGCGGTTATGGAGGTTTACTCCGTTTGGGTGGGGGCAACACGATGCCCGATAAGGAGGCTAATCCGGGCTTTTACGATCATTCTGCTACTGAGAAAATGAAAGTCAGCGGCTATAGGGGTACCCAGGGCGGTGTTGATTACAGTTTTGGAGATAACATGTGCACCCTCCGATTCGGATTCCAGTCGACTGACGAGTTTTACAGCGGAGGCATTGCCCTGCAGACCATTTCAAACCCGACTATTAAGATTACTCCGCCCTCTTATAACGGCGAGGTGGATGGGTGGGTGGGTAAGCAGGTTGAGTTTGATGTGTACGTGAAGCATGCTAATTTGGTCCGGATTGATAGTGATACGGGTGCTGTATCCCGCACGCTGGATGTGTAACTCTTTTTTGATGTAAAGTAATAAAGTGTACCATGGACAAAACCATTCAAAGTTTGACTCAAAGCGCAATCGTTCAGAAGCTCTCTGAAACAGAGCATCACCTCAAGCGATTTACGTACGACATTCCGGATAACGCCCCGTATCGATCACTCCAAAAACTTGAAATTTTTCCCTTTTCGGGCGATAATCATCCGGACTCGACCATCCGATTCAAAATCAAGCGCAGCGGGTACCTAAATCGTCTCTATGTAAAGGCGACTGTATACACTCCCGTTCAGGCGGTGAAAACAAACGCCGAGCCCGACATTACAGCTTCAAAAAATTCCAAGGGTCCTGAACATTTCGCAAATTTTTTCAATCATGCACGTCTCTTTATTGGGGGAAAGTGTGTGGAGACCCTGTACCCCGAAAATATTTTGCACACAGCCTTTTCAAGCGACGTCTGTGTGGCCGATAACCTTCAACTAGGGATGATGGGGTATGGAAGTGCGTTGGGTCCGGATGAATTGGGGGACCAACATTTTGGAATGATCGTCCCCGTGCAGGGTCCCGACCTACCACACTACCAAAAGTTCTTAATCCCGCTGGACTTTTCGGCTTTCCGCTTTTACAAGGATTCGATCGATACAAACTTTTTGCAGGATATTGAGATCGAAATCTCAAAGCGTTCGGTGTTGCTGTATCAGCCGAGCGGTCAGGGAGCCTTCACAGACATGAGTCTTGTCTGTAAATATCACACGCTTCACCCACACTTTCGCACGCAGGTGCGTAATGCCAACTTTCAACACGAGAGTAGCACATGCGTCTCGCTCAGCAGCGAGTTAGTGGATTTCATGCCCAAGGAGGAACAAATTGCTGCAGTTCCTGTTGATGTGGGACAAGAGCCCCCCTTTCTAGGCTTTAGCGCCTATGGAAGGGAGACCTTTGACATTGACATGGACCATTTTGCAACCGACATACTCGTGTCATTTCGCATGAAACCCGAATATGCGGTGTCCGTGGATACGCTTGTCACGGAACAGAGGTCCGTACCCGGTATAGAAGGGTGGCTTCGATTCACAATCACAGTGCACGACAAGGTGGTCTACCAAAAATTCGGATGGGAAATGATACGCGAGTCGTTTAACGCTTCGGCTGGTTACATTGGTGATGTCAGTCTGACGGCAGAGGCGCACAAGACATTCGGGATCGAGGAGTTCTTTACAAAGGACGAGTATATCACAGACTCTATGGATTTTGGGTCTGCTACTGACCTTTCTATTGATCAACACACTCGCACGTATCGCGCAGGACGTTCCCTGTACAGAATTCCTCTAACTATGTTTGGTACGGACGAGTTTCAAAATGGTGGTCTCGACTTGAAAAGTCTTAAAAATGTTAAATTGATTGTGGAGGGTACACCGCTACTTCCTTCGGAAGAGGATCACGACCATAAAGGTGTTACCTCGCGCGTTGTTGTGCGCTATTTGACTAACCTGCGCACTGACAGTAAAACAGGCGCGGTTAGTCTATAATTTTTATATTCAAATAATAAACCTGTAAAATGGATGTTACTATTCAGTCTCAAATCCAGAGCCCTCTGGTCAGGACGTTGCAAAGCGTGCCAACCAATAGTTCAAATTTTATCCACGGTATTCCGGACAATACACCCCCCTTCTCCAAAAGTACCGTGAAGGTTCGAAGCACCTCGGGAGATCCGAATAAACTGGACGATTTGCACGTCTTCAAAGTACCTCAGAATGGACATCTGAATCGCGCTTTCCTGTTTTATCGCATGTACGGCCATGTTAACAGCACCAGAGCGATATCGACGGATACAGACAACCCCTTTTCGTTCGGTGAAGGAATCGAGTGGATTCAGTTAAGAACGCATAACAACATCATACAGACCCTATATCCTGCTGCCTTGACTTATGAAGTTGCCTCACTTGCCAAGGGGGAGCAAATGCTAAAGAATAACATTCAAGGTCTTGCGGGGTATTATGCCCAGGATGAAAATGGAGCTTTACGGGATCCCCCCGTTCTTCAGAAGCCAACGTATCGAATCACGCCCACGGGAGGGGTTGCCGATTTTGAGCAACTTGCCATTAAGGACTACCTTATTCCCCTCCCTTTCAGTTCCACCATGTACTTGAAGGACAATTTGCAGACGCGCTTAATGGAGGATTTGGAGATTGTTGTGAAGACGAGAACGTCCCCGACTCAGGCGCCCATTCTGGCTCATGACGGTCCCATCGCTATTACGGATAGGAATGATCTAGAATTGACTCTCGACTATATTAATTTCCATGAAAGTGTTGAAGAGGCTATCCGGAATGAGAATTTCAAGCCCGACGTGCCTGCAGCCCTTCTGCAGAGTGATCACCGACATTTTACGGCGCTCCACAAATCGACAAAACTTGCAGGCAGTGCGGGAACTTCCCAAATTTATGAAGTTGATTTGAATTGTGACGGGCTCGTTACGGACATTTTCGTCGCAGCTCGAATTCATCCTGCGGGTAGGCAGTACTCCCGATACGAAACCTTCCACAACACAGCTTTCCATTTTGAGCTACAGAGCGGTGGCGAAAGCATCCTGTCAGGTTTCAAGTTTGAATTCGATGGTATTGAGAGTCGAAACTATAGCACGATATCTCGCCAATTTCAAACGGAGGGTCTTCTCCCTCTGCGTTGGTCGGGTGCGGGAGCGCACATTCGTCTAGCTCTCAACAACACCGACGAGTACTTTGACGGTGGTATTTCCTTTCAGTCTCTGGTGAATCCTAAGCTTATTATCACAGCTACATCACCCACCGCAACGCCACACCTATTTTCAACTGATTTGGGGGCTGGCGATCAGAGTAACCTTGAAGACATTGTTTCCAGTCCTACCCTACTTGAATTTGATGTGGTGTTGAAACACAAGGTGCTTCTGCGCATCGATGGGAACACGGGTAAAATCGCAAAGAGTCTTGAATCTTAATAAATTTTATACACAACTATTAAAATGGTGGCAAAACGATTTAAAAATTTGCTGTTCGACAAAATAGCCAGAATTGGTGGCGACTCTGTCGAGGATATTTTACCACATTTGAATGCTGTAGAGAGTGAGTATGTCCTGTCAGTTTCCAACAGGACACACTCAAAGGTTGAGCTGTTGAGAAGGGTACAGGCAAACGTGACAGCGGCTAGGCAGAAAGTTTTACAACTTCTAATGATGGCTCCTCAGCGTATGGTGGTTGAAAGCACTAAACGCGAGCGTCCTATGATCGTACAACGCGCGCCGCGCGCAAAAATCGGGAAAGGTGAAAAGGTTGACCCCCCGCCTCAAAAGCGTGAGTTAGGCTCTAGTGCTGAGGAGCGTGAGATTATCGATTTGACTCGAAACGTGGAGAAGCAGCTTGATGCGATCGATGTTACAGCGTCGGATGCTATCGAGCAAATTCAGGCCGTACAACTCCCGCCTCCACGACGTAAAGGAAAAAAGCCGAGAGGGCTGCTAGAGGGGGTTCCACGGGGTTCCGACATTGAGCTAACATCCTCGGAATCTATTTCCTCAGAGTCGAAAGGGGTTCCCAGAGGTTCGGACATTGAGCTAACATCCTCGGAATCTATTTCTTCAGAGTCCAAAGGGGTGCCGAGAGGTTCGGACATTGAGCTAACATCCTCCGAATCCATTTCTTCGGAAAGTGTAGACGAAGCCAAAGCTCCTTCACCTGAAAGTGTGCGAGAGCGACGTCAAGCGCTCCGACGACGCGTGGAGGAACAACGTTTACGTCAGGAAAGCGATAGTGATGTACCCATACCCCCACCAGCCATTCCGGAGAGCGAGAGTGATGTACTCAGTCCGGACGCCTTTAGTGTTGATACATCTTCAGAAGAGTTTACCGAAAGCGATGTTTCTACTGTTCAACTTAATGAAAGCGATTTTGCTTCCTCAGAAACTGTTCAGTTGAATGAAAGTGATTTTGCTTCCTCAGAAACCGTTCAACTGAATGAAAGTGATTTTGATACCGTACCGAGCGGTAGTGAAAGGGATACTGTTCATATTGTAGACCCCGACGGAAACCCTCTTCCTCCTGATACGGAAGGTGAGGGTGAGGGAGGTGGTTCTAAAGAGGCCAAGCCATTGACTGAAGCGGGACCTGTTGAGGATACTGTGGAAGCCATTGGTGGAGAGACCAAGGGGGATGGAGCTGATGGACGGGACGATCTCATGGATGCGGATGAGGCCAAGACGTTGCTTCCCGAGGACTTTCGGTGGCAGACCAAGGATTCCAATTTCTTCCGACGCGGACAGCGTGG
>ENA-UZWW01000039-UZWW01000039.1-metagenome-genome-assembly--contig:-Day-5--50m-contig-39_pt1 | contig 14701 bp, 11 predicted proteins | sample MGYA00260348_ERZ794908 | MGnify/ENA metagenome assembly ERZ794908
GCCTCGTCAATTTATGTTGCTAAAAAAAACTGATGAAAAACAATACAGAAAAAGTTTCTAACAACAGTTTTTTTGAAATCATAAACAATCTTCTTAAAAAGAAAGAATCATTCATTTGTTCTCGCCTTCCCGGTTCCAAACAGGTCAATCTTAACTCTGGAATTATAACAGAATTAAAGCGCTCAGAAATACAAGAAAAGGGAATCTTTGTAATGCCATTTAGTGAAAAAAATTTAGGCTTTATGTTAAGTCCCTCTATCAATTTCGAAACTATCATTGAAAAAAAATTAAATTCAAAAAACAATAGTTTTTTGAACGTAAAAGACTTTGTTAAAAATGAAGAAAAGGAAAGCTATACTCGTTCAGTTAAAAATTTAATAAAAGAAATTGATAAGGGAAAATTATCAAAAATAGTATTCTCGAAAAAAATAACTTTAAAGCGTCCGAATTCAAATTACGTTTCAATTTTTAAAAATATTCTTGATTCATACAATGATGCTTTCTGTTATTTCTTTTACACCCCAAAAGAAGGGGTTTGGATGGGTGCTAGTCCAGAACTTTTATTTAAAAAAGAAAAAAACTCTATTTTAACTATGGCTTTAGCAGGTACAAAATTCAATATTAGTTCAGAGTGGGGAAACAAAGAATATTCTGAACAAAAAATAGTTCAAGATGAATTAATTGAAAATCTTAGCCCTTTGTGCTCTTCTCTTTCGTTTGGAGAAACAGAGACGGTTTCTGCGGGAAAAATACAACACTTAAAAACAAGTTTTGAAGGAACAACCCAAGCCTCAACTATTAAACTTATCAATGCTCTTTTTCCTTCTTCTGCAATAGCTGGCTATCCAAGAAAAACTGCTTTAAAATTGATTTCAAAGTATGAGTTACATGAAAGATCTTTTTATTCTGGTTTCCTTGGGATGTGTAAAGGCAATAACTCTTCTTTCTTTGTAAACTTAAGATGTTTTAATGTTAAAGATGACAAAATATCACTTTATGTCGGGTCTGGAATAACAAAAGATAGCGACCCAGATAATGAATGGATGGAAATTTTAAAAAAATCTGAAACAATGTTAAATGTTATTTTTTAACAACTTTTGTTTTCATTTTCTAAATTTGTTTCACAAATGATGTATCCAAAAATTAATTCCGCTCAAACGATTATTCTTTATTGTGAAAAGTTTGAGTTTTTCAATATTGTTATTTCTCCAGGATCAAGGAACGCTCCCTTAGCTATTGGCTTTGCCTCAAATAAAAAGTTTGACTGTTATAGTATTGTAGATGAGCGGTCTGCTGGATTTTTTGCTTTAGGCATGTCACAGCAGACGCAAAAACCCGCCGTTTTAATCTGTACATCTGGATCTGCACTTCTTAACTATTACCCCGCAATTGCAGAAGCTTATTATAGTGACATTCCTTTAATTGTTATTTCAGCTGATAGACCTGATTATAAAATAGGTATTGGTGACGGACAAACAATTCAACAAAAAAAAGTTTTTGGAAATCATGTTGTTGATTTTAAAAACTTGATTCAGGATGTTAATCATAGCACTGGTTCTGTTTTAGAGAGCAACAGTCAAAGCTTAATTCCTGATTCGTTAAATACAGCTGGGTTATTAAAACTTCAAAAAAGCATTCAAAGCTCTAATGAAAAAACAATTGCTGATTTGTTTGCAAAAACTTTAGACTTTTCAAGACCAGTTCATCTTAATGTTCCGCTTGAGGAGCCTTTGTCCGATTTTATAAACCAACCTTCAGTTAAGGTTAAAAGCCAAATAAAATATACTTTAAAAAACAATGATCTTACTGTTTTTGACAGTCCTCTTATAAAAGGTTATAGTAAAATAATGATTCTTTTAGGTTGTAACGATAAAGAAATGCTGAGTCAGAATGTAGTAAATGAGCTGTCAAGCTTTGAAAATATAGCAGTGCTAAAAGAAACTACTTCAAACATAAATAACGCCTCTTTTTTTGGCAAAATAGATCAACTGATTGCACCTATTGAACTTTCTAAAAACAACCCTGATTTGTTCAATAAATTAAAACCAGAATTACTGATTACAATTGGGGGAATGGTCATCTCAAAAAAAATAAAAACAATGTTAAGAGCATATAGGCCACTTACTCATATTCATTTAGGGCAAAACAATGCTAAAGACACTTTTTATTCAGGTGTGGAACATTTTAAAATTAATCCTGACTTGTTTTTTAAAACATGTTTAAAGAAACTTGCCTTAGACTATAATTATAAAAAACTTTGGAATGATCTTTCAAAAAAAAGAGCTCTAGCTCACAAAAAGTATATTAAAAACTCTCCGTTTAGCGATCTAAAAGTTTTTTCTCAACTTGAATCTAAAATTCCACTTAATTATAATATCCAAGTTTCTAACAGCTCAACTATTCGTTACATGCAATTATTTGACTTTGATAAATTTTCTAAAGTTAATTGTAATAGAGGAACTAGCGGAATAGACGGAAGCACATCCACTGCCGTTGGAGCTTCTGTTAAATCAATAGCCCCAACTCTTTTAATAACAGGAGATTTAAGCTTTTTCTACGACGCTAACGGATTGTGGAGCTCTCATATAAAACCAGATTTTAGAATTATAGTGGTAAATAATAAAGGAGGTGGTATTTTTAAAATTTTACCAGGCTATAAAAATAGTCTGATTTCTGCTGAGTTTATTGAAACAAGACACGAACTAACAACAAAACACTTGGCTAAAATGCACGGTTTTGGTTATTTAAAAACAAATTCTGAAATTGGATTAAGATGGCGTCTTCGTACATTTTTTAATAAGTCTTCTAAACCAAAAATTTTAGAGATACATACAAACTCCGATTTAAGTTCAGATTTGCTTAAAAAATATTTTATTAATTTGAAATAAACATAAGTTCTGAAGGATAAGAAAGCGCTATATTTAATAAATTTTTACTATGAAAGCAGTTTGGCAGAAAATCAAAAGTTATTCAGATATTAAATTTGAATTATATCATGGAGTGGCTAAAATCACTATTAATAGGCCGAAAGTGTACAACGCTTTTAGGCCTGAAACTAATATTCAAATGCTTGAGGCAATTGATATTTGCAAAGAAAGAAATGATATAGATATTGTGGTTTTTACAGGTGAAGGCGAAAAAGCTTTTTGCAGTGGAGGCGATCAAAACGTAAAGGGTTCTGGAGGTTATATTGGAAAAGACGGTGTCCCTAGGCTAAACGTTTTGGATTTACATAAAAAAATTAGAGAAATTCCAAAGCCAGTGATTGCAATGGTTAACGGTTTTGCAATTGGAGGAGGTCACGTACTACATGTTGTTTGTGACCTTACAATTGCAAGTGAAAATGCAGTTTTTGGGCAAACAGGTCCTAAAGTTGGTAGCTTTGATGGCGGGTTTGGTTCGTCATATCTAGCTCGTCACGTAGGACAAAAAAAGGCTAGAGAAATCTGGTTTTTATGCGAACAATATTCTGCTAAAGAAGCTCAAGACATGGGTATGGTAAACAAGGTTGTGCCTTTGAAAGATTTAGAAAATACCGTTTTGGAGTGGTGTTCTATAATGCAAAAAAGAAGTCCGCTTGCGTTGAGAATGATAAAAAGAAGTTTAAATGCAGAGCTAGATGGTCAACATGGATTAATGCAATTAGCTGGTGACGCTACTCTTTTGTATTATTTAACCGAAGAAGCTCAAGAAGGCAAAACCGCTTTTCTTGAAAAGAGAAGCCCTGACTTTAAAAAATATCCTAAATTTCCTTAATAATTAAATATTGTTTTTAAAAAATACTTCGTTACTAAAAGCATGGATTTCTGCAGGGAGAATCAGAACACTTCCGCTTTCTGTTTCAGGAATTTTAATTGGTTCTTCTTATGCGTATTTTTTAGGAAAATTTTCATTTTCTATTTTTTTTATTGCAATTCTAACTACCGTCTCATATCAATTACTCTCAAATTTTGCAAATGACTACGGAGATGGTGTAAAAGGCACTGATGACAATAGAATAGGCCCAAAAAGAACCGTACAATCTGGGCTAATATCTCGTGTTTTAATGAAAAAAGGTGTGGTTATTTTGTCCTTAACTTCTTCATTTTTAACGCTAACACTTATCGTTCTGGCTTTTGGGTTAGACTCTTTTTACGTTTTAATTTTTGCTGCATTAGGTGGACTAGCAATTTTCTCAGCCATTAAGTATACAGTTGGGAAATTTGCATATGGATATTTTGGGCTAGGTGATTTATTTGTTTTTATTTTTTTTGGATTAATAAGTGTTTTAGGATCAAATTTTTTATTTGACTCTGTTTTGGAATTTAAGCTAATAAGCCCGTCAATTGCACTAGGACTATTAAGTGTTGGGGTTTTAAACTTAAACAACATGAGGGATATACAAAACGATGCTGAATGTGGTAAAAAAACACTTGCCGTTGTGTTGGGCGCACAAAAAGCAAAACTTTACCACCTTGTTATTACAAGTTTTGCTCTTTTCTTAATTTGCCATTTTCAATACGAATTAAATATTTCTTCTAGTTCTCTTAATTTCTTTTTAATCATTAATTCATTAGGTCTTATTTTTCATATAGTTAAGGTTCATAAAGTCTCTAAGCCAATAGAATATGATAAGTATCTTAAAGTTTTGGCTTTACATGCGTTTCTTTTTTCTGTTTTAATTTCTTTTTACTTTTTTAAAATCGTAATCTAATGAAAGCTTTTTATTTCAAACATATTCTAAACTTTCACAACCCTAGCGGAACTTCCAGGGGCGTCTTAAACCAAAAAGAAAGCTGGTTTATTGTTATTTATGGTGATAATAAAACTGGAATTGGAGAGTGTAGTTTAATAAAAGGATTAAGTCCTGATCCTGAAAACAACTTTGAGCAAACGCTAAAAAAAGTGTGTAAAAATATTTCAGCTGGATATGATACTTTGTCGTCTGGTTTAAATTCTTATCCTTCAATATTATTTGGACTTGAAACTGCCTTTCGTTCATTGGAATCCTCAGACCCTCTAACGCTTTTTCCCTCTCCTTTTACAAAAAATCAAGACTCTATTCCAATAAATGGATTAATCTGGATGGGGCAAAAAAACTTCATGATCAATCAAATCAAAGAAAAAATTGATACGGGGTTTGATTGTCTCAAAATTAAGATTGGTTCTCTTGATTTTAAAACAGAGATTGATATAATAAAAAGCATTAGAAAAGAATATTCTTTGAAAGATTTGGAAATAAGAGTAGACGCTAATTGTGCCTTTTCTTTTTCAGAGTCTCTGGAAAAACTAAAAAAATTATCTGACTTTTCAATCCACTCTATTGAACAGCCAATACAAACTCGGCAATGGGAAAATATGGCTTTTTTATGTGAAAGATCCCCCCTAGCAATTGCTTTAGACGAGGAGCTAATAAACGTTCCAGACTCTGAAAAGGAGAAAATGATTGAATTAATTGATCCGGAATATATAATATTAAAACCTAGCCTTATCGGGGGGGTGAAAAAATGTGAAGACTGGATTGATATTGCTGAAAAGAGTAATGTAAAATGGTGGGCGACTAGTGCGTTGGAAAGTAATATTGGGCTTAATGCAATTGCTCAGTGGGTTTATAAAAAAAAAGCAACTATGAAACAAGGGCTTGGAACGGGGAAACTTTTTTCTAACAATATTTCATCGCCTTACATTATTGATAAAGGTCAGTTAAAATACTCTACAGAAAACAAATGGGATCTTTCGTTATTTAATCAACAAAAACAATTATTGATATAATGAACTCAGTTTTTTACAATAATGATTTTAAATTTAATGGCGTTTCTTACCCGTTAGAATCTTTATTGTCAAACTCTAAAATTAACCATAATAATCTTTTTCAATTTCTAAAAAAGTGGACTGACAAAAGTTCAACTGTAGAGTTACAAACCTCAGGATCAACAGGCGTTCCCAAAAAACTACACATGTCTAAAAGCAAAATGATTCTTTCTGCCAAAAGAACAGGTGCGTTTTTAAATTTACAGCCTGGAGACAAGGCTCTTTGTTGCTTGCCTTTGGACTATATAGCAGGAAAAATGATGGTGGTAAGAGCTCTTGTTTTAGGACTAGATCTTTACTTAATAAAGCCTTCAAAGAATCCTTTAAAGACGTTCTCTAACAGATTTGATTTTGTGGCATTTACACCATATCAATTAGAGCATTCTATACAACACTTAGGCAAAATAAAAACCCTTATTGTTGGTGGAGGTCCAATTAACGAAAAAACTAAAAAAATTCTTTATAAAAACGAAACTGATGTTTACGAGACTTACGGGATGACTGAAACAGTCTCTCATGTTGCCTTAAAACATGTTAGTCAAGGAAAGCAAGAATTTAAAGCGCTCAAAGGTGTTCGTTTTGAAACAAAAAATAATTGTCTTAAAATATTTTGTGATTCTATTTTGACAAGCCCTATTATGACCAATGATGTTGTAAATCTAATTTCTGAAAAAAGGTTTGTTTGGAAAGGAAGGGTGGACTTTGTTATTAATTCTGGGACGATAAAAATTCACCCTGAAGAATTGGAAAAAAAACTAAGCAAAGCGATTTCAGTGCCCTTTGTTATTATGGGGATTCCTGATGAAAAATTTGGAGAGAAAATTACAATTGTGTTTGAAGGAGAAGCGCCACATAATTTTAAAGATTTGATTGAGGGCCTAGACTTTTTTGAGAAGCCAAAAAAAGTTTTTACTTTGGATGTTTTTCCAAGAAATAATAACAAGGTTTTAAGAAAAAAAATTATTGCGAAAATATTAAACTCATATGGATCAAACTAAAAGAGAAGAGTTTTGGAATACATTAACTCACTTTATAGGAATAGTTTTAAGTCTTGTTGGCCTACCGTTATTAATCTTGGCTAATAACAATTTGTCTTCTTTTAGTCTTGCTAGTATTTTGTTTTTTGAATTTGGTTTATTGTTTGTTTATACTTCCTCTACCCTTTATCATTATGTAGATAACGTCGAACTTAAAAAAAAATTAAGAACATTAGACCACATAAGTATTTTTTATTTAATCGCAGGTTCCTACGCCCCTGTTTGCCTAATTACGCTTTACAATGATTCTGGGATTGGAGTTTTTATAGCGGTTTTAGCAATAATGTTTATAGGCACCTTTTTTAAGTTGTACTATACTGGTAAATATGAAAAGTTTTCTCTTGTTTTATACCTAGCAATGGGATGGTTAATAATTTTTAAAATTAATACCCTTACTGATTTAATAGAATTTAATGGATTAGTATTAATAGTAGCAAGCGGATTGCTTTATACTTTTGGAACTTTTTTTTATTCTTCAAAAACAATAAAATATTCGCACGCCATTTGGCATTTATTTGTTCTTGGAGGTAGCGCCACTCACTTCTTTTTTGTTTTGTTTTTTGTTGTTTAAATCTTGTACCTTTAATCATGCTTCTAAAAAACTCCAGACGAAATTTTTTAAAAAAAAGTGTTTTAGCAAGTGTTGCTTCTACATCTTCACTCTCTTTTACTAGTGGCTTTTTAAATGATAAAATTATTGGTCACGGAGATTTTAAATTTAAATTAGATAAAAAGTGGAGCTCTCAAGACATCTATAAACATCCTGTTAATCATTGTCATGAAATGGTAATTGACAGCCGAAACAAGCTTTACATGACTACTACTCATGTTAAAAACAATATTTTAGTCTACAACAGAGACGGTAAAGTTTTAGACTCTTATAATCTAAATCTACCTGGCGCTCATGGCTTAACGCTTTCAAACGAAGGGGGGGATGAATTTTTATATGTCACTGATCCTGACAATAATAAGTTTTGTAAAACAACTTTAAAAGGAGAAAAAATATTTGAATTTGAAGCCCCTAAAGAAATCTCAGAATATACATCAAACTCGATGTTTAAGCCAACGGAAGTTACAGTAGCTTCAAATGGAGATTTTTATGTAGCAGATGGATATGGCTTGGATTTTATTATTCAATATGATTATTCGGGAAATTACATTCGTCATTTTGGAGGGCGCGGAAATAACGATAATCAATTCGATTGTTGCCATGGTGTAACTATTGATACAAGAGATCCTAAAAATCCTTTTTTACTGATCACCTCCAGATCAAAAAATGAGTTTAAGAGGTTTACTATGGATGGAAAATGGATGGAAACAATTAAAATGCCTGGGTGCTATATTTGTAGGCCTGTAATTAAAGACGATTATTTGGCTTTTGCTGTTATCGTTACAAAAGATTGGGGAAGATATGACGGAATGTTAGCTGTTCTAGACAACAACTATAAGGTTGTTTCTATGCCTGGCGGAAACTCTCCAAAATATATTGACAATTTACTTCAACGACCAGCGCATGACAATGTGAGTTTTAGAAATCCGCACGATGTTTGTATTGATAATGATTGGAATGTATATGTCCCCCAGTGGAACTCGGGCAAAATATTTCCAATCAAATTAACAAGAGTCTAATTATGGTCAAATATTTATTTTTATTATTATCAATCACTATGTTTTCTCAAGGATACGAAACCCAAAAATATGAAGTCATCAAACAAATAGAAAATATCGAAATACGCTTTTATCCCCCTTCGTTAATGGCAAAAGTTAACTCAAGAGGTGGTTTTTCAAAATTATTTCAATATATCAGCGGGAAAAATGATAAAAGCGAAAAAATTGCAATGACAACACCCGTTCATATGTCTGGTGAAAATAACAAGTCTATTATGGAATTTGTATTGCCTTCCAAATATTCAGTAGAAAACATTGCCGTTCCAAATGATAAAAATATCGAGATTTATAACTCTAAGCCTGGTTATTATGCGGCAATAACATATGGCGGTTATTCCAACTCAGAAAAAGTTAAAAAAAATCATTCTAGTTTATTAAATAAGCTTAAAGCTGAAAATTTAAAGATTTTGAACAGTCAGCCTGTAGTGCTTTCTTACAATAGTCCTTATAAAGTTTTCAACAGAAGAAATGAGGTTTTGGTTGAGGTTGAGTTTTAGGTCTCTGAGTCTTTAAAGTTTATTTTCGGATCCATAATTTCAATGATTAACCCTTTTAGTTCTTTCTCAAAACTAACGATACTGGAACTGTCTATTAAATCTGTTTGGGAGTTTTTAATTTTTAATCTCATAATTCCGTTGCTTAAGTTTCTAAAGGAAATTATTCCGGCTGAAATTTTTTCACATTTATTACTTTTATGATACATCCAGACATAGCACATTAACTGCATTGCTTTTGTTCTTAACGGGTCACTACAAATCAAACTCATCTCCTTAATTGTCAGATTACTAGAGTTAACTAACCCTGTTTTATAGTCAATAATTCGAATTACTCCGTTTTTTTCATCAATTCTGTCAATAACTCCAGTAATTGAAACCTTTGTCCTGTTTTCTATATTTAAGAACTCTTTTATTGGCTTTTCAAGAGCGATTATTTTTATCTTACTTCCATTGTTTAAGTCGTTTAATTCGTTTTGAATTAAAGTTTGTAACGCGCTTTTAATTACTTCAAAAAGTATTAAATTCTTTCCAGAATTAAACAATTCATTGTTTACAGAAAATGCGTTTTTTAAAGTTTTGTTAATGTTTAACAAAGCTTCTTTTAAATCTTTTTTTTCTAAGTCTTTACCAACAAAAGGTTTGTAAAGCGCTTCAATTGTTTCATGAAAAACCAGCCCAATTGTTTTGTGGTCTGCTGACCCTTCGTTAATTTTTTCCTTTTTTAAATTTAAAAGCTTTTGGAAATAGTATTCTTTTGGATTTTTAATATATGTTTCTAAAGAAGATGGGGAAAATCCTTTTAAAGAAATTTCTTTAATTCTTTTTAATGCAGAAGGCGTTTTTTTTAAGCAGTCTTTCGTTGATTCGCTTTCAAAATTAGATTCAGGCTTACAATACTCTATTTTGTGATTTGGGTTTTTTTCAAGCTCAAGCTGATATATAAACCTGCTTTTTTCTGCTTTTTTCAATCCTTCCTCTTGAGAATTATAAATCAAAAAAATGTTTTTTGCCCTTTGTATTAATCGATAAAAATGATAACTATAAATTCTGTCTTTCTCGTTGTGTGTCTGTAGGTTGTGTTTAGCTTTTAAGTCGAATGGAAGTAGTGATTCATAACCTCTTCCTTTTGGCATTACCCCTTCGTTAACTGAGGTTAAAATTACCGTTTCAAAATCTAAACCCCTAGACTCTAAAAGCCCCATAAAATTAATTTTTGAATCTTTATTTGGCTTATACCTTACGTTAATTTCTTTAATAAAAGAATTTATCAGTTGTTTAAGTCTTAGGAGGCTTATTTTCCCTTTACTGTTTAGTTGCTCAATTTCTTTAAGCTCTAATAAAACTAAAGAAAGTTCTTGGTTCTCAAACTCATTAAGTTTTTCTTTATGAACCAAAAATTGTAATATCATGTTTAGCTCAAGTAAAACTTCACTGCTATCTTCCCATTTTTTTGAAGAAATACTATAAACAACTTTATCTTTTTTTGTTTTAATAGAAAATGTTTTTTTTAATAAAATTTGGTTGGTTAGTTCTGGCGTTTTCTTTCCAAATGCATTTTTCAAAACATCGCTATGTAAAATCTTATTAATTAGCTTTATTGATTTAAAATTTCTTTTTTCTGTTTTTAAATCTAATAAGCTAAAAATTAGATTTTTTATTCCTGATTCTTTAACCGGAACTGAAAAATCAACTAGGTCTTCATTTAAATTTTTAGGAAAATACTGTAAAATAGGTAACATTAAGTTTTCGTCACCTAATACAACCGCTGTTCTGCCTGTCGCATAATCTCCAGGCTTTGAGAGTATTCTTCCCACTTCTCTAGCTTGACCTATGTTGCCTTGAGCTTCAATTATGCTTATCTTCTTTTCTGAATCTAAATCATTGTTTAGCCATTTGAATTTATTTTTAGAATAAAAACTCCATTCTTTTCTGTATTTTCTGATATGAAAAGAAGCGCTGTGATTTCTGTTTTTAAAACAATTCGAATCAATGTCCCAGAATATATTGCTAGAATTAATCGCAATCAATTCTTTGATGATAATTTCTTCTGCTTTTGAAAGTGCATTAAGGCCAATAAAAAAAAACCTTTTGTTTGTATTTGCTTTTTTATAGTGCTCAAGATTAACAACCGCCTCGCTGTAACACATTCCTTTTGTGCCTAGTCCCTGAATGTTTAGTTTCTGTTTAAACTCATTGTAAATCCCTGTAAGGGTTTTTAAAAATTCTTGCTTAATGTTTATGCTTGAACTGTTTTCTCCCCAGTGTTTTATTTTGTTTAGTTCAATTAATTCACTCATTACGTCTTGAACATTTAAAAGATTCTGTTCAATTTCTGATGAATCTTTTAAAAAAGAATTAACTACGTTTATGTCATAGTTTAATTCATTAACACTAGTTTTTTTTGTTTGATTATAAAGTTGATATACTTCATTCTCTAAATAGCCTTTTTTAATTTCTTTTAACCCAGATATTTCTTTAATCAATGAATCAATAGAATTAATTTTTGGAGCAAAAACGGGTTTTGTTATTGATTCAGATAAGATTTTTTTAAACTCATAAGAAGATCTTTTGTTGGGCAGTACAAAACAAATTGATTTTAAATCTGATTCTTCAAAATTAATATCGTTTATTACTTTTTTTAAAAAAGGAATCATTTATTAAAAATAAAAAAAGCGTCTGAAAAATCAGACGCTTTTTGTTATTAATAAGAAAATAAAATTTACTTAGAAGGTGGTGGTGGAATTACCTTGAATTCAACTCTTCTGTTTTGTATTCTTCCTTTTCTTGTATTATTTGAAACGTTTGGTTTGTCTTCTCCGTATCCAACAGTCATTAATCTTGAAGAAGTTATTCCATTTTCAACTAAATATTCTTTTACAGACATCGCTCTAAGTTCTGAAAGTTTTTGATTGAAAGCTTTTGGCCCTGAAGAATCAGTATGACCTTCAATCATAAATGGAATTTTAGGATAGCTGTTCATTACTCCTAAAACATCTCCTAACATGTCTTTTACCTTAGATCCTAATTCTGCTTTATTTAACTGAAAAGGAATCATTGCTCCAACAGCATTAAGTTGTCTCATAATTTCTTTAGTTGGAACTGGACATCCGTTATAAGCTGTTAATCCAGCTGAATTTGGGCATTTATCATCTTTATCTAAAATACCGTCTGAGTCTGAGTCAGGCCATGGACAACCGTTATTAGCCGCTGGACCCGCTACGTCTGCACAATTATCAACATTGTCAGCAACACTATCTCCGTCAGAATCAGGACAGCCATTCATTTCAACAGAACCTGCTTCGTTAACACAAGCGTCTTTAGTGTCTGGTACTCCATCTCCATCTGAATCAGGACAGCCATCAAATTGAGCTAACCCTGCAACATCAGGACAAGAATCTTTACTGTTTTCTATTCCATCTCCATCATTATCTGGACATCCGTTAAATGCTGGCAAGCCTGCTGTGTTTGGACAATCATCATATTGATCATAAACACCGTCTCTATCTGTATCTTTTCCTCCAAAATTAATAGCTACACCAACATTGTGTTGAAAGTGCGCTTTTAAAGCCTGCATGTCGTTGAAAGCATGCTTATATGTTGAATTAATTTTAATTGACATTTTTTCAGAAACAGGAATATTCACTCCATATCCTCCGTTTAAGGTATGAGATCTTTCTTTTCCAAACCAAGTATAACCCGTTCCTCCTTCGATAAAAGTGTTCATTTTAACACTTCCAACTTTTAATGGCAACGGCAAGTTATAATTCACAACAGCATCAAGGCTTCCTAAAAAAGTAGGGCTAATTCTAGCTCTCTGGTCTCCAAGACGAGTTATAGAGTTTAATGATGCTCTAAATCCATATGAAACATTTTCTGTTCCATATCTCATTAAGCTTACTGTATTGACAGGTGTTGACGGATTGTTCCAGTTTTCGTCGAAATTGAAATACTCACTAAACAGTCCTCCAGTTGGGTTGTCCGACGAATCAGTTCCTACAGGATGAAAGTCAATTGCATTGACTCCAATTCCGAACTGCCATTTATTGTTTTTGTCTTGAGCCAGCATAGTGCTAACTGAAAAAATCATAACAAAAACTGATAATACTTTAACTAATTTTTTCATTGAATAATTTTTTTTATAATTCTGTAGTGCAAACTTAATGAATTTATAGGATATAGGCGTTTAAAAAAANNTTTGTTCTATTTAACTTTTACTATGTCAATTGTGTTTTCTACATAAACCAATACTGAAGCCTCTAATTTGAAGCCCATATTTTCTAAAGTTTTTTGATATTTCAAAATCTGTTTTTGATCTTTTTTGGATTTTTCTCCTGTTTTGTAATCTATTATAACTACTCTGTTAGAATCTAAAAAAACAAGCCTGTCTGGCTTAATTATTTTCTTAGACTCAGTAAAGATTTCTTGCTCGCAATAAACCAAGTTGCTTTTTGAAAAATATTCATTTAAGTCCGGGTGCTCAATAACACTTTTTGACAATTTTATAACTTTGTTTTTAATGGTTTTGTCAACTGACCTTGAGAGTTTTAGCTCATTTTTTTCTTTGATATAATCGGTTTCAAATTCAATGTTGGACATAAAATCGTGAAAAACATTACCAAAAATAATTTTTTCATTTGAAAACTTCTTGTCAGGGTTAGGTTGAAAATATTTGGTTTCATACCCTTTAAAAAAGGGAGTTGGTTCATTTTTTTTAGATTTTTCTTTATGTATAGGTTTGCCCCAGTTGTACTTATTATGATCCTCTTTCCACCTTGCTGAATCTTCTAAAAAAGCTCTGATTATTTGATTGTGAGAATTAATGGATTTTATTTTAGGATATTCTGAAATCATATGAAGTTCGTCTACCGCTCTTGTCAAAGCCACATACAATAAGTTTAAATTATCTAACTCCTCATTTGAGCTTATGCTATCGTATTCCTTTTGGAAAGAGTCAGAGTATTCTCTAAAGTTTTCGTTGAAAGGAATTAAAATATTTTTTGAAAGGTTTTCTTCAAAAACAGGAAGCCAGTTTCTTTTTCCAGAATTTCTATGAGTCACAGAGTCAACAAAAGGATAAATAACGACTGGGAATTCCAGCCCTTTTGCTTTGTGAATAGTTAAAACCTGTACTGCGTTTTTTGAACTACCTGAGGGTATTTTGATTTTTGTGCTGTTTTGTTTCCAAAAAACCAAAAACTCCTTTTCGTTATTTTTGTTTTGAGAAACTTGTTCGAATATAACTTCTCTAAAGAACAGGATATACGGGTCCGTATTACTTAAATCCATCTGAAGCTCCTTAATGAAAAAATCTACAGATTCTAAAAAAGATATTTCAAAAGCCTTGTAAAGGCTGAAAATGTTTAAGTTTTTAAGAAACCTTTTTAATTCATTATTTAAGTTTTCTTTATAAAAAACAAACAGGTCTTTTGGTTTAACTAAATTGGCGAAATTGCCAATTAGTATAGCTCTAGCTTCTTGATTTCTGTTGTTGTCTTTTAATTTAATTAAGTTGATTAATAATTCTATTTTTTCAGAGTTGTCTATTGAAAGTGAGTCTTGAGATAAAACAGAAACATTGTTTTCAATTAACCACTCAGATATCTGAGACGACTGTTTGTTATCTCTGACTAAAACTGCTATTTCTGACTGTTCAAATCCCCTAGAAAGACAATTCTCTATTTGAGATAATGTTTCTTTTAACACACTCTC
>ENA-UZWW01005556-UZWW01005556.1-metagenome-genome-assembly--contig:-Day-5--50m-contig-5556_pt1 | contig 14550 bp, 10 predicted proteins | sample MGYA00260348_ERZ794908 | MGnify/ENA metagenome assembly ERZ794908
CCTATGGTCGAAATGACATTTTTTTCGGACACAACAAACATAAAATATTTAAATGAAAGATTCCAAAGCAAAAACAATCAGCACTTTTAGTCAATTTGAACTCAAACCGGCTCTACACAAAGCATTAGACCAAGTTGGTTATGAAACACCCACCCCAATTCAGGAGCAGACAATTACGTTTTTGCTGGAAAAGAAAGATGTTTTAGGACAGGCCCAGACCGGCACGGGTAAAACAGCAGCTTTTGCTCTGCCTTTGCTTTCCAACTTAAATTTACGGCAGAAAGACCCTCAGGTTTTGGTCTTAGCACCTACACGAGAATTGGCGATTCAGGTCGCAGAAGCCTTTAAAAAATATGCATCTGAAATGAAAAGTTTTCATGTGCTGCCAATTTACGGAGGTCAGGAATATCGTGGACAAATACGGGGTTTGCAGCGTGGAGTACATGTAGTGGTTGGTACTCCAGGACGCGTTATGGATCACATGCGCCGGGGCACTTTGAAACTTGGTAATCTCACCACACTTGTTCTGGATGAAGCAGATGAAATGCTGCGGATGGGCTTTATTGATGACGTAGAGTGGATTCTTGAGCAAACACCTGAGAAAAGACAGATTGCGCTTTTTTCGGCGACTATGCCGCAGCAGATCAGACGCATAGCCACAAGATATTTGAAAGATCCTGTACAAATTACCATCAAAGATAAAACCACCACTGCCACTACTATTCGTCAACGTTTCTGGCCCGTGAGCGGGATGCACAAGCTGGATGCATTGACGCGCATTCTGGAAGCAGAACCTTTTGAGGCGATGCTTATTTTTGTGCGCACAAAAACGGCCACTGTAGAGTTATCCGCAAAACTTGAGGCACGCGGATATGCTTCCACACCATTAAATGGTGATATAAAACAAAATCAGCGCGAACGCACGATCGAGCAATTGAAGAAAGGCAAACTGGATATTCTGGTTGCCACAGATGTTGCCGCGCGTGGACTCGATGTTGAGCGCATTAGTCATGTAGTCAATTACGATATTCCTCACGATACGGAAGGATATGTACATCGAATCGGGCGTACTGGCCGTGCTGGTCGTCAGGGTGATGCTATTTTATTTGTTGCTCCACGTGAAAAACGGATGCTGCATGCTATTGAAAGAGCTACAAACCAGAAGATTGAATTAATGGAACTTCCTTCAACCGAACTGATTAACGATCAGCGTATTGTAAAATTCAAGCAACGGATTACTGATACGTTGGCTACGGAAGAACTGGGTCAGTTTTATCAGATGATTGAACAGTATCAACTGGAACATAATGTGCCCGCCCTGGAAATCGCCGCCTCACTGGCCAAACTTTTACAGGGAGATTCGCCTTTTATGCTACAGGCAAAATCTCATCGGAATAAAGAAGATAAAAGTTGGCAGGAGGAAGAAACGAAACCTCGTAAAGGGCGTGATGCTGATAGGGGGAAAGAGCGGGGAAGGGAGCGTGAGAAAGGTCGTGGAAAAAATAAGGAAAGAGCTCCTAAAAAGGAACTTCCTCTGGAAGAGGGTATGGAACGTTTCCGTCTTGAAGTAGGCCATAATCACGATGTTAAACCAAACAACATAGTAGGTGCGATTGCCAATGAAGCCGGACTGGACAGTCAGCACATAGGGCGCATCAATATTTATGATGACTACAGCGTGATTGATTTACCGGAAGGAATGCCAAAAGACGTATTTAGTGACTTGAAAAAAGTTTGGGTGGCAGGCAAGCAGTTAAATATTTCGCTGATAAAAAATGAAAGGAAGCCCAGAAAATCAAGTCCCCGTGAAAGAGCAGGAAGTAAAGGAAAAGGTGGAAAGAAAAGTTTTTCTTCTCCAAAAACAGGCCGTAAAAAAAAGATGAGCAGGAAATAATAATCTACTGAGGCGGACTCAAACCTCATCAGTCTGCACTTTCCTACAACCCTCCCAGAGTGACCGGTATGAGAGGTGGTCGGCCATGAAAAGATCCGATTTTCTGCGATGTTTTTCCATGAGTATCAGCGATAATGTCCGCAACTGTCAACGCGCACATTCGTCCCTGACACAGTCCCATTCCGCATAATGCAGCATACCAAGTACTTTGCTCTGCACCCAGACAAGTCCGAAATTTTCCCGTGAAGCATTCGGCGTACTTTCCACCCTGATCCAGAAGGTTAACCTGTGCTCCCAGTTCAGCAAGACCATAGCCCACTGTCGTTCCAATAACTCCTCCGCCAATCACCAGTATACCGGAAGCCTTCATGCTTAATCAGCTTTGATTGTTTAATAAACAGTCTGAAATCTTAATGATAATATGTAGTAGCCTGACAGTGTCTGAAATGTCAATAAAATGAAACTTCATTCTTCGTCAATTTTACTATAAGATAGAGTTTCATCACACAAAAATTTCAGCATATTGTTTTGTATTAGTAATTATCTGACTACTATAATGAACCCACTTTCTTATTTAAACAACGCTGATATCGGCGCATTTGAGGGGCTTTATCAAAAATACCTGCAAGACGCTCAATCCGTGGACCCTGAGTGGCGTAATTTTTTTGAAGGATTTGAATTTTCAAAGACAGATTATACACAGTCTGCCGCAAAAAAAACCACAGAAATTCTAGCGGAAGAGTTCGCACCGGAACAATTCCAAAAAGAACTTGCAGTCAGTAACCTGATCGGCGCTTATCGCCAGCGTGGTCACATGTTCGCAAAAACCAATCCTGTACGTCCACGTCGAAAACATGACGGACCAATTGATTTGGAGAACTTTGGTTTGAGCGAAGCAGATATGGATACGGAATTTCACGCAGGTTCCAGAATTGGACTTGGAACAGCGACTTTAAGGGAAATTCATCTATTGTTGGAACAGACTTATTGCGGTTCAATTGGAGTTGAATATAAATTTGTACGGACCTTAGAGATTATCGACTGGCTGGAGCAAAAAATGGAATCCTGCCGTAATACTCCAGATTTTTCTTATGAAGAAAAAATTGAACTTTTACGCAAAACCAATGAAGCAGTTGCTTTTGAAAGTTTTCTGCATACAAAATTTGTCGGGCAGAAAAGGTTTTCGCTGGAAGGCGGAGAATCAATCATTCCTGCGCTGGACACAGTTGTTGAATATGGAGCAGAACTAGGGGTTGAGGAATTTGTCATCGGTATGGCACATCGCGGGAGGCTGAATGTGTTGGCCAATGTACTTGGAAAAACCTACAACGACATTTTTACGGAGTTTGAAGGCAAAGCATTTAGTTCAGACGGATTTGCCGGTGATGTAAAATATCACATGGGGTATTCTAGTGATAAAAAAGTACGCAGCGGAAAAAAAGTGCACTTAAGCCTGACACCTAACCCCTCGCATCTGGAAGCGGTAAATCCGGTGGTGGAAGGAATTTCACGTGCGAAAATTGACCAATATCACGAAGGTAATGTAAAGAAACTGGTGCCGATCCTGATTCACGGCGATCATTCCATGGCAGGTCAGGGTATCGTTTATGAAGTTTTGCAAATGTCACAACTGCAGGGATATGGTACCGGAGGTACACTGCATCTGGTGATTAATAATCAGGTTGGTTTTACCGCGGATTATGGAGAGGGACGTTCCAGTACATATTGTACTGATGTGGCAAAAACTACACTTTCTCCGGTATTTCACGTAAATGCCGATGACATTGAAGCTGTGGTCTATGTGATAAAACTGGCGCTTGAATTCAGGCAAAAATTTCATCGCGATGTGTTTGTAGATATTTTAGGTTATAGACGTCACGGTCACAATGAAGCGGATGAACCCAGATTTACACAACCTGATTTGTACCGGCGTATTGCCAAGCATCCTCGGGTGCGTGAGGTTTACAGGAAGAAGCTCGTTGATTCCGGTAGTTTGACAGAAAAAGATACTAAACAAATGGAGGATGAATTTAAGCTGTTTCTCAACAATCGACTCGAAGAATCGAAACAACAGGAAACCGCCTCTGTGACTTCTTTTCTGGAAGGTGTCTGGTCAGGTGTACGGCGAGCGAAAAATAAGGATTTTGAAATATCTCCAGAAACAGGTGTTGCTCAAAAGAAATTTGTTGAAATCAGTGAGCAGGTGACAGATTTGTCAAGAAACGGAGCTTCGGGCTCAAATTTGAAATTCTTTGCAAAGATCCAGAAGCTTTATGAAAACCGCCGTAAAATGGTTGCTGAACATAAGATGCTTGACTGGGGTATGGCGGAAACGATGGCCTATGCTGTTTTAGTGACAAACGGTACTCAGGTTCGGCTCAGCGGACAGGATAGCGGGCGAGGCACATTCGCGCACAGGCACGCGATTATAACTGCGGAGGACAACACCAAACACGTTCCCCTGAATCACCTTTCCGCCGAACAGGCGCCTTTTGAAGTATACAATTCTTTTCTTTCAGAATATGGAGTTCTGGGATTTGAATACGGATACGCATATGCGGCTCCTACCAGCTTAACAATTTGGGAAGCTCAGTTTGGTGATTTTGCCAACGGCGCACAAATAATAATCGATCAGTTTGTTGCCTCATCTGAAACAAAATGGCACAGGATGAACGGTGTCGTGCTTTTGCTGCCGCACGGACATGAAGGGCAGGGGCCGGAACATTCATCTGCGCGTATCGAACGTTTTCTGGCACTTTGCGCTGGTAACAATATGCAGATTATCAACTGCACTACTCCTGCAAATATTTTTCATATTTTACTGCGTCAAATGGCATTCCCGTTTCGAAAACCTCTGGTGATATTTACACCAAAAAGTTTGCTACGTCACCCCAAGTGTGTGAGCCCGCTGGTTGATTTTCTGGGAGGTACCCGTTTTCTTGAAGTAATTGATGATGATTTCGTGGAACCAAAAGCTGTGCGTAAGGTTTTGTTTTGCAGCGGTAAAGTATATTATGATTTACTTGAAAGACAGAAGGCAAAGGATGTTAAGGACATTGCAATTGTGCGCCTGGAACAGCTTTATCCTTTTCCTGAAAAACAATTTCAGGCGCTACTAAAACGTTATCGAAATGCCCGACAATGGTGCTGGGTTCAGGAAGAGCCGGAGAATATGGGTGCGTGGGGTTTTGTTTTACGAACATTTCCTAAAACCGGAAACAGTCTTGAATTGGTTGCACGTGACGCTGACAGTTCACCAGCGGTAGGCTTCCCGCAAGTTCACTCAGTTCAACAGGAAAATCTGGTACAAAGGGCCTTTGAGGAATAATAAAATAACTTTCTTACTTTCCTCGCAAGGACTCGTTTTTGTAAATTATTAAGAATGTCTCATAAATTACTTAACTCATTTACAAGGTTTCTTTCATGTCTATTGTGGAAATAAAAATTCCGAGCCCCGGAGAATCGATCACTGAAGTTGAAATTGGCAGTTGGCTCAAGGCGGATGGTGATTATGTTAAGCTTGATGAAACGATATGTGAAATTGAAACAGACAAAGCGACTTTGCCTTTGATTGCGGAAAGCTCCGGTGTTCTGAAAATTATTTTGCAGGAAGGCGAAACAGCGGGAATTGGTGATGTGGCCTGTTCAATTGATATAGACGCTATACAACCGGAAAAAACTTCGGCAGAAACCCCCTCGGCATCATCCGAAACTGCAGAGGTTAAGGAAAAATCAGTCTCAACTGCTGACTCTTATGCGGCAGGGCATCCTTCTCCCGCTGCACGAAAAATGATTGCAGAGCAGGGAATAGCCAATGTTTCCGGAGGAGGTCCAGGCGGACGTATTACTAAAGCGGATGTGCAAGAGCAGGGGCGTCAAGTTCCAGATGGTGTCGCTGCAGCGGAATCAGTACTGCAGATGGAGCCAGCTGAAGCTTCCGGTTCCAGAAACAAAAAAAGGGAACGTTTGTCACGTTTGCGTAGAAAGCTGGCGGAACGTCTGGTAGCAGTAAAAAACGAAACGGCGATGTTGACGACTTTTAATGAAGTTGATATGCAGGCCATTTTAGATTTACGCAGTCAGAGCAAGGACGTTTTTCTGGAAAAGTACAAAGTGAAGCTGGGTTTCATGGGACTCTTCACGAAAGCCTGTACGGAAGCATTAAAGGAGTTTCCGGCAGTCAACGCACAGCTTGATGGGGAAGAAATAGTTTTTCACGATTATGTAGATATGGGAATCGCCGTTAGCGCACCCAAAGGTTTGATGGTTCCGGTTGTGAGGAATGCGGAATCATTGACACTTGCTCAAATTGAAACTGAAATTGCCAGACTTGCTAAACGTGCCCGCGACAACAAAATCAGCATAGAAGAAATGGAAGGTGGTACATTTTCCATCACAAACGGCGGTGTTTTCGGATCGATGCTTTCAACTCCAATTTTAAATCCGCCGCAAAGCGCAATTCTGGGAATGCACAATATCGTTGAACGGCCGATGGCGGTGAACGGAAAAGTTGAGATTCGTCCCGTAATGTACTTAGCCTTGTCTTACGATCATCGAATCGTCGACGGGCAGCAATCGGTGAGTTTCCTAGTACGTGTAAAAGAAAATCTGGAAAATCCAACAAGGATGCTTTTTTAAGTGAAACCATGAAACTCAATAATGCCTAAATTCGACACAACAATCATCGGTTCCGGTCCAGGCGGTTATGTTGCCGCAATCCGCTGTGCGCAACTGGGGATGAAAACCGCACTCATTGAACGCTATTCCACCCTTGGGGGAACATGCCTTAATGTGGGCTGCATTCCTTCAAAAGCTTTGTTGGATTCAAGTGAGCATTTCGAAAATGCCAGCAAGCATTTTGAGGCACATGGAATTAAAGCGGAAAAGATCAAACTCGATTGGCCAAGAATGCGTCAACGTAAGGATGATGTGGTTACGCAGACTTGTGCAGGGATTGAGTATCTGATGAAAAAAAATAAAATCACGGTGATCAGCGGACATGCCTCTTTTAAAGACAAAGAGACGATTTCGGTTTCTGCTGCGGACGGTAAACAGCAAACTGTGAACACCGAGCGTGTTATCATTGCGACCGGCTCAAAACCTTCCAGTATTCCCGGTGTGGTTTGTGATAAAAAACGCATCATAACTTCCACTGAAGCACTTAGTCTGGAAAACGTTCCGGAAAAACTAATTGTGATCGGCGGAGGTGTGATTGGTTTGGAGCTGGGTTCAGTTTATGCTAGACTTGGCGCAGAGGTGCAGGTGGTTGAATTTCTGGACCGTTTGATTCCCGGGATGGATTTCTCACTAGCCAAAGAAGTTCAGCGGATTTTAAAAAAACAGGGCATGAAGTTTTTCCTCAGTCACTCTGTTCAAAGAGTAAGTTCAAAAGGCAAAAAAGTGAAGGTTTCAGCAGTCAACAATAAAGGTGTAGATGTGGAATTCAATGGAGATTACTGTCTGGTCGCAGTCGGACGCAAGCCTTACACGCAAAATCTTGGTTTAGAGAACATCGGTGTTACTCCGGACAAGCAGGGACGGATTCCAGTGAATGAAAATTTGGAAACCGCAGTGCCGGGAATTTATGCTATAGGTGATGTGGTAGCAGGTGCAATGCTGGCACATAAAGCAGAAGAAGAAGGAACTTTTGTGGCAGAAAAGATGGCAGGCCAAAAACCGCATATTAATTACAAAGCAATTCCGGGAGTGCTTTACACCTGGCCGGAAGCAGCAGGTGTTGGTTTTACGGAGGATGAATTAAAAGCAGAAAAATACAACTACAAAGCAGGCAGTTTTCCTTTTAAGGCGCTTGGACGTGCCCGTGCTTCAATGGACACAGATGGTTTCGTGAAAGTACTGGCAGATAGGGAGACAGACGAGATTTTAGGGATTCACATGGTCGGCGCACGTGCCGCGGATTTGATTGCGGAAGCAGTAGTTGCATTGGAATATCGGGCCAGTGCAGAAGATATTGCCAGGATGTCACACGCGCACCCGACATATGCGGAAGCGATCAAGGAAGCCATGCTGGATGCAACAGAAAAACGATCCATACACATGTGAGTCATTCGTAAAATTTCACAAAAACGTGTCATTGCTTACAAAGCGAAAATCTATTTTATGTTAAGCACAAATATCATTAAGATTTATCCCTACGGTAGAAATGACAAATTATCGGTTTCAGCATTTTAACGAAGCCATCACATGTAGTTGACAAAATTGTAATGTCGATCAATGACCAGCACCGGGTTGTCAGAAAGATTTTGATTGTTGATGATATTGAGGACAACTGTCTGCTGATTGAAGATCATCTGCGCCATCAGATCAAGTGTGAATTTCGTGAAGCATCATCTGGAAAAGCGGCATTAAAGATCCTCGAAAATTGGCTTCCCGACTGCATACTGATGGATATTATGATGCCGGGAATGGATGGTATTGAAGCCACAAGGCACCTGAAAGCAATTCCTGGATGTCACGATATTCCTGTGTTGATGGTTACTGCCAAACAGGAAATGGATTCCTTCGAAGAGGCTTTTGACGCAGGAGCTGTGGATTATATTTACAAGCCCTTCGACCGTACCACTTTAGTGGCCCGTGTAAAATCAGCCTTACGCAGCAAAGAAGATCTTGACCGAATCAAAGAACTGAATCAGGAGTTGCTGCAGAAAAAACAGGAACTGAGTAATTTTTCACACACAGTCAGCCATGATCTGAAATCACCTATTGTCGGGGCTGCAAGTCTTTATGATTTATTTCTGTACAGGATTAAAAATGAATATCCAAAATTAATTGAGGATGAAAGCCTTAAAGATATTCTGGATCGTATTCCACTGACTTTCCATAAAATGCTGGACTTCATCAATACTCAACTGGATTATGCGGAAGCAGGGCAGGTGATCGGGGAAATGGAGTCAGTTCCAATGTATAAGCTGATCAGCACTGTGATTGAAAATTTTGATTACGCAGAACGTGAAGGAATGGTAAGTTTTGTTAAGCTGCCGGAAATGCCGCAAGTGTGCTGTGATCCAATACGGATGTTAAAAGTCTGGCAAAACCTGATTGCGAATTCTATCAAATACAGAGGTTCAAAAAATCCGGTTAAGATTGAATTTGGCGGTGACGAAAGTGAAGGTGCATTAAAATATTGGATACGTGATAATGGGCCAGGAATATTAGCTGAGCATCAAGATAAAGTGTTTGAAACAAATGCTCGCTTGAATTACGATGTAGAAGGTTACGGATTTGGATTGGCAACAGTCAAAAAAATTGTAGAAGCACACGGTGGAAAAATTTGGATCGATCCGGACATCACCGACGGAGCGTGTTTTGTATGTGAACTGCCTCATCAGCCAGTGAAGAATTGAGATATACATGGAAAATAAGGACAGCAAAAATAAAGTGAATGCTGAAAAAGCAAAAAAATTGATTCTTAATTTGTGGCCTTTTTCTAAAAAAGAAAAATCTGTTTATAACCTTAAAAGCATTAGCATTCCAAGGACAAGCGGGCGTACACTTAAAATTTTAGTGAGACTGTTGCGAACCCCTGGAATTCGCTTGCTGTTGATCCCGCTACTGTTAAAACAGGCAGGGCTGACTAGTTTACGAAAAAGCAAAGTTAAAGATTTCCCCGTGATGGAACCAATCCATCCTGTAGAAAGTAAAATAACTTCTGCTGCTGCAAAAAAATCTATCAAAGAGTTTATCGACTCAACTCAAAATAAGCGGCAAACACCGACGGATGAAAAAACCGGAAGTGCCGCAAAGCAAAGTCTTTTTCAACCGGAAACTGCCGCGGATTTTCATCGGGCCTATCTTGAGGAAAAAACAACACCGGTCGATGTTGCTATGAGACTGTTGGACATTGTACGCAGTATTGAAGAAAGCGCAGTACCACTGCGGCCGTTTATCGCCTGGGAAGAGCGTGAACTGATGCAACAGGCAAGAGCTTCAACGGAACGTTATGAACGCGGAGAGTCACTTGGGATTTTGGATGGAGTACCGATTTCAGTGAAAGATGAATTGGATATGCAGCCGTTTCCAACTATGGTCGGTACCAAATTTTACAATACTCAGCCGCCTGCCGAGGATGCAACCACCGTTTCACGTTTACGTTCAGCAGGTGCATTGATGGTTGGAAAAACTAATATGCATGAAATTGGTATTGGTGTAACAGGGCTCAACGTCCCTTATGGAACAACGAGAAATCCTCATCATTTAGACCATTATCCAGGAGGCTCATCAAGCGGTTCCGCCGCCGCTGTAGCAGCAGGTTTGTCACCGATTGCACTCGGACTTGACGGTGGTGGTTCAATCAGAATCCCAGCCAGTTTATGTGGTGTTGTCGGTCTTAAAACAACCTGGGGCCGGATCAGTTCTGCCGGCTCTGCTCCACTTTCATGGAGTGTCTCAACAGTTGGTCCAATCACTTCTACTGCTGATGATGCCGCCCTGGCCTATTCCTTTCTTGCTGGAGCTGATCCAAGACAACTGCGTACGCAAAATCAGCCTCCTGTTGATTTGCAGGATTTTAATAACGCAAATTTAGCAGGAGTTAAACTGGGTGTATTTTCACCATGGTTTAAACATGCATCAACGGATATTGTGCAAAACTGTGAACGAATGCTGGAATCTTTTAAAGCACAAGGAGCAAGTATAGAGGAAATTGAAATTCCTGAATTGAATGAAGCACGTATAGCGCAAATTGTTACGATTCTAACAGAAATGCTGACTTCACTGCAGCCCCATTTTAAAACGTTTAGACAACCTTTTGGTTTGGATGCATTGCTGAATCTAACCCTCGCGAAAGAGTTTAGCGGCGGCGATTATGTTAAAGCCCAGCGGATACGTGCTGAACTGATCAGAAATTTAACACAAATTTATCAACAGGTTGACGCGATTGTAACTCCTACAACTGCCTGCACAGCCCCCCCTATTCTACCTGACGCACTGATAAACGGCGAATCAGACCTCAGTACATTAACGGAATTGATGCGTTACGCTCCGCAAGCAAATATAGGAGGTTTTCCTGCGATTTCATTTCCTGTCGGTTATGACGCAAAGGGACTGCCGGTGGGGATGCAGTTAATGGGACGTCCGTGGGAAGAATCATTTTTGCTGAGGATGGCCAAAACATCGGAACCCTTTTTTACGAGACACCCTCCTATGATGCGATTCTCCCTTTTACCAAATTAATACGTAAATTATCGTAGATTCAGCATCTTCTCCGGTAAATTGTTTCCGAAAAGTCTTGTTTTAACTCCCGTATGACAGCTAAAATAGAGGTATGGTTCGGGCCAGTAGCTCAGTTGGTTAGAGCTGACGACTCATAATCGTCCGGTCGCAGGTTCAAGTCCTGCCTGGCCCACCATGATTTCAATGAGTTACGGGCATTTTCATTTTTTAACTGTTCACAGGTGTCCATATAGGTGTCCATCGTTCCGGGCTTTTCTTCCTTTTCTTCCAACCATTTCAACTCCACCATCTCCTGTGAGTAACCCCCACTAATTCTTCACAGTCAGACACCCTCCAAGTAAAATCTCCATTCTTGTAAAATCTCACTCAAGTCCATTGTAATCTTAGGACTACTTAAATTTACTTGTTATAAGTCTATTTGTTTGATATACAATACGCAATTGTATGAGATCTAAACGGCAATCTATTGTTATTTGGTAATTATGGATTATCCATTCAGAGTTTATGATTTAAGATGTTTCGGTATTGCAATATGTTTACAATAAACTTTCAGATAATGAAAAAACTATAGCAGTGGAAGACGGAGAGAATCAACGGATGAATGAAAACGTGTTGTGTCCTGGACTCGGCGATTACCTCATAGTCCAAGCCAGAAACAACCACTGGAGCAATCACCGCCTGCATTCGGCATGTTTGCGTCTGCCTGCCCTGGAGTACTACGCGAACCGCCCGAGCTATTTTGGATCCATACACATCCACCTTGATCACATCGTCTTCGTAGATTGGATCTACTTAGAGCGCTTAACTGGAGAGCAATACCTTCCCACCAACGTTGGGATCGAATTGCACAGTGAACTCGCGCCATTAGTGGAGGATCAGGTGACAGCCGATAAAGCGCTGATTGAGTACTGCGAGGCCGCGACTCCCGAAACCCTTGTCTCAAAGGTGTCGTTCAATCTTTTGGATGGTACACATTACACGGAGGCTGTCTGGAGACTGCTTGCTCATCTGTTCACTCACCAGATTCATCATCGTGGTCAGGTGCATGATATGTTCTCGGCAACGTCAGTAGCGCCGCCGCAGCTTGACGAGTTTTTCCTCAGCTCCGATTTGCAGCTTCGCGAGGACGACTTAAAGGCACTGAACCTGCCCGTTGAGTAACGTGACCTCTTTGTCTGGCAAGGTAGTCAAGGTTGATGTGGAATGACTAGTTTATAAACGGAAACCTCATCCAACAATCACAACTGGTACTTTCTTTAGAATGTTTACCTTCGTGGAGGATAGGAAGTGGTTAAAAAATAACCCCTCCTAAAACCAAACCCATCATCCCCTATGAGACCCCCCAACTAATTCTTCACAGAGTCAGACAGTCTCCAAGAAACTCCCACTTAATTCTTCACAGTCAGACACCTATAAGTAAAATTCTAATTCTTGAAAAACAATCCGATTGATGTTATATATTGATTTGACATATATATTGCTACTTAAAAACTAAATACTTTCTATCATATCAAGAGGGTGGGTTTTTTTAGCTCCTATTTCTGATAAATATTATTATGGCAGAGTCAAGTACAAGAAGAAAAATTGCAGTAATTCTAGCCACAGATGTTGTGGGATACAGTACGAAGATGGAAGAAAACGAAGATCAGACACTCAAGAATCTTAAGGCTTGCAGAAACATCATTGACGGATTAGTAGAAGAACATCACGGACGTATTTTTAACACTGCTGGAGACTCAGTCCTTGTGGAGTTCCAAAGTGCGGTCGAAGCAGTGATATGTGGTTCAGAATTTCAAGATACTATAAAAGAGCGTAACAATTCCGTCCCTGAAGAGGAACAGATGGAGTTCCGAATTGGTATCAATATGGGGGATGTGGTAATCGAAGGTGATAATCTTTATGGTGAGGGAGTCAATATAGCTGCAAGACTCGAAGCACTTGCTCAGCCAGGAGGTGTATGCCTGTCAAAAAATGTACACGAAATAGTTAACAAAAAGACAAATTTCCAATTTCATGATCTAGGAGAGCAAACTGTTAAGAACACAGTTCTACATGCAGTTGATGTTACACTTGATGGCACATCACAAAGAAAACTCCAAGAACCCACAAATAAACAAGAATCGTCTACTGAAAAACCTCCAGCTATTGCTGTTCTGCCGTTTGCAAACATGAGCGGAGATTCAGAGCAGGAATATTTTGCTGATGGTATTACAGAGGACATCATTACCAATCTTTCACTCTGGAAAACCTTTCCTGTTATTTCTAGGAATTCAAGTTTTTCCTTCAAGGGTAAGTCGGTGAATATCAAAGAAGTAGCAAAAGAGCTGATGGTCCGTTATATAGTTGAGGGAAGTGTCAGAAAGGGTGGAAACAAAGTGAGAATAACGGCTCAGCTCATAGATGCTTACGAAGACAAACATCTATGGTCCAAGAAATGGGATCGGGACCTAGATGATATATTCGAAGTGCAAGATGAAGTCTCTTCAGCTATTGCTGCTTTAGTTTCTCCAGCAGTAAAAGGGAAAGAACAAGTACGAGTGTCTCGAAAACAGACAAATAATATGAGCGCGTGGGATGAGTATTTAAGGGGATTAAGTTGTTACAATAATCACGAACCATCGGATATTGTAAAAAAATACTGCTATAAATCTATAGAATTAGATGAGAGTCTCTCCGATTCTTACATCCTAATTTGTAATTCTTTATATCAAGAGATTTATGGTGCTTATGGACCAGATAGAGGTAAAGACAGAATTAATAAAGAAGAAGAGTTTCATAAAAACGCACTAAAATCATTTCAATTAGATTCAGAAAATCCTGAAGCCCTTATTGCATTAAGCCGATCCTATAATTTAAAGAAGGAATTTGAAAATAGAATTGAATATATGGAACAAGCTTTAAATATTAACCCAAATCATGCTGATGCAAATTATGAATATGGACTAAGCCTAACTACCTATAAAGAATTTGAAAAAGCTAAACAGTATGCACTTATTGGCCTCCAACTTAATCCAAAACAGCAAAGGTATTTCCCTATAATATTATGTTGTGTTGGATTAAAGGAATTTGAAGAAGCACTAAAATATTGTAATAAAAGTATAGAAGTAGATCCAAAGTTTACTGGGGCAATTGGTTGGAAATCAAGTATGTTGGGACACTTAGACAGGATGGATGAAGCTAAAGAAATTCTTTCAGACTATCTTAAGTTAAGACCAGAAATAAAAAATATAAATGATTATGAAAAAGTTGCACCAACAGTAATAAAGGAAATTTTAATGGAAGGTCTAATCAAGGCAGGAATGCCAAATGAATAGGGTGACAAGAATTTTACTAAGTAATTAACCAAAACCTTGATCAGAAGGAATTAAAATTTGTTCGATTAAAGACTTTTGAATTTCTGAAAATGATTGTAGATATAAGAGCAGTATAGAGAACAAAATGTAGATACGCGCACGCGCGAGGCA
>ENA-UZWW01014984-UZWW01014984.1-metagenome-genome-assembly--contig:-Day-5--50m-contig-14984_pt1 | contig 14491 bp, 13 predicted proteins | sample MGYA00260348_ERZ794908 | MGnify/ENA metagenome assembly ERZ794908
TGGGGTAGATTTCATGTTTTAAAAGGTAAAATAAAAATTGAGCTCCCGAAAACTACTAAGATTGAGAAAATTACAAAAGAGGAGGCTATTAAGATGATTGCATCAAAAACACCGAAAAAAAAGCCATCAAAAAAGAAAACATCAAAAAAGAAGCCTGTTAAAAAGAAATAATAAATCATTATCTTGCCAAAAGATATATATATTCAGATGAATACTGATTTTTTAACCCCTATCCATACTGTTTTAGAAGAATCTCTTGACATGTTATTGCCTGGGTCTATGGGTAATTCCATAAGTATACATACCCAAGAAAACGGCTTTCCAGATCTTAATACTATAAGAATAGCGATTCTAGGTGTAGATGAGGATAGAAATACAGATGGCAACATTGGATCAGGCAAAGATCTTCATCGCATTAGAAATCATTTTTATAAATTATTTCCAGGAAATTGGAATGTTCCAATTGCAGATTTGGGAAATATAAAAAAAGGAGAGTCAACTTCAGATACCCATTTTGCAGTCACAGAGGTCATTAAAAATTTGTTAAAAATGAATATCATCCCAATAATCATTGGAGGAGGTCAAGATATTACATTTTCAAATTATAAAGCATACGATCAGTTAGAGCAAACGGTTAACCTAGTTGTTGTTGACAGTAAATTTGATTTAGGTAATCTGGAAGATAAATTATCTTCTAAATCCTATCTCAGTAAAATAATTATGGAGGTTCCCACAAACCTTTTCAATTTTAGTAATATAGGCTATCAAACCTATTTGAACCCCCAAGAAGAAATTAAATTAATTCAAGGCTTAAATTTTGACACCTACAGGCTAGCTGAAGCAAAAGAATTAGAAATTTTAGAACCAGTTTTAAGAGATGCTGATATTGTAAGTATAGACATAGGATCTGTAAGGCAAAGTGATGCTCCTGCTAATAAAAATGTTTCTCCAAATGGGTTTTATGGTGATGAAATTTGTGGAATTGCAAGATATGCGGGCATAAGCGACAAGGTGTCGTCTTTTGGTATTTATGAGTATAATTCAGCATTTGATAATCATAATTTAACGGCTCACCTTATCGCTCAAATGATTTGGTGTTTTATTGAAGGCTACAATTCTAGAGTAAAAGATTATCCTTTTGCCACAAAAGAAGATTACCAAAAGTTTACGGTTATGCTAGAAAATGATGATCCAATAAATTTTTATAAGAGTAATAAAACTGGGAGATGGTGGATGGAGATTAATTTAATACAACATAATAAATACAAAAGGCATGCGTTAATACCATGTACCTATCAGGATTATATAGAAACAACAAACCAAATGATACCAGAGCGATGGTTCAAAGCGCAGAGTAAAATGGTTTAAATCAAAATAGGTTAATAATTTTAAGTTAAAATACTAGGATTACATTGTATTTGTTTAAAAAAAATTATAGGTTTACGAACTTTTCCAGGAAAGATTAAAAAATATGAAGAAATTAATATTATGTGCATTTGTTATTCCCCTTTTGTTTGGATGCGGGTCTAACGATAGAGGAGAATTAGTTGGTGTAAAATCTAATGTGAAGTGGTTTGCAGAAAAACCATTTGGTATGGTTTCAATTCCTGCAGGCTCTTTTACAATGGGTAAGCAAGACGAAGATATTACTGGAACAATGAGTGCTCCGCCGAGAACAGTAAGTTTAAGTTCGTTTTACATGGACGAAACTGAGATTTCTAATTCTGAATACAAGCAGTTTATTAATTGGGTGAAAGATTCAATTGTAAGAACTGAATTGGCTTCTATGGCAGATTTTGTGTCAGGAGGTTCTTTAACAGATGCAGCTGGCGCTCCTCTTGAAGGAGGTATTTATGATTTCGCCTACGCAGTAGCCGACACTACTGATCAAACTGCCTACCAAAAATACATGTTTGAGAATTACTATGAACTAGATACTCTTTACACAAAACCATTGAACAAAGACGAAGATATTATATGGGATACTAGTGAATATCCAGATGTCTATTATGCTGAAGTGATGGATTCACTCTACATTAAAAAAGAAGACTCTCGAGATGGTGTGAGAACTTTTAATACGAAAAAACTTAAATACAACTATTCTTGGTATGATGTTAATTCTGCTGTAGCCAAACCAAATGAAAGAAAAAGCTTTTTAGTAAATGAAACCGTAAGTGTATATCCTGATACAACAGTTTGGATTAAAGATTTTAATTACTCTTACAATGATCCTATGCATCAAGATTATTTTTACCACCCAGCCTATCAAGATTATCCAGTTGTGGGAGTAAGTTGGTACCAGGCACAAGCTTTTTGTAATTGGAGAACAAAAAATAAAAGTGATAACTTACGTAACAAGAAAAATTCTATTGCAAATTCTAGTTTTAGACTTCCGACTGAAGCAGAGTGGGAATATGCAGCTAGAGGAGGTTTAGAATTTTCTAAATATCCATGGGGAGGTCCAAACATAACAAGCGATCGTGGTTGTTTTTTAGCAAATTTTAAACCAGTTAGAGGTAATTATGCAGTAGACGGTGCATTGTATACTGTTGAAGTTCAGTCTTTCAATGCAAATGACTACGGGTTGTACAATATGTCTGGTAACGTTTCAGAATGGACAAATTCGTCATTTAATCCAAATTCTTACTACATGGGTTCTACGATGAATGCCAATGTTGAAGATCGATCTAATAACAGAAAAATAACAAGAGGAGGCTCTTGGAAAGATGTTGCTTATTTTCTTGAAGTAAGTACTAGAGATTTTGAGTATGGAGATACAGCAAGAAGCTATATTGGTTTTAGGACTGTGCAAAGTAAACTCGGAGCAAACAAACAAACAAATAATTAATTAAAAAATTAAAAATAAATTATGGCACAATCAAAATCAACTAAGAAACTTTTTAATATGGCTTACGGTATCGGAGCCGCTATTGTAATATTAGGAGCTTTATTTAAAATTCAACACATTTCTATTGGACCTGTTACAGGGGGGCTAATGTTAACCATAGGTATGGCTGTTGAGGCGCTAGTATTTGCAATATCAGCATTTGAGCCTATAGAAGACGATTTAGATTGGACTAAGGTATATCCTGAATTAGGAGATGCAGATAGCGAAGGAGCAGGGGTTAACGGGATGTTATCTCAAAAATTAGATAATTTATTACAAGAAGCTCAGGTAGACACTCAATTAATGACGAATTTAGGAAATAGTATAAAAAGTTTCCATACGGCAGCCGAAGGATTAAGTGTTGCATCAGAGTCTATTTCTTCTACAGCAAAATATAATGAACAAGTAGAGTTAGCAGCTACACAAATGGAATCTCTAAATGGATTATACCAAGTTCAAATGGAAAATTCTAACAAACAATCTGAATTAAACAACGCTATGGTTGAAAATTCTGAGCGTTTGAAAGAGCAAATGGAATCATTGGCAAGTAACCTTTCATCTCTTAACGGAGTTTATGGAGGAATGCTTTCTGCAATGTCTACCAAATAATTAGTACAATAATTTATAACTAAAAAAAACTAATTTTTATGGCAGGAGGAAAATTATCCCCAAGGCAAAAGATGATTAACTTAATGTATCTAATTTTCATTGCAATGTTGGCAATGCAAATGGACAAAAAGGTATTATCATCGTTTGGTTTTATGAAGGAGAAAATTGAAGATGCAAATGTTGCCTCTTCTACAAATATTGATAATATTTTATCAAGTTTAAATACAAAAGCAACCGATCAACCAGATAAGTTTGATGGCTTAAATAAAAAAGCACAAGAAATTAATAAACTCTCAGAAGATTTATTTGTTTACATGAGTGCTTTAAAAGACTCTATTCTGTCTGATACAGATGAAGAAGATATGACTAACTATGAGGCTATGAGTGGTGGAGATAGGCTCGATGAACTATTTTTTAAAGGAGAAGGACTAACAACCCAAGGTGAAGCATTCGTTGAGAGCATTAATTCTTACAGAGAAAACTTATTGTCTATCCTTGGAACTGATGCAAATCCTGATTTGATAAGAAATATTAAAAAACGATTTAATACAGACCCTGAACCAGCAAGAGATGAAGATTCTCCTGAAATCCCATGGATAAAAAGTAGATATGAGGGGATGCCAATGATTACCTCACTGGCAAATATGACACAAATCCAAGGAGATGTAAAAAATACAGAAGCAGAGATTTATACGAATCTTTTAGGAGGTCAATTAGAATCAGAAGTTTCTTTAACAAATTATAAAGGTATTGTTGCACTTGAGAAAACAGCTTATTTCGCAGGAGAGAAAGTAACTGGTAAAGTTGTTTTAGGACGTTATGATGCTACCTTAGTTCCAACCGAAGTTATTTTAAATGGTAGAGATGCCACTGATAAGGTAAAAGACGGTCAAGTTATGGTTGATATTCCTGCTGGTAATGTAGGTACTAACAATATAAAAGGAACCATTACATTTATGCAAGATGGAGAGCCAGTGCCCGTATCTTTTGAAAGTAAATACTCTGTAATTGCTTTGCCAAGCGAGGCGGTTATTTCTGCAGACAAAATGAATGTGGTTTATAGAGGTTTAGACAATCCAATTTCAATATCTGTTCCGGGTGTTGGAGATAAGGACATCTCTTCAAGTGTTCCAGGTAATAACAAATTAAAAAGAACAGGTTTAGGAAAATACATCTTAAATCCTGGGAGCGGTAAAGAGGTTAAAATTAACGTATCCGCTAAATTAAGTAATGGAAAAATAATTAATACACCTAAAACGTTTAGGATTAAAGATATCCCAGCTGCAGCTGGAACAGTTAGAAGCGATTTTGGTATCGTTCCAATGCCTAAATCTAGTCTTAACAATGTTCCTATTGGAGCAGCCCTTCCAGATTTTGTATTTGACCTACAATTAATAGTTAAAGGGTTTACAATTAAAGTACCTGGACAGTTGGCAGTTAAAGTTACTGGTGATAAATTAGACTCCAGAGCTAAAAAAGCTTTAGCAAAAGCGAGAAGAGGAGATTTAGTTACAATTTTTGATATTCAAGCTTTTGAGAAATTAAAAGGAACCAGAATCAAGAAAGTATTACCTGTAAGTATATCGATTACAAATTAGAAGAATTAAATATTATAGTATGATTAGGAAGCATTTTTATACAGTTATTTTTTCATTATTAGCTACAAGTTATGTATGTGCTCAGGCCAATATATTGAATGCAACTAAGGTAGATGAAATTGGAAAACAAACCGATGCGAGAATTGCCGCAGATAATGACGGACCTCTTGCTTATGGCTACATAGACGAACGCGATATTCTTTGGTCTAAAGTAGTGTGGGAGTTTGTAGATTTGAATCAAAAGATAAATCTTCCGTATTATTTCCCTATAGATACTTCTAATATTTCGAGCGATAGACGCTCATTATTTGATACGCTCTTGAGAGGAATTAGAAAAGGATCAATTAAAAATGTGTATTCTGATTCATTCTTCACTTCTAAAATTACAGGTGCAGAAATTGATGAAAAATTAGTTAACGTTAGATTAAATGGAGATTATTCCGATACTTTTAGAATAAAAACACAAGATATTGAAGGGATATATGATGAAAGGAATGTGGTATTTTGATAAACGTTTAGGAGAATTAAAATACAGATTATTAGCATTAGCCCCTATGGGTAAGGACGTTCTAACTCTTGGTTTACCAGATATTGAAGATGAAGAATTATATGAATTGTTTTGGGTTTTTTACCCAGAAACTAGAGATATACTTCATGACTCAAAAGTTTTTAATCCAAAGAATGTTTCTCAACCCATTTCTTATGACCATCTGTTAAACGCCCGAAGATTTAATTCTGTAATTATTAGAGAAGAAAATGTATATGGAAACAGAAAAATTGCAGATTATATTAGAGGAAATGCTTTATTTCAGTTACTCGAAGCCGACAGAATAAAAGAGTCTATCCGAAACAAGGAAATTGATATGTGGAATTATTAAATTTCATTAGTATAAAAAAATTAATAAAAAAGCGTTTCGATATTCGAAACGCTTTTTTATTGTAAAAGACTATTTTTGAACTGTGAAAGTAGATTATATTATTGTTGGTTTAGGTTTAGCTGGTTTAGCTTTTGTTGAAGAATTAATTAAAGCAAACAAAAGTTTTATAGTTTTTGAAGACGATTCTCAAACTTCGTCTTTAGTTGCCGGTGGTGTTTATAACCCTGTTATTTTAAAACGGTTTTCCCCAGTTTGGAATGCCAAAGAACAATTAGAAATTGCACTTCCCTTTTATGAATATCTAGAAAAAAAGTTTACTACAACCTTAGATCAAAAGTTCGTCATAAAAAAAGCATTTAAATCTACAGAGGATCAGAACAATTGGTTCTCTGCATTTGATAAACCGACGGTAGCACCATTTTTAGATGATAACTTAGATAAAAATACGTATTCAGGCGTAGTAGGAAGTCATTATTTTGGAAATGTAAAAGAAGGAGGAAGAATAGATACCCATAAGCTTGTTAGAAGCTACAGAAATTATTTACTTGAGAATAATTGGATTTGTTTTGAAGAATTTCATCATCATGATATTTGTTTTCATCAAGACTCGGTTACCTATCAAAATTTTACATCAGATAAAATTGTTTTTTGTGAAGGTTTTGGTCTAAAAAAGAATCCTTATTTTAATGAGCTACCTTTAGAGGAAGTTAAGGGTGAAATTCTTACAATTCATGCCCCAAGATTAGAAATTGATTTCTTATTAAAGTCAACTTTATTTGTATTGCCCTTAGGGAATAATCGTTACAAAGTTGGGGCTACTTTTAACCATAAAGACAAGACCTCAATACCATCAATTGAAGGTAAAGAAGAACTGGTTGAAAAACTTAAAAAAGTAATTACTGTTCCTTACACTATTGTTTCACAGTCTGCAGGCATAAGGCCCGCTGTAAAAGACAGAAAACCATTAGTAGGAGTACATCATAAACACAAACAATTAAATGTTTTAAATGGCTTAGGAACTCGTGGAGTGATGATTGCTCCTACAGTAGCTAAAAATTTATTTAAGCATATAGAATTTGGGATGGAGCTTGATCCTGAAATAGACATCAAGAGGTTTGATTAAAAAAACCTAGGGTTTATAATTAATAAACATATTTATCCATAGGATTCTTGAAAGCCTAAGATTTACAGGTATAAATAGAATTAAAACTATAAAAACTGCAATAAAAGACGGTAGAAGCGCTAAATCAAATATTATTTTTGAGGTAATAAAAGTTACAATACATATTGCCACAGTTATTCCATAACTTACATACAATGCACCAAAATAGAAAGCGGGTTCAATCATATATTTAAGATCGCATTGTGAGCATTTTTTCTCAATTTTGTTTACTTTAAAAATATTCATTGTAAAAGTGTATTTGAAAAAATTCCCTTCATGGCATCTTGGACATTTTCCTCTCAAAATACTGTAGATTTTAGATCCTTTTTTTAACATTAAGATTTTAATAATGAAAGTTATATGAGTTCTTATGATGTAAAAATACTCAAATAGAAAATAAATTAGCACTATTCTACTCATTACAATTATCTATAAATAATTAGCGAGTACTACAAATTAGAAAACCTATAAAAACATTGAAATTTTGTAAATCAATTGTATTCTTTTTTTACCTAGTTTTGCATCAGAAAAAACAATAAAAATTAATGCTTAACGTACATAACTTAACGGTCTCTTTTATGGGATCAGATTTGTTTTCTGGGATAACTTTTAAATTAAACAAAGGAGACAGAATAGGATTAATAGGTAAAAATGGAGCAGGGAAATCTACCTTATTAAAAGTACTATCTAAAGATATCGAGAGTAGTGCAGGTACCATGGCATTTGATAAAGATATTCAAATAGGTTTCTTACGGCAAGACATAGATTTTGTTCAAGGGAGAACTATTTTAGAGGAAGCCTATCAAGCATTTGAAGAAATTAAAGAAATTGAACTAAAATTAGAGGCTATAAATGAACAATTGGCAACAAGAACAGATTATGAAAGTGAAATATACAGCCAATTAATAATAGACTTAACTGATTTAACTGAGCGCTATGAATTGCTAGGAGGTTATAATTACAAAGGAGATACTGAGAAAATATTACAAGGATTAGGGTTTCAAAGAGAAGACTTTGATAAACTTACAGATACTTTTTCAGGAGGATGGAGAATGAGNNCATATGCTGGAGCAATTGTATTAGTATCTCATGATAAAATGTTCTTAGATAATGTTACGAATAGAACTATTGAAATTTCTTTAGGACAAATTTATGACTACAAAAAACCCTACTCTCAGTTTCTGCTTTTAAGAGGAGAAATCAAGGAAAAACAATTGCAAGCACAAAAAAATCAAGAAAAAGAGATTAAACAAAAACAACTTTTAATTAATAAATTTAAAGCAAAAGCAAGTAAAGCCTCAATGGCGCAGTCATTAATGAAACAACTAGATAAAGTAGAGCTTATTGAAGTTGATCAAGATGATAATGCCGCCATGAATGTTCGTTTTGCTATTTCAAAAGAACCCGGTAAGGTAGTTGTTGAAGCTGATAAAATAAGTAAAAGTTATGGAGATAATCATGTTCTTGAAAATGTAGATCTTCTAATAGAAAGAAACAGTAAAATTGCATTTGTTGGTCAAAACGGACAAGGGAAATCTACCTTAGCAAAAATGATGGTTGGGGAAATTCCTTTTGAAGGTCACTTAAAACTTGGTCATAATGTAGAAATAGGATATTTTGCTCAAAATCAATCTGAACACCTCCCCCCTGAAAAAACGGTTCTAGAGATTATGGAAGATGCGGCTTCAGATGGAAATAGGATGCGTGTTAGAGATATGTTAGGGGCATTTTTATTTGGTGGAGATGCTGTAGATAAAAAAGCAAAAGTACTTTCTGGAGGCGAAAGAAATCGTTTAGCATTATGTAAATTGTTATTATCACCATTTAATGTGTTGATAATGGATGAGCCAACAAATCACCTTGATATTGCCTCTAAAAATGTACTAAAGGAGGCATTAAAACAATTTAATGGGACCCTAATTTTAGTATCTCATGATAGAGATTTTTTACAGGGTTTAACTTCAACAGTTTTTGGCTTTAAAGATAAAGTGATTAAAGAATACCTTGGAGATATAGAATATTTTTTGGAGCAACATAAAATGGAAAATCTTCGTGAAGCCGAAAAGAGAACGGTAGTTAAAGCTAAAAAGGATACCTCAAAAGATGACGCACATCAATTGTCTAGAGATCAAGAGAAGGAGCTTAGGAAATTGAAAAACAAACGCTCTAAAATTGAAACTCAGATTAGTGATTTAGAAACAGAAATTACTAAAATAGACTTGGCTTTAGCAGAAAATTATGACGAAGTGTCTAGCCAACAAAATTTCTTTGAAAATTATAAAGCTAAAAAAGCCCAACTAGAATCTTTAATGTCTGATTGGGAGATAGTAGAGGAAGAGATTGAAAAATTTTCATAACTTGTTGTGATGATTAATTATGAATTTTAATTCTCAAATACAAAGTAAAAATCAACACATTGTTCTCCCGGAACTTGAAGCTAACAATTACCAACTTTTCATAAAAAGAGAAGATCAAATTCATGCCTTAGTTTCTGGAAATAAATTTAGAAAATTAAAATACAATCTTCAAGAAGCGATAGAACAAAAGGAAACAACATTGTTAACTTTTGGAGGCGCATTTTCTAATCATATTTTAGCTACAGCAGTAGCAGGAGAATTAACAGGGTTCAAAACAATTGGCATTATTAGAGGAGATGAGTTAGGAAATAACTTAGAAAAAACACTTGCTTCAAATCCTACGTTAAGAAACGCTTCCGAACATGGTATGCAGTTTGAATTTGTATCTAGAGAAACTTACAGGAATAAAACTTCAATTGAGTTTACAAAAATGCTTCAAAAAAAATATGGAGATTTTTATTCCATTCCGGAGGGAGGAACTAATAGTTTAGCTGTAAAAGGGTGTGAAGAAATTTTATCAACTGAAGACCATCAGTTTGATTATATTTGTGTGTGTGTGGGAACTGGAGGAACCATTTCTGGAATTATAAATAGCGCAAAAGCACACCAGAAAGTTTTGGGTTTTCCTGCCTTAAAAGGAGATTTTTTAGAAAATGAAATTTCAAATATTTCTAATAAAAATAATAACTGGGAGTTAATAAAAGACTATCACTTTGGAGGATATGGTAAATACAATAAAGAGTTAATTCACTGTATCAATCAGTTCAATAAAGATACTAAAATTCCCTTAGATCCAATTTATACTGGAAAAATGATGTTTGGAATTTTAGATATGATTAAAAAAAATATATTTCCTAAAGGGAGTAAGATACTGATCATTCATACAGGAGGTCTTCAAGGAATTGAGGGTTTTAACCACAGATTGAAACGTAAATTCAGTGATTTAAAAATACTATAAATGAAAATTAAATTAGTTTTTTTGGTTTTTTTTATACTGCTTTTAGCAAGTTGTAGTTCTAGTAGAAAAATCTCAACTCCTAAAACTAACAAAGTAACTACAACAGAAAGTCCCTACAAAAACGTATCACCGGTTCAACAGGTGCAACATGTTAAAAAGCTTCAAAAAAGTAATAAATCATTAAATAAATACTCTCTTCAATACATTAAAAAATATGCTCCTATAGCAGTTTCAGAAATGCACAAATACAGTGTACCTGCAAGTATTACACTTGCTCAAGGCATATTAGAATCCGGTAACGGAAGGAGTCAATTGGCGTCTAAGTCAAACAATCATTTTGGAATAAAATGTCACACGGGTTGGAAAGGAGCTAAAGTTTATCATGATGATGATGAAAAAGGAGAATGTTTTAGGAAATATAAATATGTTGAAAGTTCTTACGAAGATCATTCTCAATTTCTCAGTGGAAGAAGACGCTACGCAAGTTTGTTTACATTAAGAAAAACAGATTACAAAGGTTGGTCTAAAGGGCTAAAAAAAGCAGGCTATGCAACTGATAAAAATTATCCAAAAAAACTAATTAAAATTATTGAGACTTATGAGTTGTATGAATTTGATAAGATTCGTGAAAAAGATTTGAAGCGAGTAAAAAAAGGAACTTCAAAAACACAACGTAAGCCAAAAGCTAAAACAAAAAAAAGACCTAAAAAATATTACCAAGTAAAAAAAGGAGACACATTGTATTCAATTGCTAGAAAACATGAAACTACAGTTGCTAATTTGAAAAAATTAAATGCTTTAACTAGTAACGCCCTTTCTATTGGTCAAAAACTCCGTGTTAACTAAAAGTCTACAACTTTATTTAATTGTTTAATCAAATTAAATTAAAAAGTATTTTTAAAATAAAATAGATGTAAATGAAAATTATTAAACCTGTTAATGGAAAACATCCTCAGATATCAACTGATTGTTTTATCGCTGAAAATGCAACAATTGTTGGAGAGGTTTTTATTGGAAAGCAATGTAGTGTATGGTTCAATGCTGTAATTAGAGGAGATGTTCATTTTATAAAAATTGGGAATAAGGTAAATATTCAAGATGGTGCAGTAATTCATGCTACATTTAAGAAATCACCTACTACTATAGGTAACAACGTTTCAATAGGCCATAACGCTATAGTTCATGGATGCACAATTCATGACAATGTATTAATAGGTATGGGAAGTATTGTTATGGACGACTGTGTGGTAGAAAGTAATTCAATTATTGCTGCAGGAGCCATAGTTACTAAAAATACACATGTAGAGAGTGGGTCTATTTATGCTGGAGTTCCAGCTAAAAAGATTAAAAATATTTCAAAGGAACTAATTTCTGACGAAATTGATAGAATTGCAAATAACTATATAGAATATTCTAGCTGGTTTAAAGAGTAAATAATCTAAATATGATTTGAAAACAACCAAGTAAACTATTTATTATATTTTTTTTAGGCTATAAAATTAGAAAAGGTTTAAATTTGAATTAAATTTAATGAGTAATTAACAATTTACACATGAAAAATATCCTGTTTTTACTGCTATTAGTCTTTAATTATTCATTTGGTCAAAACGCACCAGAGGTAGACTTGTCGAATCCTAGAGCTACTGTTTACACACATATGTATTTTTTGCAAACGACTTCTTATCAACCCGAGAAAGCTGCGCAAACTATTTATGGATTAGATCAAAAAGAGGCTGTTGAGGCAGTGGTTAAGATCAAAAGAATATTAGATGGAAAAGGATTAAAATTAGATTTTAATAGAATTTCTAATGATTCTATGTTTATGGATACGATATCTTTTGTAGCCCAACACAAACTCATTCTATTCCCAGAACGTATGCCTTTGGTCTCTTTAGAGAAGTCTGGTAACTCTTGGTATTATTCGTCAGAGACCATTCAAAACTTAGATGTATTATATGCAGAAATATTCCCGTGGTATATTGAGAAAATTCAAAATAGTATACCAGGAGCAGGGCATAAAAAAATATACTCCATTGAAATTTGGCAATACATCTCTCTTTTACTTTTACTGGTATTAGCCTTTGTTGTATTTATGATTGCAAAGCAACTGGCATTTTTATTCTTAAAGAGAATTCTTTACAAATACATTAAAAACAGTGATGAAGTTAATGGGACGCTAAGAAAATTAGCCCACCCAATAAGTTTATTGATTGCCATTGAATTATTAGACATGGTTTTTCCTTCGTTACAATTTGGCTTAGAAATTAATAGATGGATATTTTTAGGTATTAACATAGCTGCTACAGTATTTTGGATTTATGTATTTCTAAAATTAGCACAAGTTTTAGTAAGCTTTTATCAAGTATACGCTCAGAAAACTGAGGGTAAATTGGATGACCAATTGACTCCTATTTTAAGAAATTTTTCTACAGTAATTATCTTTATTATCGGAGCCTTTAAAGTACTTCTTCTTTTTGGTGTTGATGCGGCAACTATATTAGCAGGTGCTTCGATTGGAGGTTTAGCATTAGCATTTGCATCTCAAGACACTGTTAAAAACTTGATTGGAACTGTTATGATTTTTGTGGATAAACCCTTCCATATAGGGGATTGGATTTCTGCGGGTGAAGTGGTAGGAACTGTTGAAGAGGTAGGTTTTAGATCTACAAGAATTAGAGCAGCAGATACTTCTATATTTCAAATTCCAAACAGTAGGTTGTCTGAATTAGTTATCAATAATAGTGGATTACGACTTTTTAGGCGTTACAATACTCAATTAGGGTTACGTTATGATACTCCACCAGAATTAATAGAAGCTTTTGTAAAAGGAGTTCGTGGAATAATTAAAGCCCATCCAGATACTAAATCAGATTCTTTCAATGTTGAGTTTACAGGTTTTGGTGACTCTGCATTGTTGATTATGATGAATATGTATCTCAAAAATTTAGCTTGGTCTAGTGAACAAAAATCAAGACATCAAATTCATATTGCTATTGTAAAATTGGCAAAAGAACTTGGAGTTGATTTTGCTTTTCCATCAACAACAGTTATGATTGAGCAGTTTCCTGAAAAAAAATCAGTAGAACTCCATTATAACAATGATGAAAAAAGGATTGATGATGTAATTAATAAGGTAGTTTCAGACTTTAAAACTGTTGTTAAAGACCAGCAAAAATAAGTTACTGTTTTTTTGGTGGCATTGGTCCACGAAGATGAATAACTAATCCATTTAAAAAGTTTCGTAAAATTTGATCTCCACATTCCATATATTTTGGATGATCTTCTTTTCTAAAAAAAGCACCTAATTCACTTTTTGAAACTTTAAAATCTACAAGTTTGCAGATGTCTACAATATCATTATCACGAAGCTTGTGAGCTACTCTTAATTTTTTAAAAATATCATTATTTGTTAATCCCATAGGATAAAGATACTAGTTTTTAATTGACTACGTTAAAAATGGCCCATGCATATAATGCAAATCTAACGAAACGAAATAGACCGAATAAAACAACTCCTTTTAAGGGATATTTGATCATTCCTGCAGCTACACATGTGATTGAAAAGGGCACAGGTAACAGAGCTCCAATAAGAATTAAAAAACCACCCCATTTCCCGGTATTTTTTAAATGCTTTGCCATCTTTACTTCTAAATAATTTTTTACAGTAGTTATTTTTTGAATTGTTTTTCCAATAAAATAAGATAATATTCCACCAGCGTAAGAAAGTGTTGCCAAGATGGATAAGTTTAAAATGGGTGTAGGTGTTTTTTTTGACCAACCAATAAAAATTTCTGGAGGAATCAAACCCAATAATGTTTCAGATATAAAAAAAACAATAAGAACACCTGTTCTTGAAAAGGTTTGGGTGAGAAACTCCAATCCGTCATCAATTGTAAACACATATTCATTAACCAAATACAATCCAAAAATGATTAGAATAACTGGAATTGCAGATTTCTTTAAACTGTTACCAATAAAATTATAAAAACCAGTATATTTATAATATTGGTGTAGTAATTTTGTTTTTGATTTTCTTCTCTTC
>ENA-UZWW01007717-UZWW01007717.1-metagenome-genome-assembly--contig:-Day-5--50m-contig-7717_pt1 | contig 14457 bp, 12 predicted proteins | sample MGYA00260348_ERZ794908 | MGnify/ENA metagenome assembly ERZ794908
CCTGCATCAGTGAAGTTCGAGACCAAGTCAAGCAGTTGTGATTCGGAGTATTGTTGTTCGAGGGTTATTTGCAAATCTGCACCAACCGTCGCATCCACGGTCTTCTCGTCAACCAATGTCCCAGTGTAGCCTTGGACTGCTGCGAGCGTCACGATTGAAAGCGTTAGCAACATGATGACGGCAAGCCTGTTGACTGATTCTGCTGAACCAGACCCTTTCAAGCCGCGCTTGACGTCCTTCAGAAGAGGTGTTCGTCCGAACAACAACTGCATGATTTGTGGGCCGCGCGCACCGATTCGTCCGAGCAGCAGTGCGCCTCCGATCCAGAGAGCGAAAGGTCCGAAGAGACCGAGCAGACCGTTGATGAAGAAATTCAAGTTAAGCCCGTCTTCACTCCCGTTGAGTTTGAGCCACGCATCTGATACTGCAAGCATACCAAACAGGAATGAGAGCCAGTGAAGCCATCGCTTAGGTTCTGATTTGGAAGTTGTTTTCTTAACTCCCTCTTCAATTTCCAAGGCGATAAAATCTCGAGTCCGGCTTCGGCCAAACAGGAGTGCTAGGCCCAGCGTCGTGATCGCAGTGAACAGCGTCGAACCAATACCCAACGTAGGGTTTACATCGAAATCGCCCGTTCTGAATTCCATGAACCCGACCGCCGAGAGAACAATTGGCACCGCAAACAGAGCCAACAGATAACCGGCAAGCCATGCTACCGAAGACATGACAAACAATTCCAAGAGCACCATGCTCTGTAACCGATTGCCATCCGCCCCGATCACACGATGTATGCTGACCTCTCTTCTGCGTTGTTCAAGCGACAACACCAATCCGTAAATCAACACGGCAATTGAGAGGATTACGATTGGAATCATGATAATGTAATCGAAAATTTGAATCAGGCCAAGGAAGATGTTGAGGAACGTGATGGTTCCGCTAACGATGTCGGTGTAATACAATTCCACGCCTTCATCGGTGTAATTTCCGTCCTGGACGCGGGTTCCTAAGTCCTCCAACCATTCGGCAGCATCTGCTGTTGAACTGGTGGGCAACTGACCCCGATCAATGGTGACACCAAGGTACATGTGATCGTTGTCCATCAGAGCGGCTCGCTGTGTTTCTTCGAGGACTTCCCACGTAGTGAAAATGGGGTTCGGGCCAAGCGTTGGGTTTCCGAGAACCCATGGCTCGTAGATGCCGAGCACCGTAAGGTTCGTTGCCGTCATTGGCATGCGACAGTAAACCATCTCATTTTGTTCTGGAGTGACTTCTCCAGCACAGTTTTCGTTTGTCACAGTTGCTTCAAGAAGCGTTGATTCGTCAACAACGTAAGCAAATGTCAAGGTATCGAGAACATCTCCCACGTTGGCTTTCGCTTGGGATGCAACGGTCGACGGAAGGATAACGCCTCGTTGGGCGCTTACGTTTTCTGGGCTTGGCCATTCGCCGAACCCAGCGATGATGTTCTCACCAAGTCGGCTGGCGAATTCGCCGTCGAACGCTTCAGGTCCGAGGAATCGGACGGAGCGTGATGAAGAGATTGGTGGGCCTGCTTCTGCGAGTTCAGGATAATCGAATGTGACGTTGCCCCAATATGGGTTGGCATCGTCCGTGATGGCCATCATTTCCAAGGGCTGAGCCACAATGAATTCTTGATTGAAAAAGCCGCCACTGTGTATGCCTTGCCGGCCGAGGACAAGCGTACAGTCGCTGAATTCGCTAAAGTCCTCCATCAACTCGTCGCACACACTTGTCATGGTGGACGTGTTGTTTGACCAGCCCGAGCTGTTTTCAACGGGCGTGCGAGCGTATTCGATTTTGGCATCGAAGGGTTCCCCTGAAAGTGATTCTTCAAAGAACAACTGCGAGAGTCCNNACACCGTATGCAAGCACGGTTGTGATCACCAGTGATGCTAAGAAAACGCCAGCAATCACCGCGAGACCACGTTCTTTTCCACGCCATGCGCTCAAGCCTGCGAGCCGAAGCTGCGATGGTGTTTCAGATATCTTGTGCATGATGCGTTTCCCAAGGTTTCTGGATTTGGAAAAATCTGAATCCACCAATGTGTGGGATTCCTTCTGGTTGCTCATTCTTCTTCGCCTCCTTTTTCTTCCTCGTCCAAGCCCCAGGCAGAACGAATGTCTGAAGCCTCTGTTTTTCCGTCGTTAAGAAGCAGCATCCTGTCGGCGTTTGAAGCCAAGTCAGGGTCGTGCGTAACCATGAGAATGGAGATTGGGTTGACTTCATCGTGGCACAAATCCTTGAACAACTGAAGGACCTCTTTTCCGCTTGCAATGTCGAGGTTTCCTGTCGGCTCATCTGCAAGGAGAACGGGGCGATTCCCTGCGATGGCACGTGCGATAGCGACGCGTTGTTGCTGCCCCCCGGAAAGTTGATCCGGAACGTGATGCATTCGATCCGCTAGACCGACTTTTGTCAATGCAACCACCGCTGCTTCTTCAGCGCTCTTTGCTGACATGCCTGAGAGTTCGAGGGCCATTGCAACATTGTCAACGGCCGTAAGGTTGTCCAAGAGGTGGAAATCTTGGAAAATCCAACCAACGGATTCACGACGAACATCAACCACATTCGATGGGCTCTTTGTGCCGTATGTTTTGTTGTTGAGGACGATGGAACCTGAATCACCAGCGAGAAGCCCGCCAATGATGTTGAGCAACGTCGACTTACCCGAGCCAGAGGGGCCCATCAACGCAACCATCTCGCCCTGTTTAATGCTCATGTCCACGCCCTTGAGGACTTGCAGTTTGTTGGAGCCAGACCCGAAAGCCTTCGTAAGATTGGTAACTTCTAGCATGTGTGTTCCTCCTTATGTGTTCTTTTTTCTGAAACGGATATATCAATGCCTGTTTTACAATCAATTCATCGCGTCTTCGTCGACGGGCCGTAGAAGCAAACGAAGGGTTTGCCAGAGCAAGTCATGAAGCAACAGGGTTTCCTCTGTGGGTGGCTTGCCTTTGGTGTACGTTTGGAGCATCGGTTCGTAGAATGCATCACTGATGCCATCGGTCAAATTTTGAAGAATCTTAATCGAAAGGTCAGTGCGCACCAGCCCCCATTCCTGGCCCAATCTGAGACCCTCACGGAAATGACTTTGAAGCGGCGTACTGCACACGACAAGCCGTTCGTAAATCGGGTGATTCGGTGGAATTTGTTGGGAGACCATTTGCCCGATCTCAACAAAACCATTGTCGTCCCAAAACCGCTCTGTAATAAGCCTGGACTCTCGCATGTGACTCCAATAATCTATGGCCGAAGTCGGATGGCCATGCTTATCCAAGCGCAAACGAAGCGCATCCAATCCTTCTTGCATGACGGTGAAAAACAAGTCCGCCTTGTCTTCGAACCAATAGTAGAACTGCCCTTTTGAGATTTCAAGTTCCTTCAGGAGTAGGTTGAGGGACGTTGCATCATAGCCATGAATCGCAAACTGAGTTTTGGAAATCCCGAGCACCCGTTCCTTCTCTTCGTTTGGAAGATTGAGAAATCGGTTCAACGGCATGGCTTCACTTCAAACCGCCGGTCTGACCCCCGGTATAAATATCTTTGTTGGGGATCCCAATCTGCAAATTCGCAGGACAGAGAAGCCTTCATTGCGAAATTGATCACCTCAAATGAGGTAAATCGATGGGGTGTTTTCTAAAGAGAGCTGACGCTGATGTATTCAGCGGATGATTGGCTCAAACGAGCGAGGTTCACTCGACCTTGCTAACGCCAACGGCGTTTGGTCCCTTTGGACTTTCGCCGACTTCGAAAGTGACGGTATCACCGTCGGTGATTTCTCCGGTAACTTCGGAGATGTGCACGAAGAGATCGTCGCCACCCTCAATTTCAATAAATCCGAATCCTTTTACTTGGTTAAACCACTTGACAGTTCCTTGCGCCATGTTCCCGTCTCAATGCATCAAGTACTTGAGGAAGATGGATGGGTAACAGGGAAAGTAGCGGAGTTTCGACCTTTAAGACTCGGCCGAAACGCTTGTTTGGGCGCTTTTTCTCATGAGGTTGGTGAACAACGGAGGAACGAGGGCTGCCCAGAACATCACGTAGTACCCAAACGGCAATTGGGGTGCTTCGTCGTGGACATCCAACCGCTGGTAAGGGGTGCTCGCTTTGAGGTGATGTGATGGGTGAAGAGGAAGTTCAAGGAGGGTCCAGCGTGACCATCGATGACGGCTTTCCCAAGCATGCGTGGCATTCGGTCGTTCCTCTGCACCTCGTTGCAGGCCATGGTGCTGGAGGTAGTTGACATATTCGACGAGGAAAATGGCTACGGCGGCCTGAGAAACAAAGGCCAAGCAAAGCACTGGACTGTACGCACCGAGGCATACCAAGAACGTCGCCTCGAGTGCCAATGAGCGCCTCGTGTCTTTTGGCCGAGCCTTCCATGCTCCACGAATTTGCAGCGGCACCGTTCGCAGCACATGGAAGTAGAGGTTTCGCCCCCAGGGCGAGGAAGTTGGATCAACCGAGCGAGCCCAGTGCCTGTGATGTGTGTGGTTGTGTTCAACCGTGAAGTGCAAGTAGAGAACGCTAAACAGATCAAGGCGGGCCAGCCACCAGCTCTTCGATCGCAGGCGACGATGACCAAGTTCATGGGCAGCGACGATACCAGAGCCGCCTGTGCTCAAACCCGTCGAGATGATGCCCAACCAAACAAAACCGTTCAGTCCTTCGATTGAAACTCGCCATAGAAGGGTGGCGACAAGTATCGGAACGAGGAGACCGTGAAGGTGGAGAATGATGTCGTGGGCTCGTCCCTCTTGCAGGGGGTTGGTCTTGGTGCTCTTGCCCGCTACAAGTTCGATCAGTGGATACACCACGAGGACGGTGACGATGGTCAGCCCCATCCACCACGATCCAACCAGTAAACAGGTCAGGGTCACAACCGGGACCACGAGACCCAGCACGTGTGGTTGCCACTTGTTCATGTGGCTTCATCGGCGGGTGGGTTAAGTGGCTTTGCAATCACTGGCCCGATAAGAATCGGAAAAGCCGTGTGAAAAACGAAGGTCGGAAGATTCCATTTTTGATTTCTTGGTGATCCATGACGGAGTCAACGTACGAGGAGAGGTAGGCGTCCATCAGAGTTGACCCCCATCAACGTGAAAGGTTCCACGTGCGTTCGGTGTTGCTCGATAATCAGCAATTGCATGGATGATGGTATCCATGACGTTCGCAAATATACCATTGCGATGGTTTTGCTGATCCATTACTGCGTCGACGTATGTTTCTAGTTCGATGTCCATGTCTGTTCCCTCTGAAGCTTGTTTGTCTTCAGTGTATATTTGTAACCGGCCCTATATCAACCAGTGGTGAATTCGCCAACACATAGGTGCAATAATAAAAGTAGATGTTGTAAAAGACACTATTTAGTCAATGCGTCGCAGTTCACTGAATACCTTCATGTTGAGCAAGATTTCACCAAAATCCCGAGCGTATGCACACAATCGCCGAACTGACTCCGAGAGGCGTAAATCAAAGGCCATCCACTCGTTTGAGCGATGGTGTTCGAGGACATTTTGCTCGTGTGCGAGCAACCTTCGTTGTGCTTCCTTGAGGTCCGAGCGGGCCGCTTCAATGCGAGTTGAGTCGCGCGTACGGATGTTGATCATCAGTTCTTTGAGGCCTCCCTGCCAAATCGGTAGTTGCTCCAACGGCGTCATGCTGATCATGTTCTTTGTAATCTGTGGGTGCTCAATCACGAGTTTGGCAATGCTGAATGAATGGTCCATCATTCGTTCGAGCGATCTGGCGAGGTTAGCATATTCGACAGCTTGAGTTCGTGTGAGGTTCAATTGTGTGGCCACTGCGTGCGAATCGAGGAGAATTCGAACCTGGCGGTCAATAAGGTACAACAGGGCATCAACTTCATTCTCTCGCTCTTCAGCATCTGTGATGTATGAGCGGCTTTCGCCTTCGAACACACTGATGATGTCTCGGGTTAACGAAGTCACTTGCAAATACATGCGGTTGAGGCTTGCGTGAAGTGGCATGTCCCCTGCGTTCATCAAGCACTTGAGTTGAATGCTGTTCGCTGATTCATCCATGATTTCAAACCCACGGGTGCTGCGAAGAAACCTTCTCACTTGGACACTCACGTCTTTCGCCTCGTCAGTTCGGTGCTCGATATAAATTTCATCAGATCCAGATATGTAGGCGCCCATCAAGTGGTCGTGCAGACTGTTTTCAGGCAGATTTTTGGTTGTAAAATACGCCTTGTGGAGCACCTGCTCTTTGGCATCTAAGGGCGTAATCCGCAGGGCTCCACTTGGCCGCCAGTCCACCCGCAACGAGTCGCGGGCTGCAAGACCTTGTGCAAGGATCCACGGTTTTGGGAGGCTGACTGTGAACGTGCTGCCGCCTGTGGATTGGAGTTTACGAACTTCGTTTTTTCCTTCACCGATTGCCATAGGAACACCCCCTCTGAATAAATACCTCTATATAGATTATACATGGTTTTGGATATATACTGAATTTGGATAGGGCTATCCATGGAACCCCTGACCGTGATCTTGATTGTTTTGGCCCTCGTTGTCTGCGCATACATGTCTTGGAACATCGGTGCGAACGATGTTGCAAACGCAATGGGCACCTCTGTTGGCTCACGAGCGCTGACCCTCAAACAAGCCGTGATCATCGCTGCTGTCTTCGAATTCTGTGGTGCGTTCTTTGCCGGTGATGCCGTAACAGATACGGTGCGCAAGGGTATTCTTACCGTCGATTTTAGCGACGGAACCGTGGATGCTGTGCTCTCCCAAGACATCGCATTTGGATTCATTGCGGCAATGATGGCTGCAGCAACTTGGCTCACCATCGCCACACGAATGGGCCTGCCCGTCTCCACCACACACTCCATCATCGGTGGAATTCTCGGAGTTGGATTGATTCTTGAAGTCAAGCACGGCACTTCGCTCATCGATTGGGAAGTGGTCCAGAAAGTCGTCATGTCGTGGGTCGCAAGCCCAGTCATGGGCGGATTGCTTGGTTTCTTTTCGTTCATGATTATCAAGAAACTCATTCTTGAGAATGAGAACCCAATTGACCGTTCTCGATGGCTGGCCCCTGTGCTGGCCTTCCCCACCTTTTTCGTGCTCGGATTGGCGCTTCAATTCAAAGCGCTCAAGGGTTTTATTTCGAAAGCCGCAACAAATGGCTGGATTGAAAACAAGTACGATTGGTTACCAGTCAAGGAAAACGGTGTCTTTGATCCATGGGCAGACAATGCTTGGATTCCTATCAACTCCATTATGCTCGCAGCTGTGATTGGCGCCATCGCAAGCTTGGTGCTTTACTTCGTGCTCCGACGCATTGACATCAATGAGGAAAAGCGCGGGTTCCGTGGTGTCGAGCGGATTTTCGTTTGGCTTCAAATCATCACAGCAGCCTACGTTGCTTTTGCACACGGAGCAAACGACCGCTCGAATGCGATTGGACCGATGGCTGCAGTTTGGCAGGTGTTGAGCAGCGACACAGGAGAACTTGCTGCGAAAGCAGACATTCCACTCTGGCTCATTCTCCTTGGTTCGGCTGGTATCGCCATCGGTGTCATGACCTGGGGATGGAGGGTCATGGAAACCATCGGAAAGAAGATCACCGATATCACACCAACCCGTGGATTTGCTGCTGAATTTGGTGCAGCAACCACCATTCTTGTGTTCTCGATGCCATTCTTGGCCGTTCCTGTCTCAACCACGCACACCCTTGTTGGCGCCGTTGTTGGTGTTGGTCTGGCAGGTGGTGCAAAGGCCGTTGACTTCCGTGTCTTCGGAAAGATTGCCGCTTCATGGGTTGCAAGCGTTCCAGCAGCAGCGTTCGGTGCCATTGTGCTGTTCGTCGCATCTGGTGGCGAGTCGCTCAACATGATCGTCTTGCTCCCACTTTCCTTCATGGCCGTTGGTTATGCAATCTGGAAGAGCAGCGGCGAGGTGCACGTTGAAGATGCCCTCTCCGATGTTGGCGGCGACGGTCACTCCGTCACACCGTTCGAGTTGTTCCACGCTCATGCTCAAGAAGTTGAGAAAACCGTTGAACACATGCTCGAGGCAGTGAACATGGCCTGTGATGGCGAGGATGCAAGCGAGGCAATCCAAGCGACCATCGATGCAGAACTTGTGGCTGACAACGTCAAGAGTGAGGTGCGCCGACTGGCCCTCAACGACATGCGCATGGGCGTTCAAATCAGCCTTGATGACTTCCTTTACATGGTGACTCGACAGGATCGCATCGCCGATTACGCACAGAACGTCGCCGAACAGTTGGCCTTCCGACCGCTGTTTGACGATGAACAAGCCAAGGTAAATCTGAAGGAAATGGCCAAGGCGGTTTCTGAAACGGTTGCAAAGTACGAGGACGCTGTTGAAGCGCTCCGTGACTTCACCATCAGTGGACAGACCAAGGCTGCCGAGACCAAACTCGCTGAACTCATCAAAGAAGTGAACCTCAAGGAGCACGAAGCCGATGGTGTCGAAGCAATGGCAGCAGCCTACGTGTTCACCAACGGCGAGGATGCACCTCTTGCAGCCATGCACATGTACCGTGTCTTGCAACGGCTTGACGATGTAGCAAATGCGTGCGAGAAGGCAGCCAATGCCTTCTTGCCGATTCTCAACCGTTGAGCGAGCCATTGAAATGACAATGGCACAAGCGCAGGTCATCCGAGCCATTTCCGACTGAGCGTAGCTCGACAGTGGAATCAGGACTTAGGAGTGAACGACATGGCAGGCATGGACCCTCAACTCAAAGCCAAATTACAGAAGCAACGCTACCACATTGTGGGTGAGCATGGTGGTGTGAAAACCTGTCATTGGACCAAGGAATCTCTTCTTCGAGACCGGCAGTGCTACAAAGGGAAATTTTACGGCGTTGAAAGCCATAACTGCATGCAGATGTCGCCCGTTGTTGACCAGTGCAATCTCGCCTGCACCTACTGCTGGCGAGAGCCCCATATGGACACGCTTGAACTCACAGATCAAGACCCGCTTGATTTACTGTACGAATCCGTACGTGCCCACCGACGCCTTCTTTCCGGCTTCGGAGGCAACCCAAAAGTACCTCGGGAAAAATGGCTCGATGCTCAAAACCCCAAGCATGTTGCAATTTCCCTCAACGGAGAACCAACCCTCTACACGCGTCTTTCAGAATACATGGATTTGTGCCATAAGCATGGAATGACAACGATGCTGGTGACCAATGGAACGCTCCCAAAGGTTCTCGAGAAATTGGACACCCTCCCTACGCAACTGTACGTTTCGGTAGATGCCCCAAACAAGCAAGTGTTTGACGATGTTTGCCGGCCAAAATACAATCATGGCGCATGGGAACAGTTTGAGAAAACCATTGACCTTCTTCCATCTCTTGACACACGTATTGTATGCCGCCACACGCTGATGAAAGGCATCAACATGAGTGATGAACACATCTCACAATTTGCTGCCCTTGACAACCGTGCTGACCCGGATTTTATCGAAAACAAAGGATATGTATTCGTCGGACACAGTCGTGAAAACCTTTCCATGGAAAACATGCCAAGTCACGATGACATCATGGAATTCTCAAACAAGATTGCTCCGCTTACCGAGCGCGAGGTCCTCTCCGATTCACGTCCAAGTCGCGTCGCCCTCGTTGGGCGAGAAATATCACCAATTCCTGTGCCTGAGCCAACAATGTTTTTCCCTGAGGATTTGGGAATAGCGCCTTCTGTGAAACACTTGCCCATCGTTTCCTAAACCAGGTGCTGAGTCTCAGCATGATCACTATATTGCAGGCGTATGGCTGTTGTCCAATTCACTCGAAGTGTAAAATTTACTCCGCATTTGAGAAGTACGGAATGAACACACTTCCAAGAATGGCCGTAGAGTAATGCAGCACTGCAGTCAGGACGTATGCGTCGCCTGTTGGAACGTTGGGGTTAGTGACTGGAAGCGTCATGAACGTAGCAATGACGAGAGCAAGAACAGTAAACATGTTGCGAGATTGCTCACTCCAGCGCCCATCAATCTTCGTCCAAACGACCGTACCTATCAATCCGGGAACGATCCCTCCACCCATGACGGTTGCAACTGCAAATACAGGGACGGGTATCTCGACTCCACTTGGGTCAAGTGGGGTTGTATCGTAGCCAATAACCATCAAGAAACCCAAAATTAAGAGATTGATGGCTCCCATGGCCCCTGCTGCTTTCATTCCTGTTCGAGCGTGTCTTTTCCAGTCCATGCCCTTCCCAAAGTAGTTCTAATGATAAAGAAGGTAGTTGTGGCCATAATACCAAATTCATGAGTCAGTACTGCGGTATGAAGAAACCAGCAAACATGAGTTTCAACATGTTCGGGGCAGTTTTCCGTAAGGCTTGGAAAAAACCTCGGGAATCTACGACCGCATCAAGGTCAACCGTCTCATGTTTCCGTCATGACGAACGGTGGTTGCGAACAACCTCAGATGATTTGTTCATCGCGGTACGGATGCGTGAAAAAGGCACTGAAACAACGCGCAACTCCATTTGAGGACCGCAACAACCACAACCTCAATTCAAACCGTTTGTAATAATGGACAAAGAGTCAATTGATGTTGACGCCATTGAGCGGTGGTTCATGTTCGCCCCGATGGTGGTGTTGATTTTTGCATGGCTGCAGTTGAATCTCATCCTCATTGGTTACAATTCATCAGTGTTTTCTGTTTTGCTTTTGTTGCCCTTGAGCTTGTGCATCGTTCAGCGCTTTGCCCCAAAAGCATCCAGAGCATCCACTTCCTCCCACCTGGTACTCCTTACGCTCGTCGTCGTCATCATCATCTGTGAACTGATCCGGCCCGCAAAAGGCTATCCTGTCCACTACGATGGCGCTTACCATATTCTGCAGGCGTCAACCTATGCTAATATCTTGGATTTCGATGCCTTCAGTAATCGAATTTTTCGACCTCCGTTGCTGCCCGTACTCCTTAGTACTGCACTTGCTTTTGACGAAGGAGGCTCGCTATCGTTAGTTTTGATGCGATTTATCGTGTTGCTCTTTGGCTTGCAGACCTATGTTCTCGGCAAAAGACTGGGAGCATCAACGATTTCAGCCACGCTTTTCGCCGTTGCTGCCATCACTTCGCCGGTTGTCATTGATTGGGGTCCAAAATATTATCATGGAATCTTTGCGGCTATGTTGGCGACTACAGTCATGAATCTCCTATTGAACATCAATTGGAAGAAACCTTCAGCGGTATTGATGCTTTTCGTTGGCTTCTCATCGGGAGGCGTTGCTCTTGCCAGATACTCATTTACCTATTTGTTAGGCGTTTTTGGCTTTTCAGGCCTGATGGCTAGAAACGTGAAGCCGATGATGTGGTTCATTCTGGCATGGACATTAGCTGTTCTTCCTTTTATGCTCAATGATTGGATGGAAACGGGCGATGTATTGGCCTCTTTACGACCTCAGATCAATGCACCAGTTGACCGTGCTTTGGACCCCGTAGAAGGGGTTGGATGGTCTGCAGAGAAATTTTCTGTGTTTGGTTATTTGGACTTTAGACTGGACCTTCTCTCGGACGGAATATGGTTTCTTGCCCTTGGTGGAATCGTTCTGCTCATTCGGGATAAGAAATGGAGTGAACTTGCAGTAATTTCTGCCATAGCAGTCCCTCACATTTTGATTTACAGTTTACTCCTCGGTTACGGAGAAGCGCGTTATATGGTCTTGGTGATCCCTCTCTTCTGTGCATTGGCTGCCCGTTCCTTTGAGCCAATCATCCATTGGATGCATCAACTGGTTCATCCAAAACCCGTATTTTGCATTGGCTTACCCGAGGCAGACGGCGGGAAAGGAAGGGTGAGGGAGGCAAGCCAAACTCGGTTTGATTCAGCCGTCCGTCCAGCGCTTTCCGTTATGGTGGTCGTGTTGACTATGGTTGCTCCATTTGCCGGCCATCTTATTGAAACCGATGACTATCACTCAAGGACAAGTGATTGGGTGTACATGATGCGCTCAATTGCGGATGAAGTGCCAGAGGATGCGTCGATTGTAGCATCGTCAAAAGACCTTCAGATAAAATGGCTCAGCCAAGAAAATTCGAAAGAACCCCCTCATTCATTTGACTCCCTACGTTCTTGGATGAGTGACCGTGATGCCAGCCATATCATTACAAGAAATCGAGGGGCTCCGGAACCTTGTGCCCGAGACGTTACCTTGTGTATTGAAGCGCCATGGTTGGTTCCAGTTATTGGATTGAGTGAGGTCAACGGATGGATGGTCCTGTGGAAGTTCGATGACACTGCAGGGGAATACGAGCCGAGCAGCCTCTTGATCGAGCCCTTCGTAAACGTCAACGATCAATGGCGTGGACATGAGGTAGGTACGACCGACCTCATCCGCAATGACCTGTTGATTGTGAGGCATTACGACGATAATGTAACCTTGAATCCTTTCGCATTCAACGCGAGTTCAATTGAAATCGATATAGTGGTATTCAGATTTGATGCGTGGCCAGATGCTGCAATAGACCTTGAATACGAAACGATTGACGACCTCAGTTCTGATGAGCGATTCTACGCCGCTTCTTGGAACGGCACATCATTTGCTCACAGCGGTCCTTTTATTGAACAAAACGCACTACCTGATACGTTGAATGACTCGTTCACCTTTAGTCCCTCGGAGTACGGGCATGGTGGCGCCTCAGGCGTACACTACATCCGATTACGAGCCGTGCATCCTTGATGTGTAGTTCAACGCAGTTTGCACTGACGCAGGCGTCTATCTACAGCGCTGACAAACGTTAAGAGAAGAGTTCTCAATTTCCACAGCCGCAGCCACGGGTCTGACAGGAAGGGTCGTCAGCTTTGGCGGCGACTTCTTCTTGCGGCTCTTTCTTGGGTTGACGGCGGAGTATGCTTGGAAGTCGAACTTTTCTCTGGTTTTGAGACGTACGGCGGTTCATGTTTTTCCCACAGGGGGCTAGATAATAACACTTATTGGATAGTTAATATTAGAGGGCACCCCATATAATAATAAAATCTCCAACAAAAGACGATATAAATTGTATTTGGAAAAATTTATATATGAAACCCAAAAGGCCTTATATAGATTCACTAGTTAAGTGGGTTGGAGTGGGAAATATGGATGATCAACAAGTAGAAGATATTGTCAAGTGCAGCGACTGTGGAAGTCGCTCACTATCGAGAGACGAAACACGTGGCGAAGTTGTTTGCGACGACTGTGGATTGGTGTTGGAAGACAACGTCATTGACCAAGGTGCTGAATGGCGTGTCTTTTCGCCCGAACAAGGCGACCAGCGCGCCCGTACCGGTGCTCCAATGACCGTCATGCTTCACGACAAAGGTCTCTCAAAAGACATCGACTGGCAAAACAAAGATTACTCTGGAAAGACCATCAATTCTCGATACCGTTCACAATTTTACCGCATGCGAAAGTGGCAGAAGCGCAGCAGAGTCAGCAACGCTACCGAGCGAAACTTGGCTATGGCTCTCGCCGAATTGGACCGAATGGCCAGCCGCCTTGAACTTCCTAAATCTGTTCGAGAGGCTGCAGCTGTTAACTACAAGAAAGCCGTTGACAAGCGATTGATCCGTGGCCGTTCTATCGAAGGCGTCGCAGCAGCATCACTCTACGCAGCTTGCCGACAATGTGGAGTTCCACGAACCCTTGATGAGATCGGACAAGCATCTCGTACAGGACGCAAAGAAATCGGCCGTACATACCGATTCATGGTCCGTGAACTCAAGATGAAAATTATGCCGACCGGCCCTGAAGATTACATTTCACGATTCTGTTCAGGACTTGGTTTGGATGCAGAAGTTGAAGCTAAGGCATACGAACTCATCAAGGCCGCCCAGGAGAAGGAATTGACCAGTGGCCGAGGCCCGACCGGAATTGCAGCCTCAATCATCTACATCGCATCGGTTTTGTGCGGAAAGCGTCGAACTCAACGTGAAGTTGCTGAAGTTGCAGGTGTTACGGAAGTCACCATTCGTAACCGATACAAAGAACTCATTCAGAACCTGAACATTGAGCTTGATATTTGAGGACAGCCTCTGGCAAAATTGGTTAGGGCGTGGATTGCGTGAGCAAGATTCGGAAGAACATTTCAAACGAAGCGTTTGAACTCGTTGCGACGGGATTGGTTGAAGCATTGGAACGTGGAACAGTTGCATGGCCACTTCCTTCCCCGCCGATGAGCGACCCTGATTTCCCTGCTATTCCTCCAACATCACCGCACGTGTTGTTTGAGCAAGGCCTTGGAATTCTCAATGTTGACCGTGGTATGTTTGACCGACATCTCAATTCAGTGGTTGACCTTATTGTGCCTCACAGGATGAACCTCAGCGATGACCCCTTTGAAATCCATGAACGATGGCTAAAACGCCGCATGAGTGATGTGTCGAATCGCCTTTTGTTTTGCATTGCAACAGATTGGTTGGCTCAAGCCTTTGACCCTCACGC
>ENA-UZWW01015579-UZWW01015579.1-metagenome-genome-assembly--contig:-Day-5--50m-contig-15579_pt1 | contig 14371 bp, 13 predicted proteins | sample MGYA00260348_ERZ794908 | MGnify/ENA metagenome assembly ERZ794908
CATCGAAGTCACCATGAAGGTCAAGGGCGACCGACAAACTGGTGGTGTTCTCGGGTTACAACAAACCGGCGAACCTGCAGCCTTTGGCATCAAACTCGGAGAAGAAGGACAACTCGAACTCCCAATCGATGAATCAAGCTGGGAAGAAGCCTTCCAAGCCGGCGACGACGACATGATGGACAGCGAAGACACACCAGGATTCACCCTCGTTGTGGCCTCCGCTGCAATCGGAATGGCGATGTTCATCAATGCCTCAAAGGACGAGGACGAAGAGCCTGAAGCGTGATTCAGCGCATGGCTTGAATCGCTGAAGCAATGGCTTCAGTGGTCAGGCGAACCGCCTGTTGTTCACCACTGCTCAATGATTTCACCATGGCTTGGCCGGCTTCCAAATCCTTTGGACCAACCACAACGGTGAACGATGCACCTGAGGAATTGGCCCACTTCATCGCTTTGCCAATCTTCCTTCCACGCAGTTCGAGATCAACCCGTTCACCAGCGTTTCGAAGGCCTGCCACGATTGGAAGCACGTGGTTGACATCAATGCCAAATGGAATCAACGCGATGGTGCCGAGTGGATCGAGTTCACCAGGAACGACTTCGGCTCGGCCTGCTGCTTCTGCTTGAGCTTCAAGCGCCAACAACACACGGTCGAACCCAAGACCAAACCCACACGATGGGTCGAGGTCAGGCAGACCAAACAGGTGCAGCAATTTGTAGGAACCACCGCCAAGCACCTGCCCTTCGCCGCCCATTGCTGGTACCTTGACTTCGAACACCATGCCGGTGTAGTAGTCCAACCCCCGAGCGACCGTCAAATCAACAGCGAGTGAAGGTGGTGTGGGTGCCAAGTGAGTTACGGCATCCAACGTCGTTTGGAGTTCATCCAATGCTTCGAGGGAGACGCCGGTAAGGGAGGCAAGGATTTCACGCGCCGGCCCAAGCGTTTCTGCCCCGCCTTCCAAATCAGCGAGCGCACGCAGTGGCGCAGTGTGAGTAGGGTCGATGCCGTTTGCTTCGAACAGGGCTGACAAACCAGCGTCATCGCCCTTGTCAAGCAAGCGCATGGCACCTGCTACAGGTGGTTCACTGGCGCCTTCTGGCGTTTCTGAAGAAAGACCGAGCCCAGTGAGCGCTCCTTTGAGAATCCCCACGTGACCAATTCGAATTTCCCAATCGGTGAGCCCGCAAGCATCGAGCATGTCGATGGCCAAAGCGATGACTTCGGCTTCAGCAAGCGGTCCTGAAGCACCGATCAGTTCCACGCCGTATTGGAAGAATTCACGGTAGCGACCTTTCTTGAATTCCTCATAGCGGTAGCACTGGCCGTAATAGGACAGGCGCAAAGGTTTGGTGTCGTTGCGCATTTCTTCAGCGATCATTCGCATGACAGGCGCAGTAAGTTCTGGTCGGAGCGTGAGCGGGCGGCCTCCTTTGTCTTCAAAGGCGTACAATTGGCTGATGACGCCGGGTCCGGATTTGGCTGTGAACAAATCCAGCGACTCGAAGACAGGGGTTTGCACCCGCTTGAAGCCGTGACGGCGGGAGCGCTCTTCCAAGAGTTGCTCAAACGCAAGGCGGCGCGCCATCACCTGCGGGGTGAAGTCGCGAGTACCACGTGGGCGTTGCACCATGCCTCATCCCACTCGCTAACCGTTCATCACCCCTTCGCCTTGAATGCAGGGGAAAAGGCGTGTTCATTCCTCTTCGTCAGGAATGGAGGTCCACTCAACATCCCATTCATTGGGATCGGCTTCTTGCTGTTCGTGTTCCCATTGAATCACATCCTCTTGTTCAGCCGCAGGTGGCGTAATGCCGGCCTCAAGGGCTGCTAAGTCCGGAGCTTCTGGAAGGCCTGCAGTCGCCAGAGCGCCAAGGTCGGGTGCTTCGGGTAATTCGGGATGTGGCGTCTCTTCAACATCGTCTGCCTTAGCGAGTTGGTCGAGTTTTTCCACCAGTGTCCAATCTGGTTCACTCACTTCGGTTGCGGGCGCAGGAACAACGCCAACGTCTTGACGCACTTCGACCGGGGCCGATGCTAACAGGAGATCTCGGTCGTCTTCGACATCGAGGTCTGCCTCGTCAAGATGAGTTGCCTCTTTTGGCGCTTCCACGCTGCCTTCGAAGGATACATGGCTTGTTTCTGTGGTGGTTCCTGCCGTGGTGCCAAAAGCTTCCAAAGCGTTGTTGAGCGCACCGACGGCCGGTGGTTGCGCTCGTTGAGTCTGCTCTGCCTTTTTTCGCAGATAGAGCGCTTGCTCTTCCATCTGGGCTTTTTCTTCTGCCATCTGTGCTTCAACGGCGCGCCACATTTGCTGTTCCTGTTTTTTCTTAGCGAGTTCTTCTTCGCGCTCCAACTGAACATCACTTGGCTGATCATAGCGTCGCCAAAACCACCACACAATCCCAATGAACAGGACTGAGACAACAAAGCCAATGATGAGCGTTTCAACGAGGTCTTCCACCCGCTCACCTCCTTCATCAAGCGTTATTTCCAGGCGTCAAATGCTCAAACCCTGGTGCAACGTCGCCACGTGCGACGACCAAGTCATCATCACCGCCCGGCAAGGTGCTGATGTCCACTTCTGCACCTGCTGGGATGTTTCGATACAAGGGTCGTTGAACAAGGAACTTGTTGAAACTGATGAACAAAGCAGCAATGACACCCCAGAACAAGAGAATGATCGACAGCCCCTTTGGATTGGCTGGGTCCCACACATCGGGCGTGTTGGCAATCATGTCTGCGAAGTACGAAATCATCAGAACGGAGAACAGAATCGGGAAAGCCAAGTACATCAGCAAATCCCACCATCGGCCCACTTCGATGTCGTTGTCACCAGTGTTGATGAAATCATCACGGAAGGCCGAGACACCGAACCCGAGGTAGCCTCGGAAACCGGCTGGAGCAATGCCGGCTTCAACGCCAGACTTCCAGCGAAGGTAGCCATACTTCCAGATGGAGAAGGCGATAAACAAACCAGAGAACATCAATCCATAGCCCCAAATGTGGTCTTGAACTTCCAAGAATTCTGGGAACGCGACGCCTTCGCCGTCAAGTTTGATCCACATGATAGCGGATGGAATACCGAACAAGAACAAGGCAGCACCGGTGAGGGCAACTGACTTCTCTCGGTTGTAGCCGTGATCCACGAAGTTACGAACGCACAACTCAACGGTTGAAATCATCGATGTCATGGCGGCAAACGATAACGCAAGGAAGAACCCTGCCATCATGAACAGCGGGCCTATCGGCGCAAACGGTGCTTTCGCAAACACTTCTGGCAGCGCCAAGAACGTGATTGCAGATGAACCACCAGTGACGGTGGCAAGTGGGTCGGGACTGACTGCAAAGATAGCAGAGAGCACGGCAAGACCGGCAATGATGGAGATGCTGTTGTTCGCAAGACCCATTGTGAACGCATTGAGAACGGTGTCCTCGTCCTTGCTCATGTAGACTGCATAGGTGATGCACATGCCCATTCCAGCGGAACAGGACCACGCTGATTGCGATAAACCATTGATCCACACTTCAGGATCTTTCAGCATTTCAAAGTCCACTGTGAACATGAACATAGCGCCGTCGAGGCTGCCGTCTTCCATGTCCATCCACAACGAAAGGAACAGGGTGAGGAAAAGCAAAGCGAACAGAGAAATCATCAGGTAGAAGTTGACCTTCTCGATTGCTTTTGCACCTTTCCAAATCGCTGCAAGGGTCATCACGATGACCAAGAATTGGAAGAAAATCACTTGGCCTGGCGACTGCAAGAAAGCGTTCCAGACTTCAGTGGTGTCGACACCTTCACCGGTCAGGGCGCCACTGATTCCAAGTTGGAAGTACTTGATGGTCCATCCAGAAACGACCGCATAGTAGAATCCAATCGCTGTGGAAATCCATGCAGTCCACAGACCCATCCATGCGAATTTCTTTCCTGCGAAAATTCGGAAGGTACCAATCGTACCGGTTCGGCTTCGCTTGCCCATAGCGTATTCAGCAATGACGAGCGGAATGGACCATGCAAACAAGAAAATCAACCATGGAACGAGGAACGTTCCTCCACCATTGGCACCCACCATGCGCGGGAAACGCCAGATGTTTCCAGTACCGATGGCGGCACCGATTGAAGCAAAGATGAGCCCCATTCGGCCGTTGAATTGGTCAGATTGTTCTTCTTCACTCATTCACAACCCTCCTCAAGATTTCGCTTCTTCCTCAAGAAGAGCGTCTGCCATGTCGAAGGCTTCTTCGTCGTCCGAGAGCATCATTCGCAAACAGATAGCAAGACCACCCCAAACGAAGGAAGCGGTTATGCCGAACATGAAGAACGAGCCAAACAGGCTGCCGTAAGCCGCTCGGTACGAGAGGTCCAGTTCGTAATAGGCCCCATCGGCTGGGTATTGAATGAAATCTGAGCCCCCAAGTGTGGAGACGCTGGCTTTGTAGTGGAGTTTGCCTGTAGCCGTTTCTGAAATTGGTACCATGCCTCGAAGGATCGTACCGTTGCCTTCTGACAGCGTACATGTCTCACCTTCAACGGCCATCACCGGAACACTTTCCCAAGGCGTTGTGGACCATTCACGTGGTCCGTAATCGCTCTGTAACCGGCTTGGTTTGACGGTTCGCCATTGAATCTTAGTTTTCTTCTCGCTGTATGGGAATGAATTCGAAACACAGAGGTCGACCGGAATGTCGCCCTCAGCAGGGATGTCCACCTTGTCACCAGATTCGAGGTAATTTTGCTGAGAAATGTTGGCAATGGCCAAGTCCGCACGCTCTCGTGGGTTGTCACCAATCTCTGCCATGTAGAACGCCACACCGAGGTTTCGAACGGCAATGTGGTCGACATCGTCTTCATGCTGGTGGAACGCAGTGCCGATTTCCATTGTGTAGCAGTAGGAGCCGTGGACACCGTAATGCCAGTCGCAGAAGTCACCCGTGGTTGGGTACAAGTCGCTGGATTGCATGTTTGTGTATTGTGTCATTTCAGCAAGTTCATCGCCGTGGTAGATGAGTTGGTCGTGATCAGTCGTTTGGCAACCTGTGCAGTGGCCCCACGGATAGAGCACCAATTCAGAGTAGGAGTGGTAGGTGAGGGTTGACTTGAATTCGGATTCGCCGTCACCTTTGTCGTCGTTCATTTCGGTCATGTCTTGAATGAATCGAGTCTCAGGTTCGGAGTTTCCACCAGCCCAATCTTCATCGGTTTTGCCGTCGTTGTCATCGTCTTCACCATCGACGTTGTCTTCGTTGACAACTCCGTCACCATCATTGTCTGTTGTGTCAAATGGACCTGTGTAAACATCGTTGTTGGAGATCCCTGCCCGTTCATCTTCTGCGGGGGTGCATGTGCCAGGAACGAGAGGAATGGTTGCTCCAAGAGGCCAACCCCATTCATACTGGTAGTTTCGGTTCAAATCGACACCGTCGCAATCTTCGTCAACTTGCTCGTTCGGGTCAGGTAGTGGCTCTGGGCCGTTGTTCCTTAGGTTCTTTCTCCAACCGCCAGATGGGCATGTTTCCCAAGCAGGTGCTGGGCAGAACACTTCTCTGTCGTACTTGTTGCCGTCGACGTTCAGCATTGGAATGAGGTAAATTTCACGGCTGTTGACGAGGTCAGTGATCCATTGTTCGCTGTAATCTTCATCGACACCCAAGTCGCCTGCGCCACAGGGTGTGCCATCGCCGTTTGAGTCTTGGAAGCTCGGGTCAAGTCGGAGGCAGTCGCCGTCATCATCGAGAACACCGTCACCGTCTGCATCGCCCCATGGGTCTTCATCGACCAATCCGTCGCCGTCGTTGTCGTAACCGATGTTGTTGTAAGAAAACGCAATGACTTCCATCACCATGATTGGCGTCTGGTATGACATCCACTCACGAGCGTGGTGGTTTCCGACAATCATCACATCTGGGCGCTCTGCGTAGTTCCCGCTGTCGCCAACGAACGCATTGTAATCGCCGTCATAGACCTCACCAGTGATTTTCAACCACGGTGTTGCCTTCATGTAATGCCATCCTTCGTAGGTATCGCCAGTTGTTGTTTCTCCTCGGGCGTTGACGCCACCGTTGAGGCCTTCATGGAATTGGAAAATGTCTTCATTTTGCTCAGTCAAACGCTCCATTCGCTCCTTCATGGTCTCGTAGGTGTGGTATTCTTTGAATTGAAGAATGGCGTTGTCAGCCGATGCCCAAGGGAAGATCATGTTTTGGTAATCTTCCGACCAGATGTCGCCCGGTGCTGTACCAACAGGCTCGTCCTGTGCGACGCCAGCGTTGGCGATGGGGGCAAAAAGTGACAACAAAAGTGGGAGCACAATGAGGACTCCAAATGAAGGGCGGGTGCGCAGAACCTTGCCATTTTGCATCATGGTATCGACTAAGCCAAACGGCTCGACTTCTTGAAGCGTTCGCGTTCTCGCTATGTCCCCGAAGGGGACAGGAAAAATGCAAAACAACCAAAACAGGCAGGTCTTAGCATGGCCATGAGTGGAATCTTACAACCCGCCGTCGGTTCGTTTTGGGCCGAAGAAATGTTTCTCGTCAATAATGCGACCCTTGTGTTGCTGCTCAGCATCCTCACCATTGCAACCCTTACCAGAGTTGGCGTGATGGCCCTTGCGCCACGAATGCTGCGCAAGATTGTCAAATCCGATTCCATTCAATCGAAAACAATCCGAGATTCTGACAAAGCCCTTGGAACCGCTGCAGGCGCCGGTGTGGCGTTGTTTTTGCTCAACACCCTCATCGATATGATGGGTGAAGTCAACACGGGCATTGACTTGCCAGATGTGGCCATCCAAGTGGTTCCAAATGTGTTGCAATTCATCTTTGCAATCTCACTGGTCGTTTGGGCCTTCCGTTTGGTGGCCATTGTCCAAGACGTCGTCGGCTTGCTCGACAATGATGATGAGTTGGACGGGACGGAGCGAACCCTCATTTCTGCCGTTGAAAGCATCCTCCGGTTTGCCATTGTGTTCATTGGTTCAATCTTCGTTGCTGATGCACTCGGGTTCAACCTCACCTCCCTCGTTGCTGGGCTGGGTATTTCCGGATTGGCGCTCGCATTAGCCGCAAAAGACACCATCTCCAACTTGTTCGGTGCTACCACTGTCTTGCTCGACCGTCCGTTCAAGATCGGCGACTGGGTCATCATCGATTCAGTGGAGGGTGAAGTCTGTGAGATCAGCCTTCGAACAACCTTGGTCCGAACCGCTGCCGACACCGTGGTCACTGTGCCAAACGCAAACTTGGTCAACACGCCGGTCGAGAACTTCGGCAAGCGACGCTGGCGACGCTGGCAAACCACCCTTCACCTCGACCTCAATTCCGATCCTGCAAGCGTGTCAGCCTTCTGTGCAAAGGTGCTGGAAGCCATCAATGAAAACCCGGTGACCGTGAAACATGATGCCTCATGGTGCCAAGCAAGCACCCTTACCGCCACCTCACTCGATGTGGCTGTCAACCTGTACTGGGATGTGGCCGGTGGCGCACCAGAACGGAAGGCAAAGGAAGAATTGGTGTTGGGCATCATGCAGTTGGCGAAGGACAACAACCTCTCGTTCTACGACCCACGAATGGTCCAGTCGTCCTAATACGGCAACGGATCTTTCGCCCAATACATGCGGTTGGTAACACCTGCGAACGCAACACTGCCTGCTGCGAGGAGCCACGATTGCATTGATGTGAACGTGCCCCAATCGTTGCCAACATACGCGATGATTACGCCCGTGAGGCCAACCCAAAAACCGGATTTCCACATTCGCAGTGTGCCCAGCCTTGCTTGCAACCGAGAGACCTCTCCCAACCAGTCAAGGCTGTCCTGTTCAAGTTCAGCATCGCCATAGGTTCGAGCGTGGAGCAGTTGCTCCAACACGGCGTTGTACCGCCACACCCACGCCCCACCCAACGCTGTCGAGAGGGCTTTTCCTTTCGACCAAGCTTTCGGGGCAGCATGGCTCCATGACTCCAGCAACGCCTTGCGGTGGGATTCATCCAACGGCTGACGCCGCGCCCATTGGCGTTCAAATCGCATCAACGAGGCAAGCGATGGCAAGCGTTCCGGTTGGCAGACCAAAGCGTCAGCAAGGTTTCGGGGCATGGCCACCCATTTAGGACCGCCCTCACTGGTCGCCAAATGATTCAGGTCGAGGTGGAGGTGGGGCAAGCCAACTGTGGCCTGGGTGTGAGGGGCTCGCCAAAGGGTACGGGGTTTCAATTCGTCTTCCATCGCCTTGAGTCGATCGTTCCACAACCGTTCTGTGTTTGGCGTTCCAAACGCCACCAGCGCTCCGTGAAGCTGGCCAATGGAGGCTGCAAGGGCGTTCATGCCTTCAAGATCGGTTGGCGGTGGTGACGATTCAAACAAGGGATAGAGCAACACTCGATCGTGGCCCCCTGCTGTCCATCCACCGATTGGGAGCACAATGGATTGGTCTTTGAGGACCTCGCTCCAAGGTTCGTACCGTGCTAAGCGAGACGTGTCTTCGCCAACCAAAAGCGGTGAAATTCTGGCCAGATAGGCATCATCGATGCGCAGCATCAAACCGTACTGGTCTTCTTCAACCAGTTCAACCGATGCAACCCCTTTGGGCCACTGGCCCCATTGAGTGCCATTGCCAGGTGGCGTTTGCCACCATGCGACGGAGTGGACTTCGGAAAGGTCCCACACTTGAACGCGGCCGAGCGATGTGCGAAGTTCGCCTGCTTCTTGGGCTTCCTTCATGGATTGCTGAGCAACCCCTGATGGCCACCAAACAGGCTCCTCCATGACCTTGCCAAGCGGTGAGGGTTCTCAAGCGTGCCGTTCTTCAAGAATCAGTGACTTCATCTGTGACTTGAGTTCTGAATAATTTAGAGTTGCTTCAAGGCATTGGGTATTGATTTCTGTGACGATGTCATCGGCGCTCCCGAAAACCAACGCAGTATTCTGGCAATCATCCAATGCCAATTTGGAAGGGAGTGAATGGCACACAGGCAGACAAATGTAGGAGCATGTGCCCTTCATCGCCTCAATCGCCTGAGCGATATGAGCGGTTTTCAAATACGGTCCTTCCCCTTCAGTTCCATCGCTCAAAAACGCTTCATGTCCATCATGATCACCATGACCGACGTGAATCCATGCAAATGGAGCCTCGTCGCTTTCCAACAGCCCCTCTGTGATTGTTTCGCTAAATTCCACCACCATGTCGTCAAAATGCTGAAACGGATCTTGGCCTCCTTCCAAACTTGCTAAAACGGCGTTCCCCAAGTGGACAAAACGTAACTCTGCGCATGTGCTGAGAAGATGGAGCACGACGTGATTCACGCCTCCTTTCCAAGAGAAAAGGTCGGCTAAGGATTCAACCGAGCTCTCGATGCCTGTGACAAGGAATCGAGTTTGTCGCAAAGGCTGGTGCTTGCGGTACCATGCATTCATCTTCAATCGGTGTTCGTTCTCGGGGGTGTGTTTCTTCTGTATCATACAATCATCTTCCTTTCACTCACTGGTTGCAGTGAGCGCTACAGGGCAGCATACACACCCCCGCTTTAAAAATGCATCGGTTCGGCCACGGCCAACCTAGAAGAGGGTAAAACGGGACACTGCATGGTATTTTTTTATTAAAATATTAATTAGAAGAGATTAACACGCAATTGAAAATAAACGCCAGAAATTAGATTCTATTTCCTCAATACTCGATTAAAATAACATATCGTTCTATTCTCTTAAAGAGGATTTAATTCCAATGAAAGTAAATTATTAATTTACCATTTTATTTGTTAAAGTTCGAAGCGATGAAATGAAACACCATGCCTTCTTGGAAGGGTCGAGGGTGAGCATGGGTATTTCTGAACGCATGGGCGATGTCCTCGGTTTGGCCGTGGAATCCAAACTCATGCGAGAGATTGCTGAGCACCCGGTCAGCGTCAAGCACTTGGCGATCATCATGGACGGCAACCGTCGCTTTGCTTGGAAAAGCAACATCGCCACCGGCATCGGCCACCGCATCGGTAAGGAAAAGCTCGAGAAGGTGCTCGATTGGGTGCTCGACATCAACATTCCATGGTTGACGGTCTATGCGCTTTCGACAGAAAACCTCAACCGTCCGCAGAACGAACTCGAGGGGCTGTTCAAGCTCTACGTCGAGGGATTGCGAGACATTGCAGATGACCCTCGGATTCACGACAACAAGGTCAAGGTCCAGATCATTGGACGGCGGGAACTTCTCCCAAAGTCGGTCAACGATGCCATCGATTACGCTGAATCGAAAACCAAGGATTACGATGCCTTTGTGTTCACAGTCTGCCTTGCTTACGGCTCAAGAGAAGAAATGATTGACGCCATTCGTTCGATTGCCAGCGAACACGCAGCGGGTGATTTACCGCTTGATTCCATTGATGAACAAGCCGTTTCCGACCGACTCTACACCGGTGATATGCCCGATCCAGACCTTGTGATTCGTACGAGCGGTGAGGAACGAATTTCCAACTTCTTGTTGTGGCAGATGGCCTATTCAGAACTCTACTTCACCGATGTGTTTTGGCCATCCTTCCAGAAGAAGGATTTGCTCAAAGCGGTTCGAACCTTCCAAGACCGCCGGCGTCGATTCGGAGAGTGAACCCCATGGTCGTGTGCGATGAGTGCAACGGTTGGCTGAACCCCGCGCTGGCTGCCGACTCGGCGGTTCGCAGGGGGGATGAAGTCCTGCTCATCCAGCGGAAGTTCCCTCCCATGCAAGGTGCGTGGGCGTTTCCCGGTGGCTTTGTCGAACGGGATGAAGATCCAATGAAGGCCGCCCTTCGTGAACTGGAAGAGGAAACTGGTCTGATTGGAACGGATGCCAAACTTCTGATGGTGATGGGCGATCCTGAACGGGACCCTCGCAAGCACATCGTCTCCATTGTTTACGAGATTCAGGTGACTGAGGATCAAACGCCAACGGCAGGGGACGATGCACAAGACGCCCGATTCTGGCCCATTGAAACCCTGCTTTCAGGTGAAGTCGAGTTTGCTGGTGACCACCTCACCATCCTCAAGAAGTGGCTCAATCAATGAGCCTCGAGCCAAGCCACTGCGCCAATTGACGGCGCGCATCAGGCCACTCAGCCGGCTCCAATGCTTCGGTCAAATGCAAGCCTGTTAGGAATTGGGCGTGCAAGTTGTGCCATGCATCGCCCTCGCACGTCTCGGTCCAACGGAACAAGGGGTAGCCTTCGTCTTGCAAACGATTGAGGAAGCCTCGTTGTGCGGCGCTGACGAGCAAGGTTGGCACGCCCAACAACGCTGCCTCGCTTGCCAGCGTCACCGATTGCGTGATGACCCCGTCATGGGCTGATAATTCCTGCACGAGCGACCAAGGATTGCCTTCGAACCCGCCTTCATCGGCTTTGGTAATGAGCAGCCCATCGGTGATGTCTTCTGGCAGTGCGATCACCTCGCCTCCATCATGAATGCCATCGCCATCGATGCGACGAACAACCACGCGCGGGGGGTTGCTAACGGCAGATGGGCGCAGGCTGGGGCGCAAGTGGACGTGGCCATGCAACCCGTCGATTCGATGAACGGTTGCGTTGGTGATGCGTTCAAGCAAGCCACCATCGATGCTCGAATCCCAATGGGTCGGCAGGACATAATGGGTCGCTGCCTTGAGCGCTAAACTGTGAGCGATGTGGTTGACTTCGGTGTCACTGATGTACCAACGTTGCTTGATTGAAGAAAGGGTTCGTCTGAGCACCGGCGAGCGCCACGCCATCAATTCAATCGCCGCTCCGACCGCAACAATGCGCTCAATCGGTTCGGATGAATCAGCGCAACATTGTCGAAGAAAGGCGTGGCTTGAACGCCAACGAGCAAGCGCAATGCGTCGCTTCTGCGGGCCGACGGCTCGATCGACCCAATGCGTTTGACGGCGTGGAAGATGGCCATCGCCTTTGTCGAGCAACGATTCAACCTCGGAGCGACGTGTGGCGATGATGACATCGTTGCTTTGCCCGGAACGCAAGAAGGGTGCAAGCAAGCGAACATGCGCTGGATGGTCGAGCACCCAGCATGTTCGCATGGCCTCACCTTGGGCCACCCTGTTCTCAATGCATCGGTCAATTGCGAGAAGTTGATGGGGCGCATCGGGCCACGCTGATTCATGGAAAAGACTCGCATCGATCCGCCAGGCACCAAGAAATACGCTCCGTACTCACCCGGCGTCGTGGTTGGAAACACAATCTGGCTTTCCGGACAAATCGATGTCGATTCAGGCGACACCATCGAAGTTCAAACGCAAGGCGCACTCAACAAAATCGATGCATTGCTCGGCGAAGCCGGCGCAAGTAAGCACGATGTGGTGTTCGCTCAAGTGCTGCTCAAGTCGATGGATTTCTACGCACCAATGAACGAAGTCTACGGCAAATGGGTTGATTCGATGGAAGTGAAACCTGCGCGAGCTGCTTTTGCCGTTGATGCGCTCCCTGCCGATGCGCTTGTCGAAATCGTGGTTCAAGCCATCCGTTCATGAGGTCGTTGAATGCCGGGCTCACCTTACCTCGATGAGCCACCCAAAGGCCTGATGACATGGCCGAGGCTGTTGAAACTCACCGTTCCTTTTGCGGTGGTTGGAATGGTTGCTGCTGTGTACCTCGATGCTGTGTTCCAAGTTTTGGCTGTGTTCACTGGTGTGTTGTTCATCACGGCTTTCGTGCGTCGTTGAATCCCATAGGCACCCTTGAAAGGGTCAAGCCAATCCACGAAGCATGGACGAGTGGCCTGTTCAATGCTTCAAAGCCTACGACATTCGCGGTCTTGCAAACGGTGATGGCTCAGGTGAATTGACCCCTGAATTCGCTTACCGACTTGGAAGGGCGATGGCAACCTACCTTGGTTGCGATGCTTTTGCTGTTGGGCGAGACATTCGTGATTCCTCCCCTGCGCTCACCCGTGAACTGATTCGAGGCCTTGTTGAGGGCGGTGTTGAAGTGCATGATTTGGGCATCGTTTCCACAGGTTGCGTCTACCACGCATGTTGGACTTTGCCTGTCGACGGCGGCGTGATGGTGACGGCAAGTCATTTGCCAATGCCAACCCATAACGGGTTCAAGATGTGCAAAGGAACCCTGCCACTTGCAGGTGAAGAGATTCAAGAGCTGAAGGAGGTCTTCTTGGCTGGAGAGTTCCGAGTTGGTGAAGGAACCGTTCGAGACACACCTCACTTGGACACCTACCTTGATGCGATTATCGAATCAACTGGACCGATCGCACGACCGGTCAAGGTTGCCGTCGACTGTGGCAACGCTGTACCAGGCCCTGCAATGACCAAGCTGCTCGATAGAATGGGTGTTGATCATGTTGATTTGTTCTGCGATTGGGACGCGACTGAACCAAACCACGGCGCAGATCCGACCCGACCAAAGAACATGGTTGACTTGGGCCAGGCCGTCGTTGAACATGGCTGTGAATTCGGACTTGGTGCCGATGGTGATGGCGACCGATTGGGTGCCGTCGATGAGACTGGTGGGTTCGTCTATCCTGACCGATTGATTGCGCTGCTGGCCGACGATGTTGTTGGCACAGAGGAAGGAAAAGACCTGCTCATTTACGATGTCAAGTGCTCGATGAACGTCGAGAAAGCAATCCTTGCTGCCGGTGGCCGTCCAATGATAGCCAAGACGGGGCACTCGTTCATGAAGCGGGTGTTAGCGAACCATCCAGATGCGCTGATGGCTGCAGAAATGAGCGGTCATATCTTCATGGCTGACCGTGGATGGTACGGGTTTGATTGTTCATTGTACAACGCTGCTCGAATCATTGAGTTGTGGTCACGCACCGAGGGGAAGTCCTTCAGTTCGGAATTGAACCGGCTTGCACCAAACTTGCCAACCACGGGCGAGGTCAAGGTGCCTTGCGCTGAAGACAAGAAACTCGAAACGGTGGCCGCCATTCAGGGAGCCTTTGACGACTATGAATCCTCAACCATTGACGGCATTCGGGTTCGTTTCAACAACGAAACCACCGGTGAACAAATCGGATGGTACTTGGCTCGAAAGTCAAACACTGAACCAATCCTTGTGATGCGCGTTGAGGCTGTTGATGAAATGGTGCTTAAGGCGCTCTTGGCCTTGATTCAACAGCGCGTTTCACCGATCATCAACGTGGATGCATTGAACGCTTGAAGGCTCAATGAGGCTCAAACATCGCTGAGTTCAATGAACGGTGCGATGGTGTAATCGAAGACAATCAGTTCGACGACGTAAGAGACGTCCTCGCCGTCGTCGCCATTGCCTTGAAACAATGGGTTCACACACGAATCTCCCTCAGCTGAAACTTCGATTGATGCTTCGTATGCACCGAGTCCTGCGCCCATGGCGTCAATTTCTGCAATAATTTCTGCTTCTGAAAGTCCACTAATCACG
>ENA-UZWW01008424-UZWW01008424.1-metagenome-genome-assembly--contig:-Day-5--50m-contig-8424_pt1 | contig 14110 bp, 10 predicted proteins | sample MGYA00260348_ERZ794908 | MGnify/ENA metagenome assembly ERZ794908
TTCGCAAGTATTTACTCTTGGAAAATGGTTTCTCGCATGGCTGATGCTTGTGGGCAGACTGGAAATGTTTTCAGCTCTTGTGCTGCTTTTCCCTTCTTTCTGGAAAAGATAAAAGCTGTATGCTGAAAATTTTTTAATTACGGCTTGTCACTGGGCAAACACTTTTACTCTTTGCCTTCCCAATGTACTTTTACCATCCTTTCCGGACTTAGTTTCTGTAGGAAAGTACATTTTTCTTTATGGATGGTGATTACTCTTTCTTGAGTGAGATAACCCAGAATGACCTGGTTTTTCATCGGAGAGCAACAGCGTGCGATGCGTGTCATCACATTGTCCATTCCATCCACTATAATCTTGCCACTAGAGTGTGTAGGAGTTGTTTTCTTTTTGCCGGGCTTGAGTTTTTTATCTGCCGGTTTTTGAGTTTCAACTGTTGAGCTTGCAGAAGCGTCGTTTTGATCATCCACAAACCAGCGTCTAACTTCTTCACTGCGAATAGAGCCATCGCCTATACAAAATAAGATGTGATCAAACTCCTGATTTTTACGCTGAAGTGATTCATGTTCCATCCGCCCATCCCTGACTAGGCGGTTCAGATGAAGACCGTGATTGCGGAATTCCCGTTCCAGTATTTCCAATCCCTCTTTTCTACGACTTTCTCGACTGCGCTCTTGCAAAGCATGTTTTATTTTATTGCGGGCGTGGCGTGTTTTCACAAATTCGAGCCACTCTTTCCGTGGTTCCTGCCGCGGTGAGGTCAGTATTTCTACGGTATCACCGCTGTGTAGTCTGCCGTCAAGCCGTGTTATACTTCCATTAGCTTTTGCACCGGTCGTGCGGTTACCTACTTCTGTGTGAATTGCATAAGCAAAATCGACCGGTGTCGCGGTTTGAGGCAACTCCCGGATTTCCCTTGCCGGAGTCATGACATAAATATTGTCACTGAACAAATCAATCAGAGGAATCGTTTCGTCCTTACTGTCAGCGTTAGTTTTTTCTAGCTGTGATTCTTCAATTAGTTCTGCGGTTTTTCCTTTAGGAGCTTGCCGTTTTTCCTTGTAAAGCCAGTGTGCCGCAACCCCATATTCAGCCATACGGTGCATTTTATGAGTGCGGATTTGTATTTCAATTGGTCTTGAATATCCGGGATCATCATCCCGCAAATCGGTGACTGTTGTGTGAAGTGACTGATATCCATTGGATTTGGGTTTGATTATGTAGTCTTTGAAACGATCTTTTAGCGGAACCCAGTTTTCATGAATGTAACTCAGTGCGGCATAACAATCATCAACATCTTCAACCACAACACGAAATGCGATCAAATCCTGTATACGATCAAAATCGTTGTCCACTTTTTCCAGTTTTTGAAAAATCGAATAAAAACGTTTGTAACGTCCCTGAACTTCATGGCGAATGCCAGCCTGTTTTAAAATCAACTGAATTTTTGCTAATATTCTTTCAACATTTTCAGAACGTACACTTCGCTTTCGCGCGATTTTTTTCTTTAGGAGCTGATATTTGTCATATTCCAACTGCCGGAATGCGCTGTCTTCCAACTCTGACTTGATCCAGAAAATTCCTAATCGTCCTGCTAAGGCAGCATGCACATGCAGCGCAGTCCAGGCGGTAGCATCCCTTTTTTTTGGAGGAAGGGTTTCCAACTGCTCCAATTTCTGCAACTGCAGCACCAGAAAAACGGCGAGCAACTGCACGTCTGCTAGCACAGTCAGAAGCATCCTCAAAGTCAGTTCTGCCTGTTCCGGATTTTTTGGACGTTCAGGAAATTGATGCACCTTGAGCATCCGCTGATAAAGCAGAACAGCTTGCTCAAAAAATTTTGATGAATCATCCGGAATGTTATTTTCAAAGTTTTTTGGTAAATCTTCTGCTTGCTGATAACATAAAAAAAGCAGAGCCGCCAGCAGGGAAGGAGGATTCAAAGAAAGTTGAGAGAGTTTTTGCAGGAGGGAATCTGCGGATTCAGGATCACTTTGCTGTGCATACCAATCTTCAAAAATCCTGTTAGCTAACGGATTTGTTAAATAAATTTCCGGGACAGGAGTCTTTTTGTCAACGTTAGACTTGACAGTGCCGATTGTCGGTGACAAAGCGTTTTGTGGTAGTTCAGTTCCTGGAAGTTTACTCATTTGCAGATTTACTGAAAAATATTTACAAGAGTCCTTGTGCCATGAAATAAGTATAAAGCTTGACGTCAAATTGAACGTTTTGTTCCATCTCTTCGTTGAAAAATGCTGAAATTTCTTCCGGATATTTCAGAAAAACTGTAATGAATTCTCCGGGTTCATTTTTAGCAACAGGCTGTCGATTCTCTGGCAGCATTTCGTCAACCGAAATATGTGCAAATGAAACTGTTTCAGAAAGAATGCCTGGCGATGAAAACAAGTCTGCGCTGATTTTTTCGACTATACCAACATAACCTGTTTCTTCCAAAAGTTCGCGTGTAGCGGTAGTTTCAGGATTTTCCCCAGGATCAACCAGACCGGCTGGGAATTCTAAGATGTAAGAATCCGTAGGCGGTCTAAATTGCCTTATCAAAATATATCGTCCGGAAGGTTTTAACTTTGCGATTATAATTACCGCTGCAGCTCTGTGTTTACGGTGTAAACCTTCCCATTTCCGGGTTTGTTTTTCATCATCTTCATAGCTGAATTCAACCATTTCTGACCAGCGTCCGCTGTAAAGCAACTGTTCCTTGAGTACACGGCTGGTACCGGGTTTGCCTGGTTTGTTGCTAGTGAAAATTGACATAAATTAAGTGAGCAAAAAATTAAATTACTTGCTTGTGCAGAAGCTGTTTTTCTGCATTGAGCTGTATTAAAAAGATAGCTGATTTACCGACAATCACAAACCAATTGTGAAAATGTTTTTGCGTTGTCTTTTGCAGGTGTCTGCAATATTATTCGGCTGACAAGAATTTATCTCTGAAAACCTGCTACAGTATAGTTGATTGCAAATATGAGAAGTATCCGTTTGATATGGATTGGTAAAACACAGCTTCCTTTTGTGCAGGATGGGATCAGTCTTTACCTGAAAAAATTGTCGCATTACATTAAGGTTGAGAAAGAAGAAATACGAACTGCCAAATATGCTTCAGGTACAGTTGATCAGTGGCGCAGGCAGGAAACTGAAAAATTATTGAAGTGTCTGAATTCTAATGAGTTGAACGTTTTTTTGGATGAAAACGGTAAACGGCAGACTTCAATCGGCTTAGCCCAGTGGTTCGAAAAACAAATGCCGCTTGGATGGCCGAGAGTAAATCTTATCATTGGAGGCGCATATGGTTTTGAGAAGTCTTTGCTCCCGGCCAATGTCACTTATTTACGTCTTTCCGATATGACTTTTACACATCAAATGATACGGTTGATATTACTGGAACAGCTTTACCGTGCTTTTACCATTATCCGCGGAGAACCGTATCATCATGTTTGATGCAGAGTTATGCATAATAAATACTAAAACCACACTATGAAACGTTTATTATTAATAGCAATCACCTTATTGCTTTTAGGCAGTATGGGCTATTTTGCCACGCAAAACAGCCACAATGTGTCGCTGAATTTATTTGGAAATTTCTCCATCCAGTTATCGGTTTGGATGGTCATCGTCGGTTCATTTATCGCAGGTTGGGCGGTGACGGAACTTTGGCAGTTTATCTCGCATCCTCAGCGATTTGTACAGAGTTTCCTGGGTAAATTTTCTCAATATAGGGACAATAAAAAACTACAGTTGACACAAAATTTTGAGAATGCGTCTTTGCTGCGTGATCCAAAACAGGTACGTAAAAATTTTAATAAACTGGATAATGATAAAACACCATTGTCCATACGTGTGCAGTATTTTGAACAATTGCGTTATGAAAACAGTGCGGAAGAACTGTTGCTTAAATATGCGGATCTTCGTGCTAAATATCAGGGTAATTTACAGGTTTTATTACCGTATTTAAAACTCTCCCTCGAGCTTAGCGAATGGGATCAGGTAGAGCGCTTGTGTCATGAAATTCTGCGGATAACACCAGGACATCCGGACGCTCTGGAAGGGCTGCGGCAGTTTCATATTGCCAGACAGGATTGGGTTGCCTGTATTGAACAGGAACGGGATCTGTTGAAAAAATACAGCGGCAGTCTCATGACAAAAGACCTTGAGCTGGAGCACGAAGAACATTTGCAAAAGGCGCTGCGGCAGGATCCAAAATGTTTGAAAAATTGGTCTTTCCGCTATCTGTCTCAAAAAAGAGATAGAAAAAACGATAAACCTCATGAAGCCGTCGGTGAGGCAGCGCAGTTCCAAAAGTCAGGCATGTTTTTAGATGCAGGTCGAGTTTTGAAAGATGCTTATGAGAGCACTGCTTCTCCGGAATTGCTAGGGACTTTGGAGAATGTTTATCAAGAAAGCGGTGCGGATGAACAAATTCTGGAAATGATCGGAGGATTTCATAATTCACGTCAACGTTCAATTCCTGCTTCTCTGATTTTTGCTAAACTACTTTATCAAAATGAGCGGATCGATGATGCATCGAAAATATTGAGTGAAGTTAATTTGCCTACAAGTACAACTAAGTTTCAATTAACTAAACTTGGAACAAAAGAGAAAGGCCAGCAGATGACTGAAGAATGGAGCGATCTCTATCATGCTCTTCGTTTTTTGATTGCTGTCCGTCAAAACCGTTCAGAAGATGCCCTGCAGGAAGCAAAGCCCCTGCTGCGTGAAGCAAAATTATTGGGAATGATTTCCGGATGAAGATAATTGAGACAGATGGAATTGTACTCAAAACAATGGATTTTAAGGAAAAGGATAGCATCCTGACTTTTTTAACTTGTGATGCAGGCAAGAAAGCCGGAGTCCTTCACGGGGGAAAAAGTGTACGCTCAGGCAATGCTGCCAAAGCAGAATTATTTGTCATTAACCATTTTGAGTATTCAGAAAAACCAAGTGCGGACCTGGTACGTATCCGCAAATGTGAATTGCTGCAAAGTTTTCCGCCTCTGCGTAAAAATTATTCAAAAATTCTACATGCCAATTATTTTTCAGAATTGTTGCTGCAGTGTGAAATTCCCGCGTTTGAGTCTCATGAATATTTCGATTTGCTGAAACAAACATTCGCTCAACTATCAACTGCTAAAACAGGCACTGAAATAAAATTCAATTTTGAACTGCAACTACTGAATCTACTCGGAATCCAGCCGAATTTGGAAACTTGTGTCCAATGCGAAGGTGAGCTTTGGCAGAAGCAATCCGGAAGAAATTTGTCGCCGAAATTTACGGTTCCATACCAGTTGGACGCTGGACACGGCGGCATCCGTTGTCCAAAATGCTGTATCAGCAATTCCTCTGCTGTTTATCTGCATCCGGGAAGTCTGGCCTTTTTCCGGGAACGGCACACCAGCCTGCATGCTAGTTCAGCAATCCGGCCGACACACAACAATTTAAAGGAACTTGACCAGGCTATCTTTGTATACTTCAGACATTTTTTTGGCAGGAACCTCAAATCTCACGTACTTTTGAAGGAGAACTCATGGAAAAATTAGCATCCGCAACACTGGGCGGCGGTTGTTTCTGGTGTTTGGAAGCAGTCTATTCCAGAATTGATGGAGTCAAATCGATAGCACCTGGTTTTGCAGGCGGGAGTAATCAAAATCCTACTTACGAGCAGGTTTGCAGTGGTGAAACAGGTCATGCTGAAGTGATTCGAATTAGCTTTGATCCGGATAAAACTAGCTATGAAACACTGCTTGATTGGTTCTGGCGCTGCCACGATCCAACCACTCTTAACCGGCAGGGCGGTGACGTAGGCACGCAATATAGATCAGTAATTTTCTATGAAAATGAAATGCAGAAAACCGCGGCTTATGAGTCAAAAAAAGCAGCCGAAAGTCATGCAATCTTTGCTAATCCTATTGTCACGGAAATCAGCGAACTTCCGGAATTTTTTCCTGCAGAAGATTATCACCACGATTATTACAGTAACAACTCAAATGCCGGTTACTGCACATATATAATTAAGCCTAAACTCGAGAAGTTAAAGCTGGAGTAGGCTAAGATACAGACTTTTTAGAGGACAATTAATTACTTTCAAAAATAAAATTGGGTTGATCGACTTTGACTGCCGTATGAATACTCGTCACGCGTGTGAATTTCCGTGTCAACGGCCTCTTCCGGGAGTTCGTTTATGAAGCGGGAGCGCTGGCTCATCCCGCCGGAATAGCCTGATGAAACGACTGGTGCAGTGATGAGCAAATGATTTTTTGCACGTGTCATGGCGACATAAAACAAGCGGCGCTCCTCTTCAATTTGTTCCTCTGTTTCCAGACTGCGTTGATGCGGAAACATTCCTTCAGTCAGACCAATTACAAAAACCAGACTCCATTCCAGACCCTTGGCCTGGTGAATAGTTGTCAAGGTCAGAGTCTCCTGATTATCCTGCTGCTCTGCTTCTTGCTCGGTTATAATGCTTGAACCAACCAATGACAATTCATTTAAAAACGCATCCAATTTTTCGTAATTAGCTGAAAATTCTTCAAGATAACGAATATCTGTATCACGCTGAGCCGCGTTCTCAAAACTGCTGAACATCACGTCACGGTAAAAGTTCTGGTATAAAATGCTGATCATCTGAGAGGGATTTACGCTTTCAGCGAGCATTTGCTGGAAAATCTCCAGCAGCAGATTCCAACTTTCAAGTGACTTTTGAGGAATCAGTTTTTGCAACTCGGCATTCTCTTTGGTCAACCTTACTGCCTGTTGACTTTTAAAAACACTGAAGATTTTGTTTGCGGTAGTATTACCAATTCCGGGCAGAAGACGCAGCAGTCGCATCCAGGAGATTTCATCAAGAGGATTAAAAAGGACCTTGAGAAATGCAGTAATATCTTTAATGTGAGCTTGTTCAAAAAACTTAACTCCTGAATGGACGACGAATTGAATACCTGCATGAGTCAGCACAACTTGAAGCGCAGCTGACTGCACATGATTCCGGTAAAGCACACTCATTTCGTTCAAAGGAATCTCCTGATCCCGGAAATAAAATATATTTTCCAGCACCAATTCTGCTTCATCCTGTGCCGCCCAGACATGGTGCACCCGGGGTTTTTCACCGTCGGCTAATGAACTAAACAGGTTCTTTTTAAACTGACGTGTGTTATAATTGATGCTCTGGTTTGCAGCTTCTAGGATTTCTGGAGTACTGCGGTAATTTTCTTCCATGTAGTAAGTCACAGCTTTGTAGCGTTCTGGAAATTCAAGCATATTTCCAAAATCCGCACCGCGCCAGCTGTAAATTGATTGAGCATCGTCACCGACAACCATTAAGTTTTTATGTGGCAAAGACAGCCGATATAAAATGTTGGCTTGAACCTGATTGGTGTCCTGATATTCATCTACCAGGATATATTGAATTTGCTCGCAAAGCGGAAGTCCTTCACCGTGCCGCAGGAGCAGTTCCAGCCAGTTTTCCAGCAGATCATCAAAATCCATCACTTGTCCGCTTTTTTTCTTGCGGCGGTAAGTAGAGAGCACATTGAGAATAATATCAATGTGTTCAGAAAAGTGCGGATAATCTGCTGTTACTAATTGCTCAAGGTGAAAATTACGTTCCTGGTAAGCAAATTCCAGGATCATTTGTTGAGTACAGAAACGGTTGAAGGCCAGGGAAAAAATATTTTGCAGAACAGCGGCTTTTGGAAAATATTTTCCGGGCTTACCGATTGTTTCTGCAAGTGAGGCTTTGATTAGGTCTCTAGAATCAGAGGAATCCAAAATGCTGAAATTATTATTATAGTTAAGTAATTTGGCGTTTCGTCTCAGGAAGCGGCTGCCGACACTGTGGAAAGTTCCGTGGATAATCTTTTGCTCTTCAGTAAAATTCTTGAGAGCTTTGCCAGCCCTTTGCGCCATTTCGTTGGCTGCTTTGTTGGTGAAAGTCAACAAAAGGATAGAAGAAGCAGGAATGCCGGAATGAATCAGCTCTGCTACTCGGTGAGTTATTACCCGTGTTTTTCCACTGCCTGCACCGGCAATGACCAGCGCAGGGCCGGATTTGTGTTCGACTATTTTACGCTGGACAGGATTTAATGATTCTATCGACCAATTGGCCATATTGAAGACAGGTGTTAAAAGGAACTTACTATAGTTGATGTGAAAACGCTATAATCAAATTTTAGTCTGAAACAAAAACAACAAGCAAAATAATTTCCATGTTTATTGAAAAATTAAAACACTTTTATACAAATTCCACTGCAGCGGTAAATCAATTTTTAAGCGGACTTTTCAATGATGGTGTGCTGATTTCAGAGGAGAAGATGCCTTTGATACTGGTGGGATTTTCTTTATTAATTATGATGACCTGTCTCTTTGTCTGGTTTTTGCTGCGGAAAAGCTCCTTGAAAAATAAAACTCCGCATGAACTCAGCGGACGTGACAAAGAGAAACGACTGGCAAAACGGGAAAAAGAGCGGGCCAAAGAGCTGGAACTGCAGATCAAGCAAGAAGAAAAATTACAGCAAGAAAAAGAAGCAGCACAAATTGTAAAGGCGGAAGAGCGGGAAAAAGGTCTTCAGGAGCAGATTGCCTCCATGGAGGAAGAGCACCGGAATCAGCAGGTTCTTGAGCGGGAAATTGAAAAAGAGGCTGAAATAGAGGAGTCGCCTGAAAAGGCAGACTCGTTTATTGAACGCCTCAGAAAAGGTGTCGATAAGACAAGGACACACATCCTTGACAACTTGTCCGAAGCGGTTTTAGGTAAAAAAGAAATTGATGGAGATCTCCTCGATGATCTGGAAGAGGTTCTCATCGGCTCTGACATTGGTCCTGAAACTACTCAGCGTATTCTTGAGTCAATTACGGAAAAGGTAGAACGTAAAGAATTGACCAATCCGGAAGTTTTGCAGAAAGAAATACAACTGGAAATTGAAAAGATAATGAGTAAAACATATCCCGTTCCAGGAACTTCTGAACGTAAACCACTGATTTTACTTTTTGTAGGCGTGAACGGTGTTGGCAAAACTACAACCATTGGGAAAATAGCAGCTCAATATCGTCAGCAGGGGAAAAAAGTGCTGATGGGCGCAGGGGATACCTTCCGTGCTGCCGCAATTGAACAACTGGCGGAATGGAGCATGAGGGCTGATTGTGATATTGTCCAAAAGGATCCAGGAAGCGATCCGTCCGCAGTTATGTACGAAACTGTGCAAAAAGGTCTGGATGAGGATTATGACGTGGTGATCTGTGATACTGCCGGACGTCTTCACACCAAAAAGAATTTGATGGAAGAATTAAAGAAAATGATCCGTGTGATCCGTAAATTAATTCCGGACGCACCACATGAAGTATTGCTGGTACTTGATGCGACCACAGGACAAAATGCTATTTTTCAAACAAGGGAATTCCTCGAAGCGGCTGATTTAACCGGAATGGTTATTACAAAATTGGATGGTACATCTAAAGGCGGAGTCGTTATTGGAATCGTCAACGAGTTTGATATACCTGTCCGTTACATTGGCATAGGAGAGCAAGTTGAGGATCTGAGACCTTTTGACGCAAAGCAGTTTACAGAATCACTTTTTGCTTAGTCTTGCTGGACTTTAACAAAGGCAAAAATCTACCGGGTTGTTTCCATATCTTCTTCCTTAACAACTTTCTTTGTTGGTTTTCTAAGTTGTTTTACTCATTTATGATTGAATGTCAAAAATATAAAACCTTGATTAGTCATTTCGACCTTAGGGGTAAATCTTGATAATATTAGCGTCAAGCGCTGGGCATCCGCTAGCATATATTGTTAATTTCAAACTCAAAGAGTTTTTATGAAAAATGTATTTAGTCTTTAATCTAATTATGTTCTTCGGAGCATTCATCTTGAACGGCTGCAGTCATCTTATCTTTGTTTCACATTTGACACCGCCAGCCATACGCTGACTGCGGCAAAACGGTATACGTTTAATCTGGGAGAGATTACTTTTAAAGAAGGAAAGAGTTTTTCACCAGCATCTGTGTTTTATAATTCTGTGAGTTCTTCTTTTAAATTGAGTTCTTCAGGTTCCAAAATTTCTCTCTACGACTCCGGATTTGACTTCAGTGTGCTCCGAGACTTTAATCCTGGCCGCTCCAGAGCAGCTCAACCGCTGGCATTAAAGAAGGGTGGAATGAGTCTAGTCATTCTCAAAATTGCAAAGCAACTTAGACACGGTTATAAGACAATAACCAGAGGGCCAGCGCGAGAAAAATCATATTCCCGCTCCATGCAGCCAGGAAAGGCATAAGCAGGCCTGCACTGCCTACAGCCATGGTAATTTGATTGAACATCCAGAATAGTATCCCTAATAAGCAACTGACCGCCAGGGACTCTGCCGCCATACCGCGTCTGTTGTATGAGGCGGATAATCCCAGACCAATCAAGACCATGATAAATATCTGAAACGGATAAGCTGTTTTCTGGAAAAACTCAACCCAATGTTGAGTAACATCCTGACCTTCGCTTTGCAGTTTAATCGTTTCTTCATATAAGTCGAAGATTGGTTGATGATGTGGAGAAACGGGAATCTCAAAAGGTACAGTCGGAAGTTTTTCTGTTTCAACGCGCCATTGTTCAACGTATTCCAGCTGCAGACTTTCATCCTGAAAAAGATGATTGATAACATTATGAAAAACCCAGGAATTTTTTTGTTGTTCCCCTCTTTCAATCGCGGTTTTTCCTACGAGCTGGAAGGGATTTTTCTGCCAGTGAAATGAAGTAATTGAACTTAAACGTCCATCTTGCCGGCGGTTGCCAAAATAGTAAATGCTCTGATCTTCACCAACTTTCCAGAGCGGTACCAGACGGGTGGCATTTTCCTGTTTGACCCATGTTTGATGCATCCAGTTGTACAAGTAATTCTGGCTGAAATAAGCAAATCCCGCAATAAATAGTGAAACTGTCAACACCGGAAATGACAGGCCCCAGCCGCCGATTCCTGAACTGCGCATTGCTAGCAGTTCTGCGTTCTTGTTCAATGAGCTGAATGCGGCGATAGTGGACAGCAAAACCGTGATAGGGATAATCAACTCTAACAATAAAGGCAGTAGCAAAGCTGTCTCCTGAAGAAACTCTAAAAAACTTGACCAACTAGAAAATACATCACTTAAATTGCCAAAAAAATTTCCGACCAGTGTCATCAATACAAAAGAACTGAAAAACAACAGAAAATAATGGATAAATTCTGACGCAATGTATTTTGGGATTATTTTGAAAGCCACTTTTCCGGGTCTTTGTGAGTTAAGACAAAAAATTCTTTATCTAAGATAAAGTTTCTACAAAAAAGGTACAAAGTAAATAAACAAAAAATCTTTATATTTGTGCAGAAATTAGGACATTAACTTGCATAAAAGCACTGGATTAGTATTGAGAGATACAACAAATTGGTGACTTTGTAATTGCACTTTAAGAATCTGGACAATAAAATCTATGACCCAAATTATTCTTGTACTTGAGGAAAATATAGCTATTCAACTGGTAATTGCTGTATCTTTAAAGGAGAGTGATATAACAATTCGCCAGGAGACAGATCCAGATTTATTTGTTCAGCAGACATCTGACCTGAAACCGGATTTAATATTTCTCAGTAACTCTGACAGTGAACGAGACTACAAGACATGCAGGGAGATTCGTGCAGAATCGGACTTAAAAAATACACCGATTATCTTGCTTGCAAATGCGAAAGACGAAGTTGACGAGCATTTACTTTCAGAACTTAAAATAAACGGATTGCTTCGTAAACCCTTTGAAGCCTCGATGCTTAAGGAACAGCTAAGCCCTTTTATAACTTTGGATGAAAACTTTGGATCAGAACCGTACGAAGATGATGAAGATTTTTTGATTGATATGAGTACAATTGACAATCAATTAAAAGAAATCAAACATGGTAAAAAGATCTCTGCTGCAACTGCAGAGGAAAAAGCTCTGCAGTTGGATGGCTTTAAGCAAAGCACATCCGGGCTTGGATCAGGCTCTTCTCCAGGGAGCTACATGGATTCAATTATTCTGGATAATCACCAGCTTATTCAAGACCAGACAGACGATGAATTTCAGGAGCAAGAATCGACGCAGGATGCAAACGAGATGTGGTTTGACGTGCTGGAAGAAAGTGCTGACCCTGAAATGAACGCTGTTGTGGAGGAAATTCCGGAGGGCGAACTCGAAATGGACGATGGTTTTGAATTTGATCTTAAACTCGATGAAGATGAGCTTGAAACCAATTCCGTAGAAAATGAATCTGCAGCTGACCCGGTTGATGTAGAGTCTGTTACGGACGGCCTGGAGCAGCTTAAACATTCCGGTTTGGAAGATCAATTTGCTGAAAGCAGATTTACAGAAAGCAGCGCTGTTGATCGGGTTGAAGAACCGGAACAAAAATTACGAGCAGGGTTGACACCGATTGATCTTGCGGTTAATGATTTTGAGGATCCAGTCGAAATATGGTCACGGTCTCCTGATTTGGAGCAGACACTCAGAGAAGGTTTGACAGATATCAGTTTGGAGCATACAGATTTTCAGCCAGAATATCCTAAAAATCTTTCTTCTTTTGAAACGCCTGCAGAGACAATGTCTCAGGACATGGAAATCAGTGAAGACTCAGCAGAAAATGAGAGTGAACTGGATAACTACAAACTGCAGCAAAGCACAGATGAAAATGAGATTGAGGAAGAAAGCCCCTTTGATAATATGTCGCTGTCCGATTCAGCAGATGAGGAATTTGAGGAGGATTTGGAATTTGAGGAGGATTTGGAAGTTGAGGAGGATTTGGAAGTTGAGGATGTAGAGCAATATGTGTTTGAAACTTCAGCAGATGAATTTGAGGAAGATCTCGATTTGGATCTGGATGATGCGGAAATAGGTCCCATGGTACATGACAGTTTAAATGGTCATGAAGATAACGAAGAAAGTGCACTTGGCGAACTGGAGGAGTTGAGTGAGCAAATGGAAGCTCTTGAATCCGATGAAACAGAATTTGAAGCTGAAGAAGAAGAATTTGAAGATGCTCTGGGAAAAGAAGTAATTGAAAAAGCGGCAATTGCGTCTGAAGGCGTTGTAGCTGAAGGAATAACAGAGGCTGAGGCAGATTCGGAAGAATTTCTTGCTGATATCATGGCGGAAGAACTAGGTGAGCTGCTTGCAGAAGATGATGTGCTGGAAGCAGATGATGGTGCTGAAGATGGAATAGTTGGGGAACTTGAGGGAGCTGTGATTGATAGACTTGATGATTTGGTGGACGATGATGTTGAATTAGATTTGGAAACATATTATGAGACGTCTCCGGAAGTCCAGGAAGAAGTTTTTGACAGTTGGGATGAAGCAGAAGATGCTTTCATGGACTTTGACCGGGAAACAGTATTTGACGAAAAAGATTCGACTCATCTTGAAATAGACGGAAGTGTATTCGATAATTTGGATGAAGACTTTCAAAGTAGTGAAAGTTACAGATTCACAGAAAAAGAATTGAAAGAGATTGTCACAGGTTCTGTCCACAAAGCTTTAGAAAAATCGATTGCCTCTTCTCTGGTTGAACTTGCTGTTTCCGAATTAAAGTCCCAGGTTACGCAGATGGATCAAAGTTCAGCTTGATAAGCGACAGCTATTTTTGCTCCAAGACGTGCATTATTACAGACCAACGCAATGTTGCTCTTTAGGCTTTTTCCTTCAGTCAGTTGGTTGATTCGCTCCAACAAAAACGGAGTAACGTCTTTGCCTTCAATTTCCTTTTCGGCCGCATCTGTTAGTGCTGCGGATATTGCCTGCTGAATGATAGCCTCATCCATGGCATTTTCTTGTTGCACAGGATTACCAATCACGAGTCCTCCGTCTAATCCAAGCCCCCATTTAATTTTCATACAGCTCGCAATTTCTTCAGGCGTGTCCAAGCGTGACTGCACCAAAGATCCGCTTGCAGGCGTATAAAAAGCCGGGAAATCTTCCGTTTTGTAACCAATTACGGGCACACCCTGTGTTTCCAAATACTCAAGAGTACGTGGGATATCGAGGATGGATTTTATTCCGGCACAGACAACAGCGACATTAGTCTGAGCAAGTTCCATCAAGTCAGCTGAAATATCCATAGTTTTTTCG
>ENA-UZWW01002655-UZWW01002655.1-metagenome-genome-assembly--contig:-Day-5--50m-contig-2655_pt1 | contig 13727 bp, 11 predicted proteins | sample MGYA00260348_ERZ794908 | MGnify/ENA metagenome assembly ERZ794908
TTACCGACCAGGTGGCGTATATCGAGATTTACCGTCTACTATGCCCCAATTTCAACCCTCAAAAAAACAAAGTTCATCAGAAATAAATAAACTAAATAAAAATAGAACAGGATCTTTGCTAGATTTTATTGAAGATTTTGCTAAAAGATTTCCAACTTATGTGGACGAATATGAAACGCTTCTGACAGATAATCGAATTTGGAAGCAAAGAACTGTTGGTATTGGTGTTGTTGACCCTGATCGAGCGNNCCAATGTTAAGGGGCTCAGGAGTTGAATGGGATTTACGAAAAAAACAACCGTACGAAACATACAGTGAATTAGATTTTAAAATTCCCGTCGGAAAAGAGGGAGATTGTTATGATCGTTATTTAGTAAGAATGGAGGAGATGAGAGAATCTAATAAAATTATTAAACAATGTATTGATTGGCTCAGAGAAAACCCTGGTCCAGTGATTTCTAATGATAATAAAGTGACCCCACCATCTAGATCAGAAATGAAAGAGGACATGGAATCAATGATTCACCATTTTAAATTATTTACTGAGGGTTTTCATATTCCTAAGGGCGAAGCCTATGCAGCTGTAGAGCATCCAAAAGGTGAGTTTGGGACTTACATCATTTCTGATGGCGCAAATAAACCTTATCGTCTAAAAATTAGGGCACCAGGCTTTCCTCATTTAGCGGCGATAAATGAAATGACAAAGGGACATATGCTTTCAGATTTAGTAGCAATTATTGGTACCCAAGATATTGTGTTTGGGGAGATTGATAGATAATGCTGACTGAAACTACAAGAAAAAAAATAGATAGTGAATTAAAAAAATTCCCTATTGATCAAAAACAATCAGCCATTATTGCAGCACTACAAATAATACAAACTGAAAATGGTTTTTTAACAGACGATTTAATTGCACTGGCAGCAGATTACTTAGGTATGCCAAAAATTGCAGCAATGGAAGTGGCAACTTTTTATAATATGTTTGAATTAAAACCGGCTGGAAAATATAAAATTTCAGTATGTACAAATATCTCATGCGCCTTAAGAGAAGTTGACGATATCGTATGCCATCTTCAAAAAAAATTAAATATTAATTTTAATGAGGTCACAAAAGATAGTAAATTTAGCTTAAAAGAAAGCGAGTGTATGGGAGCATGTAGTGGAGCACCTTTAATGACAATAAATAACCATAAAATGCATGAACATTTAACGCCTCAAAAAGTTGATCAAATTCTTGAGGAGTTAGATTAAATAATGCTAAACAATAAGTCACATAATGTATCAAAAGGTAGTGAGGTGTTTCCTATATGCTTGAGGACATCTAATTTAGAGAACTCATCAAGCCTTCAAACTTATCTTAGCATTGGTGGATATAAGCAAATCCAAAGAATTTTAAAAGAAAAAATCTCCCCAGAAAAATTAATTGAAGAGATTAAAATTTCTGGTCTCAGGGGAAGGGGGGGAGCAGGTTTTCCTACCGGCATAAAATGGTCATTTATACCAAATGATTCAGCTGGAACAAAATACATTGTGTGTAATAGCGATGAAGGTGAACCGGGTACGTTTAAAGATAGAGAGATAATCAAAAAAAACCCTCACCAATTAATTGAAGGAATGACAATAGCTGCATATATTATGGGAGCGCAAGTTGGATATAACTATATTCATGGGGAAATATGGGAAGAGTATGAATCATTTGAAAAAGCCCTAGTAGAAGCAAAAAAAGCAAATTTTTTAGGTAAATCGATTTGTGGATTAGGTTTTGATTTTGAATTACATGCATTCCATGGTTATGGTGCATATATCTGTGGTGAGGAAACCGCACTCATTGAATCTATTGAGGGTAAAAAGGGACAACCAAGATTTAAACCTCCTTTCCCAGCAACATATGGCATCTATGGGCGGCCGACAAATGTTAATAATACGGAAACGTACGCGACAATTCCTTGGATTATGCAAAATGGAGGAGAAAGTTTTGCAAATATTGGTGTAGAAAATTCAGGAGGCACCAAGATATTTTCAGTATCTGGCCATATTGAGAGGCCAGGAAACTATGAAATACCAATGGGGATGCCATTTAAAACGTTACTAGAATTATCTGGAGGCGTTTGGAAGGGAAGAAAATTAAAAGCGATCATTCCTGGCGGACCTTCAACACCAGTCCTTCCTGCCGCAGAAATTATGGAAACTACACTTGATTATGATAGCTTAAAAAATTCAGGCTCGAGTGTCGGTGCGGGTTCACTTATAGTGATGGATGAAACCACCTGTATGGTGTCAACGCTTAAGAGATTGTCTTATTTCTTTTATGAAGAATCATGTGGTCAATGCACTCCTTGTCGAGAAGGTACCGGCTGGGTTTATAGGGTAATCAAAAGAATTGTGGATGGTAAGGGTAAACCTGAAGATATTGATTTACTTTTAGACGTAAGTAAAAAAATTTCAGGGCGAACGATTTGCGCACTTGGTGATGCAGCAGCAGTACCTGTATTAAGTTTTATTAAACACTTTAAAGATGAATTTAAATACTTTATAAAAAATGGTAAGAGCATGATGGATGCTAACTCATGATTAAGATTAAAATTGATGGAAAGACATTGGAAGTCAAACCTAAAACATCAATTATTGAGGTGGCTGACAAGGTAGGTATCGATATACCTCGTTTTTGTTACCACAAGAAACTCAGCGTTGCTGCAAACTGCAGAATGTGCCTTGTCGAAATAAAGAACTTTGCCAAACCTCTCCCTGCTTGTGCGACACAGGTGATGGAAGGCATGGAAATTTCTACAAAATCAAAATTTACCAAGGATACGCAAAAAAGCGTAATGGAGTTTTTACTTATTAACCATCCTTTAGATTGCCCGATTTGTGATCAGGGTGGTGAGTGTGATTTGCAGGATACAGCCGTTGCCTATGGAGCTAGTAAAACAAGATATACCGAAGAAAAGCGTGTGGTCTTTGATAAAAATATTGGCCCATTAATTTCAACTGACTTAACACGATGTATTCAATGTACTAGGTGTGTTAGATTTTTAAAAGAAGTGGGTGGCATGGCTGAACTTGGTTTAATAGGCAGAGGGGAGCATGCAGAAATTTCTGCTTACGTTGATAAATCAGTTGAATCAGAATTATCTGGAAATATTATTGATTTATGTCCTGTAGGCGCACTAACATCTAAACCTTTTAGATATTCTGCAAGAAGTTGGGAGCTTTCACGAAGAAGTACAATTTCATCCCATGATAGTTTAGGCTCAAATATCGAAGCTCATGTCAAAGATGACATTGTTAAAAGAGTGATACCTAAAGAAAACGAATCAATTAATGAATGCTGGATATCAGACAGAGACCGATTTTCATACGAAGGCCTTAATCATAAAGACAGAATTACTCTTCCATTAAAAAGGGTAAAAAACCAATGGAAAGAGATTGACTGGGAAGAGGCTTATGAACTAATTGAAAAAAATATAAAAAATATTGATATTAAAAAATCTGATCAAATAGGGATTGTTTGTTCTCCACAGAGCACTTTGGAAGAAGGTTTTTTGCTAAAAAAAATTGCTAAAGAACTAAATACTTCTCATATTGATTATCGCCTTCTTGAAAAAAGCTTTTCCAAAAACAATAATTGGCTAGGTTGTAAAATTGATGAAATAGAGTCCCATGATGCAATATTGGTTGTCGGCTCAAATTTAAAACATGACCAACCACTACTTGCACATCGATTTAGAAGGTATGCAAATAAAAAAAAGAATTTTTCGATTATTACCTCCTATGATGATTTTCATTCAACCCATTGTTTGGAAAAAATTATTGTTAATCCATCAGCATATATAAATTATTTATTAATGATCCTAAAACAGGTTCAGTTAAGCACAAAATATAAAATTAATTCTCAGGAAATAAAAAATGCATTAAAGATTGTGAAGCCATCCAATGAAGCAAAAAAAATTACTCAAAATCTCTTATCTTCAAAGAGTAGGGCAATATTTTTAGGCCATCAAATTTTACATTTAGATGATGGTGACAATATAAAGCTTATTGCAATGCATATCGCTCAAGCAATTGAAGCTACTTTTGGTTTGATACCAGGTTATGCAAATAGTGTTGGATTAAATGAACTCAATTTAAACTCAGACAATATCTCAACAGATAAGATTTTGAGTCAAAAAAAAGAAGCACACATAATGATGAATTTTGATCCATCATATGATTATCATTCACCCAAAAAAATAAATGCGGCTCTTAAAAATGCAAAATTTAATTTAGCAATTTCTCCATATATATCCGATTCTTTTAAGGGGTTCGATGTCGTTTTGCCAATGACACCATTTACTGAAACATCAGGAACATATATAAATATGGAGAAAAGAATACAATCATTTTCTGCAGTAACTCCTCCTTTTGGGCAGTCTAGACCAGGTTGGAAAATACTACGTGTTTTAGCAAATTTTTTACAACTTGAAGGTTTTTTATATGACTCATCTGAAGAAGTGAAAGCTGATGCGATGATTGAGTTGGATAAAAAAAATGAAGATAACCTTAAAGTTTTTAAGCCGAGTAAAATTAGAAGTGGCCTTGAAATACTCAACATTATTAAGGCGAATGACTCAGATATGATTGTTAGACGTGCCGCCTCGTTACATAAAAATAAAGATCAAAGCTGTTGCCTAATTAATCCTACAACGATGCTTAAGGAGGGTTTAATAGATGGGCAAAAAATTAGAATTTCATCATCTGAAGCTGAAGTTTTAATTAACGTCAAAGCTGATGAAAATGTTTGTTTAGATGCTGTCGCTATTTTTGGAAAGAAAGATGAAACAGCCTTCCTAGGAATGGACAATAAAGTGAAAATTAAAAAAGCCTAATGCTCATGGATAATATTTTTCCTCAATTTCCTGAAATTATTAGTACAACGCTTTGGACCATTTTAAAAATTGTGGCAATTGTAATTCCATTGATGATTTCAGTTGCTTATTTAACATACTTTGAGAGAAGGGTGATCGGTTTTATGCAGGGTAGATTAGGACCAAACAGGGTAGGATACTTTGGCCTTCTCCAACCTATAGCGGACGCATTGAAGCTTATGTTTAAAGAAATAATTCATCCTACAAAATCAAATAATGTTTTATTCCTTCTCGCTCCTATTCTAACTATTGCCCCAGCTTTTGCAGCCTGGGCTGTAATACCATTTGATGCTGAGCTTGTTTTATCTGATATCAACGCTGGATTGCTTTATGTTTTAGCGATGACATCGATTGCTGTTTACGGCGTCATCATTGCTGGTTGGGCTTCAAATTCAAAATATGCCTTCCTAGGCAGTCTGCGCTCAGCTGCACAGATTGTTTCGTATGAAATAGCAATGGGCTTTACATTAGTCGGTGTTTTAATGTGTGCGAATAGCTTAAACTTAGGTGAAATTGTTATTGGACAATCTGGTGGTATTTCACAATGGTATATTTGGCCACTTTTCCCTTTATTTATTATTTATTTTATTAGCGCTGTTGCTGAGACTAACCGAGCACCCTTTGATGTGGCTGAGGGTGAGTCTGAAATTGTGGCTGGCTTCCACGTCGAATATTCTGGGATGGCCTTTGCAGTATTCTTTCTTGCTGAATATGCAAATATGATTCTTGTTTCCATGCTTGCTGCATTGATGTTTTTAGGGGGATGGTTATCTCCTTTTGATTTTTTCCCTGATAGTATTGTTTGGTTATTGTTAAAAGTCGCCTTCTTACTTTTCTTTTTCTTGTGGTTTAGGGCAACATTTCCTAGATACCGATACGATCAAATTATGAGACTAGGTTGGAAAATATTTATTCCTATCACTATATTTTGGATAATTTTTGTTGGGTTTATGATGCAAACGCCATATCGGGAGATGTTTCATTAAAAAATATGTTTAATAAAATAAAACACTATTTAAAAAGTTTAACGCTTTATGAGTTAATTATTGGCCTTGGACTCACTGGTAGATATTTCTTTTCAAAGAAAATAACTATTCAATATCCCGAAGAACGTACGCCTCAATCCCCAAGATTTAGAGGTTTACATGCATTGAGAAGATACCCTAATGGTGAAGAGCGTTGTATTGCATGTAAGCTTTGTGAGGCTGTATGTCCCGCAATGGCAATTACAATCAAATCAGAAATGAGAGAGGATAATACAAGAAGAACGACGCAATATGACATTGACCTGACCAAATGCATATTCTGTGGGTTTTGTGAGGAATCTTGTCCAGTAGATTCTATTGTAGAAACTCGAATTTTGGACTATCACGGAGAGGAAAGAGGGGATTTGATATATACAAAAGAAATGTTGTTAAAGGTTGGAGATAAATACGAAGATCAAATCGCTAAGGATAGAAAAGAAGAGGAAAGTTATAGGTGATGGACTATTCTTCCGCTGTTTTTTATTTTTTTTCCTTTATCTTGCTTTTCTCAGCTATCAAAGTTATTACTTCAAGAAATCCAATTTTATCAGCATTATTTCTTGTGCTTTCTTTTTTTAGCGCAGCCGGTTTATGGTTGTTGCTTCAAGCAGAATTCTTAGCTATTGCACTTGTTCTTGTGTATGTTGGCGCAGTGATGGTTTTATTTCTATTTGTCATCATGATGATTGATATCAATGTTGAGGTAATGAAAAAAGGTTTTTGGAATTACTTTCCCGCTATAGGCTTTGTATCAATCATTATGTTGACTGAGATTATTCTTGTTCTGAATAAGCCTTTTTTTAAGACGCCAGCTTTATTTAAAGCACCTATAAAGAGTAATACAGATGCAATAGGTGAAGTGCTATACAGTGAATACATATTACCTTTTGAAATCGCAGCCATAATACTTTTAGTTGCAATCATCGCAGCTATTGCTCTTACATTGAGAGGAAAAAAAATGCATAAAGGTATTGATCCAGCCATACAAATTAGTGTCAAAAAATCTGATCGACTCAAAATGGTTGAAATGGGAATAAATAAATTTAAAACAAAAAAGCGAGTTAAAAGAAATTGATTAATTTATCCCATTTCTTAATTTTAGCTGCCTTGCTATTTATGATTGGCATTGTAGGAATTTTTTTGAATAGAAAGAATATTATTATTCTTTTGATGGCTATTGAGTTAATGTTGCTTGCTGTCAATATGAACTTTATTGCATTTAGTTATTATTTAGGTGATATTGCAGGTCAAATATTTGTCTTCTTTATTTTGACTGTGGCTGCAGCAGAGGCGGCTATTGGCCTAGCAATTATCATCATCGTCTTTAGAAATAACCGGTCAATTGATGTTGAAGATATTAATCGATTGAAAGGGTGACAATGACAATATTAAATATTTTCACCGTTATACCTTTAGCTCCATTGTTTGCAGCATGTTTTGTGGGGCTTTTTGGTAAAAAATTACCAAAATATTTCTCTTTCGGAGTTCCTATTTTTGGCGTATCAATTGCGTTTGCTCTGTCTGTTTATTCACTTTACCTTACTCTTTACGGCTTTAAGTTAAATGAAACTGTGTATACCTGGCTTGCCTCTGGCGGCTACATATTCGAGGTTGGTTTTTTAATTGATACGCTTTCTGCTGTCATGATGGTAATTGTTACTTTTATCTCTCTAATGGTCCATATCTATACAATCAGTTACATGAAAGATGATGATGGTTTTAGTCGATTCTTTAGTTATATCTCTCTTTTCACCTTTGCAATGCTGATGTTAGTTATGAGTAATAATTTCTTACAACTCTTCTTTGGTTGGGAGGCTGTTGGATTAGTCTCCTATTTGTTAATAGGGTTTTGGTATAAAAAACCAAGAGCAATTTATGCAAATCTCAAAGCTTTTTTGGTCAATAGAGTGGGAGATTTTGGTTTGATACTAGGTGTTGCTTTGATCATATTTTGGTTTGGCACTTTGGACTATCAGGAAGTATTTAATAGACTTCCTGCTCTGCATTCGCAAGATATAGTTTTGTTCAATACTTCAATTTCATTAGTTACCTTAATAGGAGTCTGCTTATTTATAGGTGCGATGGGAAAATCTGCTCAAGTTCCTTTGCATGTTTGGTTGCCGGATTCTATGGAAGGGCCAACGCCAATCTCTGCATTAATTCATGCAGCTACTATGGTTACAGCAGGCATATATTTAGTAGCACGTATGTCTCCATTATTTGAGTTATCAGATTTTGTTCTTTCATTGGTAATCGTCATCGGAGCAATCACTGCAATATCAATGGGTATTTTAGGTATTGTTCAAAACGATATTAAAAAAATAATTGCTTACTCAACATTATCACAGTTAGGTTATATGACGGTTGCCTTGGGTGTTTCTGCTTATTCTGTAGCTATTTTTCATTTGCTCACCCATGCTTTTTTCAAAGCATTACTGTTTTTAGGGGCAGGCTCTGTAATTATCGGGATGCATCATGATCAAGATATTACCCAAATGGGAGGGTTAAAAAAATATATGCCTGTGACCGCCCTCACTTTTTTAATTGGCTCTTTATCTCTAATAGGTACCCCATTGTTTTCTGGGTTTTATTCAAAAGAAACGATTATTGAAGCAGCAAGCTTAAGTTCAGCATGGGGGGCTAATTTTGCTTACTACGCATTAGTGTTCGGAGTGTTCTTCACAGCACTTTATAGTTTTAGACTTTATTTTTTAGTTTTTTGTGGGGAGGAAAGGTGGCACAACATACGTCGTAAAAAAAACGAACATGGCTTAAAAAGTAAAGAATACCCCGTTGAAAGCTCAAAAATTATTACTATTCCTTTGGTGATATTAGCCATTCCATCTATTTTTATTGGTATGCTCTTGATAGACCCACTGGTATATGGCAATTTCTTCGATGGCAATATAACCGTTGATAATAAAATTCATACCAATTTAGACTTGCTTGCAATTCACTATCATGGCGTATGGTCGATGGCAGTTCATAGCTTCTTTACTTTGCCTCTTTGGTTTGCGTTAGCTGGTGTTCTATTAGCATGGGCATTATTCATAAAAAAAATAAAAATTAATTTTAAATTCTTAAATCCTTTTAAGAATATTTTAAAAAATAATTATGGTTTCGATGCTTTTAATGAAAAATATATCGCCAAGGGTATCTTAAAACTTAGTGATTTTTTATCAAGCAAGGTGGATATAAAAATTATCGACCACACATTCGTCAATGGATCTGGCAGGTTGGTTAATTATTTTGCTAATAAACTAAAGTTAATTCAAAGTGGGTACATATACCACTATGCATTTTTTATGATTATAGGTTTATTTTTATTAATTTCATTTTTTGTGAGAACTTAAGGTGATAGCAAATCATATTTTATCAATCGCAATTTGGTCACCAATATTTTTCGGTATCTTATTGCTTATTTTAAATAAAAAAATAAGTATAAGAAAAATTAATTATGTTGCCTTATTCGGCGCTCTTGTTTCCTTTATTGTGACTATTCCAATATATAAAAACTTTAATACCACGTTATCAACCTTTCAATTTCAAGAGTTTCATCATTGGATTACGCCATTTAATATTAATTATCACCTAGGAGTTGACGGATTTTCGGTTCCACTGATCCTTCTAACCAGTTTCATGACTATCATGGTTATTTTGATTTCATATCAATCACAAAAATTAAAATCGGCTAGCTATTACAGCGCATTCTTGATTATGTCTGGATTAATGATTGGTGTTTTCTGTGCACTAGATTCAATCTTGTACTATATTTTTTGGGAGGCAATGTTGATTCCTATGTTTTTAATCATTGGTATATGGGGTGGCCCGAATAGAATTTACGCAACGATTAAATTTTTCTTATACACAGTTTTAGGCTCACTATTAATGTTAATAGCTTTTTTATACCTCTATTTTAAAAGCGGCACTTTTTCAATTATTGATTATTATTACTTACCCATTTCTTTGGAAGCACAAATTCTCATTTTTCTTGCATTTTTTATGGCCTTTGCAGTCAAGATTCCAATGTGGCCACTTCATACATGGCTCCCTGATGCCCATGTACAGGCACCAACTGGAGGCTCAGTAATATTAGCAGCAATTATGTTAAAACTAGGTGGGTATAGTTTTATTCGTTTTGCAATGCCTATTTCGCCTGATGCAACTTTATTGCTTAAACCTCTCATGATTTTATTATCTCTAATTGCTATCGTCTACATTGCACTTGTAGCTTTAATCCAAAAGGATATGAAAAAATTAATAGCCTACTCATCAATATCGCATATGGGATTTGTTACCTTAGGTTTATTTCTAATATCTCCATTAGCCGTTGAAGGAGCATATATTCAGATGATTTCGCATGGCTTTATTTCGGCTGCAATGTTCATATGTGTGGGTATTCTTTATGACCAAACCCATACAAGAGAAATAAAAAAATATGGTGGTGTGATTAATAAAATGCCATTGTTTACAGCATTCGCTGTTTTCTTTGCAATGGCAAATGCAGGGCTTCCAGGTACTTCGGGTTTTGTTGGGGAGTTCATGGTTATCTTGGGCTCAATGAAAGAAAACTTTTGGATAGCCTTTACTGCAGCAATAACATTAATTTTGGGAGCTGCTTATTCACTATGGTTAATTAAGAGGGTCTTTTATGGTGATATAGGTAACGCAGTTATAGCAAAATTATCAGATATTAATTCAAGAGAGTTTCTGATCCTCGGATCGCTTGCCTCGTTAATAATTTTTGTGGGTGTGTACCCTAAAATAATTTCAGATATTACAAATTCCTCGGTTCTACAATTTATTGAGCTAGTAAGTTTTTCTAAGGTCGAGATGTTATGAGTAACTTAATTTCACAATTGAATTTATTGTCTCCTGAAATTTTTGTAGCTCTCATGGCAATGCTTATTTTATTGTTAGATTCGTTTATTATTGATAAAAATAAGCATTTTATTTACGGCTTATCTCAACTGACACTTCTTGTCGCAGGTCTTATTACAGCATCGCTCGGCTTCAGTGGACCACAATTTGCTTTTGAAGATATGTTTATTTTTGATAGTCTTGCGCTGTTTTTGAAAATGATGAGCTTCATCACCTTATCTATTGTTTTTATCTATAGTAGAAACTATCTGCTCGATAGAAAATTATTGAATGGTGAATATTTCAGCCTATCCCTTTTTGCTCTTTTAGGGATTATGTTGATGATTTCAAGTAAGAACCTATTGCTAATGTATATGGGTTTGGAGTTACTTTCTTTAAGTTTGTATGCCCTTATAGCACTCAACAGAGACGATAAAAAATCAAATGAGGCGGCGATTAAGTACTTTGTTTTAGGTGCACTAGCATCCGGTCTTCTTCTTTACGGAATGTCAATGCTATATGGATTCTCTGGCTCACTAGATCTCTATACAATTGGTAATGTTATTCAAACACAAAAAATTAATTCAGAGTTACTAGTATTTGGGTTGGTATTTATTGTTGTCGGGATAGCCTTTAAGTTGGGCGCAGTACCATTCCAAATGTGGGTACCTGATGTTTATGAGGGCTCAGTTACACCGGTCACCATGATGATAAGCACTGTTCCAAAGTTTGCTGCTGTTGCGATGTTGATTCGATTTCTTTTTCAAGGCTTGGATTATCTAATAGTTGATTGGCAACAAATGTTATTAATAATGGCGATACTATCAATGATTGTTGGCAATGTTACTGCTATAGCTCAGAAGAAAATTAAAAGAATGCTAGCTTACTCAACCATCTCACATATTGGGTTCATTTTGCTCGGATTCTGTGTTGGCACGATAGGAGGAGTGCAGGCTTCAATTTTTTATTTAACAACCTATATCATTATGACGCTTGCCGTTTTTGGACTTATTATCCTTTTGTCAAGTACGCAAAAATCAATTGAATTTATTGATGACCTCAAAGGTTTGAGCCAAACAAACCCATGGGAAGCTTTTTTAATGATGATAGTTATGTTTAGCCTTGCCGGCATACCTCCAACAATTGGATTTTATGCAAAATTTTCTGTCCTTCAGGCTGTGATAGATCAAGAAGTTGTTTGGCCAGCCTTGGTTGCAATAATTATGGCTTTAATAGGTATGTATTATTATTTGAGAATTATAAGGTTAATGTATTTTGAAAAATCAAATAAAAAACTTAAGACAAAATCTTTCTTACCGATGCTTTCTGTTTTAACAATTAATGCGGGCGGCTTGTTAGTTCTGGGTATTTTCCCTAAAACCTTAATGAGCATTAGTGCTTTAGCAGTAGGTGGGAGTTTGTAGTGTTAATTTGGATGCTACTTTTTATTTCTGTTGCCGCTGCCAATCTACCATGGCTTAGTAAGTCTTTTTTGATTTTTAAAACTTTAAAGAAGCCCAAATCATTACCACTTATTTTCATTGAAATTATATGTATGTATTTTTTACTTGGGTTGATATTCTTTTTTGTTGAAAAAAAATCTATAGGAAATGTGCACTCTCAGGATTGGGAATTTTATGCTGTCACATTTTTTCTTTTTCTGGTGTTTTCATTCCCTGGTTTCATCTACAAAGTCATTTGGAAGTAAAAAATAAAAAATTACTGATTATCGGTTGCGGAAAGCTAGGGCAAAAGGTCGGGCTATTTTCAGAAGATATGCCCCTAGATTTAATCGGCCTTAAAAGAAAAAAAATAACTTCGACTAATATAAAAATTTTAGAGCAGGATATATTTGAAGAATCGTTTTTTGATCAGGTAAAAAAAATATCACCCCACTTCATCATCTACTGCCTTTCAGCAGATAGCCCATCAGAAAAGAGTTACAAAAAAAACTATGTCGAAGGTTTAAAGCAAGTTATTAAATCAATAAATGGTATTAAAAATTTTGAGCACCTTTTCTTTATTTCAAGTACAAGTGTTTATGGTGAAAATTCAGATCAATTTATAGATGAGTTTTCAGAAACCGACCCAGAAAATTATCGGGGTATTATTTTGCTGGAAGCTGAGAAATTAATGAAGACAGTTAATTTCAACTATACAATTCTTAGGCTTTCAGGCATCTATGGATCAGGAAGAAATTATATGATCAATTTGTCACAAGATCTAGCTCGCTGGCCAGAATTTGATAGATGGACGAACAGAATAAATGAAGAGGATGCAGCCAACTTCATCCTGTTTTTAATCAAACAATCCCTTGATAATAAAGTACCAGAAAAACTATACCTTCTAACTGATAACGAGCCGGTAAGATTATATGATTTATTAAATTGGGTAAGGCAGCACCTTAACTTGAATAAAAATAATAAACCAAATTCAAGACATGTTTTAGGTAAACGCTTAAGGTCATCCATCATTCCTTCACTTCAATTTAAATATAAATTTCCAAGTTATAAAAATGGCTATAAAGAACTTATACAAGATAAAAAAAATTCTTTATAAGGCAATAGCTTATTTGATTCAAACTTCCCCCTAGTATAGAATGGCGCATTAATTATAGGCGCGTAGCTCAGTTGGTTAGAGCACCACATTGACATTGTGGGGGTCGTTGGTTCGAATCCAATCGTGCCTACCATCAGATAGATAATGCTATCCTGATTGTGTAAAACCTTATAAAATATTTATTATTTATATTATTAATATATGCCAAATATTACTCTTCCCGATGGTTCAGTAAAAAAATATAATCAGGTGATAGCTATTGCTGATGTTGCCAAAGATATCGGTGAAGGTTTAGCTCGAGCAGCGTTAGCAGGAAAAATTCAAGATCAATTAGTGGATTTGAGTTATGAAATTGCTGAAGATACAAACTTATCTATTAT
>ENA-UZWW01010339-UZWW01010339.1-metagenome-genome-assembly--contig:-Day-5--50m-contig-10339_pt1 | contig 13389 bp, 15 predicted proteins | sample MGYA00260348_ERZ794908 | MGnify/ENA metagenome assembly ERZ794908
CAATGTATGACGGCAAACGATTCTAGTATCAAGTGATGGCAATAAGTCGATGGTTTCCTCGAATTTATCCCAAGCGTTTGTATTCCATTTTGGCTTGCATACCGAATCAAAAATCTCCTTGTTTGGTGCATCGACAGAAACATACAATTGAGTCGGTAAAACGTCGAGGTTCTCGATCACTTTAGGTAGGGTGCCATTGGTAACCAACATCGTTGTCATACCGTGCTCGTGGCACAATTCCATATATTCACTAAGGCGTGTATAGAGAGTAGGTTCTCCATTGAGAGATATAGCGACATGTTTTGGATTTTGAGCATCTTGCCATTTTTCCTTTGGAACCTTATCATTACCTTTGAATCCAGAGAGCAGTCTTCTTTGCGCTCGCACTGACTCATACAACATTTCCAAAGGGTCTTGGTCGGTTAATTCCAAGGTGTCCATATGCGGTTCTCTCCAGCAATATGTACAAGCAAGATTACATTGGTCTACCACAGGTGACATTTGCATACAATTGTGACTTGCTACTCCGTAAAATTTGCCTTTGTAGCACTGACGGTCCCGCAGTAGAGATTCCTTTGTCCAATGGCAGGTTTTGACTCCGCCATGTTCTCCTACAATGTGGTAACGTTGCTTTTGCAATTTTGCTTTTAGTGCTAAATCCATACCCATAGGGTTCACTTCCTCAGCCAGGTTTCCACTGTTGAGATGCGAGTGCAACTTCCTCGGGAACTGGCTCGGTTATCCGATGCTAATACTCCCCATGTTTCAACTTCGCGATTTAATCCAAAGGGTTCAATCACTTGTTAATCATCGGTAAAAAGGCGTTTGCAGCCTTCTCAGCAGCATTTGCCACATCATCTAAGCGTTGCAGGATTCTGTACATATGCATAGCCGCAAGTGGCTTGTCATCACCTTCAGAAAATACATAGGCAGCAGCAACACTTTCGCGTTCATCTGCTCCATGTTCAAGAATATTAACCTGCATAATTAAATCATTAAGAACAACCTTTTGCTTCGGAGCAAACCCAGATTGAGTCAAGACATTTAGTTGGTCCACAGTTTCAGAATACTTCTGAACTGTTAAGTGAACTGCTTCAGCCATTTCCTTCAAGTTCTCTCTTGCTTTATCATCGACCATCAATTCTCTAAATGAAATCTGCTCAGCAACATTTTGCGCATAATCAGCAATCCTGTCTTGGCGTGAAAGCATATGCAAGAATGTATCTCGCCCGATTGCAACCCTTACTCCAGTCCCTACATGATTACGTAGATCTGTTTTGATATTGTCAGCGTCTAATTCAGCAGCAACCGTTGCAGTAATGTGCTTGCTGGCATCCTTTCCTTGAGATGCTACAGTTACGGCGGATAGCATATGTTCAACAGTCTTTTCAACAGCCTTTGCATGTTCGTAGAACATATCGAATGGCGTTGAATCTAAGGTGTCATAAGGAGTAGTATCTACCATATCTTCCTTGTTTTCTGCTTTATTGTCTGGTCGCATAACAACAAATCCAGTCAATACAATAGCAATCAGTGTCACTATTGCTACATTAAGTGGTGTGCCAGCGAATAGGATTACGAAAACAACTGCTCCTGCACCAGCGATTGGCAGGCTTGCTACCCAACTTGCTGCAATCTTTGCAAATACTCTGAAATCAACAGCACCAGCACCACCTGCAAGTCCAACTCCTACAACTGCACCAACTAAAGTGTGGGTTGTAGAAATTGGAACGGCCAAGAATGGCATAGAGAATATCAGTACCGTAGTTGCAGCACCAAATTCAGCTGCAAAACCTCTTGATGGAGTAATATGGGTGATTTTCTTGCCAATAGTGTCCATGACCTTGTAGCCCCAAGTAGCCACACCGATTGTAATTCCAATTCCACCGATTAATAGTAAGAATAGTGGCACTCCAACCTTACCATCGGTCAATGTTCCTGTTGTAGAAGTTGCAATATCCCAAATCGCTGCCATTGGACCAATAGCATTTGCAACATCATTAGCACCGTGTGCAAATGCTACATAACATGCAGTGATAATTTGTAACCAAATGAATACGCGTTCACTCCCCTCCATTCCTTCTTCCTTGAATTGGTAGCGTCTTAGTACAATAAATAGAATCGAACTAGCAACGATTCCGATTGCTAATGCAACCGCTAGGCTGTTTATTGGAATCCAGGCGCCATCGGTGAATGGATTGAACGTAGTTCCTTCCTTTGCTGGCAACCATTTGTCTTTGTCTATGTACCCTGCAGCATCTAGATTTGAATAAAACCCTTTCAATGCTTTGAATTGGAATGCAAGACCCAGTACAAAAAATGTAGGCAAAGCAAGAATCGGCGCTAATTTTTTGGTTTGTGCAAGAGGATCTTCGTCGTTGAAAATTAGCCGTTTGATTACATAGAACGAAATGAATGCAAGAATACCGCCTAGCAAAGGAGAAGCAACCCAACTTAGTACAATTTCAGTTACCTTTCCCCAGTTCACAGAAGAAGGCTGGATGTATAATCCCATTCCGATAACCCCTCCGACAATACTGTGCGTTGTCGAGACCGGCATACCAAACCTAGTAGCGATAGTTAGCCAAATTGCTGCAGCCAATAATGCCGCCATAAAACCATACATCAATTTCTGACTTAATTCCTTTGAAAATTCGCCATCACCAAAGTCAAGAACTCCCTTTCTAATGGTCTCAGTAACATGGCTTCCAAAGAAAACAGCACCAGAAAATTCGAATACTGCAGCTACAATAATTGCTCTGCGTAAAGTCAATGCACCAGAACCAACAGAGGTGCCCATTGCATTTGCAACATCGTTTGCACCTATGTTCCAGGCCATATATGCGCATACAACAAAAGCAGTTCCGAGAAGTATGGTGGTTGGTTCCATGTACCATTCTAATCGGTTTCGGTATATATTGAACATTATAGGTAATATATATAGGTCAATATATATTGGTGCGTTTATGGCTGAAGGAGTTGGTGGATATGAGGTGCGAAAAGTGCAACTTACTGGGGGGGCAACCTATACAATCAGCCTTCCCAAATCATGGGTTATTGAGAATTCAATACAAGCAAAAAACCCACTAAGAATAGACTGGAGACCAAGCGGTGCTTTGAGGATCACCCCACTTAATATGATTGAAAACAAATATCAAAGGGCAATACTGAGTTGTGAAGAAATTCAAATCGGCAGTTTACACGATCACTTAATGGGGGCTTACATTTCAGGTGCTGATGAAATTTTAATCACCAATATTGAAACTAATTCTAAAAAATATCAATCAGAAATCAGGCGTTTTTTGAAAAACACACGCGGTTTTGAGATAATAGATGAAGAAAACAATTCAATGAGAATGGTTTGTTTGTTGAATAGTGGTGAAATGCCGTTATATGCAAGTTTAAACCGTATGTATTCGCAATTAGTCTCGTTGATGAGAGATATTCTTTCAGTTTTCGATGGAGAGGGCAAGGAACTTATTGAGGATGTAGCAGAACGGGAAGCGGATGTGGATGCAATGTTATATTTGGTTGAACGCCAAGTGAGAGTAGCATTAGATTCCCATTTGGTAGCTTCATCATTAAAAGTGAGCCGACACCAAGCGCTTGAGTATTCTAATTTAGCACGAAGTCTAGAACGAATGATGGACCATGCATTTCAAATTGGCACTAATCTCCTGGAATTTGAAATGCCCAAATTAGCACATACAACTGCGCCACTCAACGCAATCCCTCAGTGGCTAGATGCTCTGAAGGAATTAATGATCAACATAAGAACCAAAGAATCTTCTCGCATTGAAGCGGCACGTAATCAATTAAAAGAAGCACAGAAATTACTTGAAGCACATGAGGAAATATTGATGAGAAGCGACAAGAAAGCGGCTACAATATTGTTTGAATTCAAGCTTTCCGAATCACTGAGGAGACAATGTGCTTATGCAAGGGATTTTGGAGAAATACTTCTCAATCTGAAAGTAAATGATGAAATGTTCTCGCGTAGAGTAAATGAAGAATAGGTGTTGTAAATAACACTTACTTTAATTATTACACCTGCGTGTTGGCAACATTACCGCCTGTTAATATAGGGTGCGCTTTACATTTTACATCACCGGAGTACAGTGGATTAGCCGGATGAGTGATGAAAATGGATATTGAATTAGAAACATATGTTGAACAAATAATGGATGAGCAAAAAACTCGAAATGGTATTAATTTTGGATTTAGTAATCTAATATCTAATTTAGTATATGGTGTCAGTTTGTTTAGAGGTTCTATCGATGAGCGGCAGGGTTTAGTTTTTCAATCAAGGAGGCTTTGAAAATGGACGAATTTTTAGATAGTTATGTGGAAATGATTATGCAACAGCAAGAAGTAACCAATGGAATCAAATTCTTTTCCTGGCTTAATTTTTTCAAGCGATAATTGGCATAATTTGCTGAGCATATTTTTTCTCAAAAAAACACTTCTTAAAATATGAAGTTATTTAGCACTGCTTTGTTTGACATGCTTATTGTTGATGACTTGAGAAAGGGCTTTGGTTCCGGAGCAAATCGTTTAGAAGTTCTAAATGGCGTCAATATGGAACTAAAGTCTGGAGAATTAGTAGCGCTGATGGGTCCTTCTGGCTGTGGAAAATCAACTCTTCTTAACATCATAGGAGGATTGTTACCTGCTGATGACGGCGCTATAACTCTGGATGGCAGATCATATGGTCAGAAAAATCCATCAAATGTTGTTGACATTAGAAGGGAATGTGTTGGATGGATATTCCAAGATTTCCACCTTCTTGAACATTTAACGGCAATAGACAATGTGGCTATGGCTCTTGAATTATCAGGTATCTCGTCAGAAGAAGCCGAGAAAGAAGCTCGCAAAGCACTGATTAAGGTAGGACTTGAAGATAGAATGGAACATATTCCAGATCAACTTTCTGGCGGTCAACAGCAACGTGTTGCTATCGCAAGAGCGATTGCAGGAAATAGGCCACTACTTCTTGCTGATGAACCAACAGGCAATTTGGATATTGCCAGCGGCAAAGAAGTATTACAATTATTCAAAGACCTTTGTCATGACGAAACAAATCCAATTTCCATACTGATGGTTACACACGACCCAGACTTGGCTTCCAATGCTGATAGGATGCTCTTGCTCAATAATGGAGTTACCAAAGCATCTGATATTCGTTCTGCTTGGGGATTAGATGATGAAGAAGGAGGTGAAGAAGAATGAGCGCTGAGAAGGAATTGGTCGAATTGAAACCAAGCGATTTTGCTCATTCACTAAATTTGCCAAAACGAATATTGCGAAAAGTGACTGAGGCTCCAGAGCAATTGCGTCTTGCAGCACTGAGTTCATGGCGTGGTAAAGAGAGAGGACTGGCAGTAATAGCAGGTGTATTCCTTGCTTCATTGGTAATCACTACTGTACTCTCATATGGCGTAGGGTTGTCACAATTATTCTTTGAAGAATCGCTTAAAGGCGAACCTTTTGATGCCAAAATAGAATTTGCTAGAACTCCTACGGATTCATCAGATGGATGGTCTAACAATACTACAACCATGACCGAAGTATGCGATGAGTTGATGCTTGAGTACAATGAATTTACAGATTGTACGCTTGTTTTAGGTCGTCAGGGAATACATAGTGGTGGATTCTTCAATCAAGAATTTGTTATTGCACAGCCTCTTGAGATGAATTCAATTTATGATGATTCAAATCCCTATTGGGAAAATGTAACCTTTAGTTATCCTGAATTGGCAGAAGGAGGTCCTCCAATTTCAGATATGCGTTCTGTTCGTTTCTTAGGACCTGAGGCATTTGATGGAGAATTTGCAAATCGTCTTGGTGGCAATATTATTTCTGGAATGGGTGAATGGCCAACGCCTGAAAATATGAGTGAACAACGTGGAGTAATCCTTCCTTCCACAGTAGCATCTCAGGCTAAAGCCAATGTTGGAGATGTACTTGAATCACTGACTTTTGCTTATGTCGTTGATGAATCCACTTTGCTTGAAGGCGGTGTAACAAATGATAATTGTGATGGAGAGGTGACTCCTGAAACCAATGAAATGGTATATTGTCGTATGATGATGACTGCAACAGATTTGACAGTTGTAGGCATCTATGACCCTTGGGACCTTGGAAATCCTACATTAGGGCCAAATCCAATTTTCACAACATGGGAAGTTCTCAATGAATCACAACGAGCAACTTTAATCAATAACGATCACATGTATTTGGGGGTAACAGTTGACAGAGGTCAATTGCCGACAACATCTACTGCAGATGCAGAAGAATGGCTTGAAGACCTTGGAACACGTGTACAAGGGGAAAATTACACCGACGAGGGTGTTGAATTATACTATACCGATATTATCGGTGGAACTATTATTTTCCTCAACATATTCCTTGGATTAATCCAAATATTTGATTATATTATTATGATTCCAATTGTCATTCTATCTCTATCTGTATTGATTTACGGACTTGTACTTTCACTTGAACAACGTAGGAGAGAAGTGAGCATTCACCGAGTCATAGGTGCAGATGGTAGAAGTTTGCAAGGTATGGTGCTATTGGAATTATTTGTCATGTCTTCTGTTGCGTGGCTAGCAGGATATCTATTGGCGTTATTTACAGTGCCAATAGTGCTCTCTTCAGTAGGCTTCATGGAATTCAGAACGGGTGACTTTGATGTCAATCCAACTCTCAGTATTTCTGCCACAATCCTAACAGCAGTCACCACCTTAGGTCTCGCATTGCTATTTGGTCGAAGTCGAGCAAGAGATTTCATCGCTCTTGAAATTGAAGAAGGTGTGCGAAAAACCACAACAAAAACCGAACCAAAACGCTGGCTTCACTGGCTTGCCTTCCTATTTGGAATGCTCGCAGTAATTGATACATGGCTAGAGATGAATGGTAGCGAGGACGGCTTGGTTTCCAATTTCTTCATTGAAGGGTTGTTGGGAATTTTCGGTCCATTTGCACTTTGGATTGGTGGAGCGCTTCTTCTTGGTAGAATTGGTGCTAAGGGTCCTCAAATCATGCAATTAATATTCGGACGCACAGCGTTGCTAAAGGATGTAAAGCGTGGTCTCAAAGGGTCAGGTTCTACTGAATCAGTCAATCGCTTAGCAGTCATTATGCTACTGACTCTATCAATTGTCACACTTGCAGCGGTTCAAGGTTATACAGGAACATTGGTCGACGAAAAGACTGTTGATGCTACGGTTGGCTCCGATTTACAAATCACACTCGAACAAGAATATAATGAAGCACAATTGCTTGATTTGATTTCCAACTATACCGATGGTGATGTTACATCCATTGCTACTACTGTGCCAACTCTTGGTAAAACAATCAATGAGGCACTCTACTTGTCGGATTCGCAGGGTGGAGATAAATTACAAACATGGGTATTGCTAGATGGTAATGAAGATGTATTGCAATGGAGCGAACAAGCATTACCAGGAACTGATATTGATGCAGCCATTGCAGCATACCGTAACGGTGGCTTTTCGGCTGGACCAGATGCAGCCTATTCATTGGATATTGCAGGTTCAGGTCGCGGTGAAGAAAACAACCTTGAGGATGTATTGCTAAAACCAACAGATTCCAAAAGTGAAAATCTGTCTTTCACATGGGAAGAACTTACTCTTAATTTCTCATCTGGTGGAACAACCCAACCAGACCCTCAAGCTCTATTCAATGCCTATTCATCATTAATGGAATCTGATTGGTCTGGATTGAATCTCTCCGGACAAGATTTGAGTGGCCGAGACTTTGGTCCGGTTGACCTTACAGGAACAGACCTTTCAAATGCTAATCTCGCCGGAGCAAATCTTGCTCAAGCCCTATTATATGATACCAATTTGATGGGTGCAGACCTTTCGGGAGCGAATTTGAGAGAAGCAGTAATTGTAAATTTCATGGGTGGTTCCTTACAAGGGGCTAATCTTATTGGAGCAGATTTGACTGGAGCATTTGGTATGGCAAATCTATCAAGTGCAAATCTTGGTAATGCAACCTGTCCAGATGGTACATCAGCCGAAGAAACCAGTTGTTCTTCAGGCCTATCACAAATCCCACCACCTCTTGCAGCACCACTCTTTTTGGAAGATACATCGGTTAGAATCGTCATTACGCCGCACAATAGCAGTATGTATTACATGGGTGTACATGAGTATATTCCAGGCGTCAGCACAGCAACCATGGGTTCATCTCTTATCATCGGTGAATCCTCTTGGCGAACTCTAATTGGATCAGATGCAGTTGCCAACTATACATCATCGATATGGATTGTAAATGTTGATGGTGTCAGTGGCGACTCTCTTGAAGCGCTTGGCTCAACCCTATCGGCTGATTATAGAGTCTCAAGTGTTCTTGATTGGTCGAGCACACACAAGAGTGTAGAGCGAAATGGAGGGCTCATTTTTGGAACACCAGGTCTTCTCTCCTTACAATTCGTTGTAGCCAGCATTGCTGCGGTTGCATCTAGTTTCGTCTTTTTATCACTGGTATTGAGTCAACGTCAAAAGGAATTAGCAGTGCTTCAAGCGATTGGAGCATCTCCAAACCAAATCATCCGTCTTGTGTTGTTTGAGATTCTTTCTATCGTCATGGTTTCTATGGCATTAGGAATTGGTCTTGGAATAGGAGTTGCACTTTCATTCAACGGATTCTTTGACGTATTTGGATTCATATTCCAGATATTTGGTGGTTCATCAACAACGATAGAGAGAACACTGTATTATCCGTGGTATCAATTGCTTCTTGTTTCATTATCTGTATTTGCAGCAGTAGTTGTTGCATTATTGGTGACAACGCGCAGAGCCTTGAAATCTGACTTAGCCAGTGTGCTGAAGGGGGAGTGAAAATGAAAGATAGTATTTTACAAGCATCTGGACTTTATCACGTCTATGAATCAAAGGCTGAAGACGGCAATGTAGTTGCATTGCGTGGACTACACATCGATATGAAAGAAGGCGAAGCAATTGCTGTCGTAGGCCCATCAGGTTCAGGAAAATCAACTCTGATGAAGTGTCTTGGTGGCTTGATGAAGGCTAGCGCAGGTTCGGTTTCACTAGCCGGAAAAAACATGACTAGGCTTACTGGGCAAGAGTTGGTTGAATTACGTCAAAAGACAGTATCATTTATCTTCCAAGAGGGGAATTTGTTACCTAATTTGAATGCGCGTGATAATGTTGCACAGCCTCTTCGTCATCAAGGAATAACATCTAGAAAAGCTTTGAAATTAGCTGATGCAATGCTTGACCGATTGGGAATGGTTCACAGGGCTTATGCATTGCCAAAGATGCTCAGCGGTGGAGAGCAACAAAGAGTTGCTATTGCCAGAGCCCTCATTACCAACCCGCGTCTTATCTTCGCCGATGAACCTACAGGCGCATTAGACCCTGTCACTAGTCGAGAAGTACTCACAATGTTCAAAGATTTACACCAAAACGAAGGGGTTTCTTTCCTTATTGTAACTCACTCTAAGGAAGTAGCATCTTTTGCAAACCGTTCTTTGGAATTGAGAGATGGTCGCTTTGTAGCTGAACATGGTGATGGCGTTGATGTTGAGAATCTAAGCAAGGATAGGGAATTGATTATTGATGAAACTGGTACAGTAACACTTCCTCCGGACTTATTGGTCAGAATGGGTGGAGCAGGACGTTATACCGTAGGGAATGTTGACAGTGGTTATATTTCCTTACAAGGAGAAACGATTGAAACAATGGGCAAGATGGAACTTGCTAGTTCGTGCCCTGCATGTAAGCATGATTATGCAGAAAGTGAGGACCAACTATGTCCTTCATGCGGTTCAAGCCGACCTATGGTTGAGGTTTAAGATGAAAACCATCGTAACGATTCTAGGATATTTAGAAGGGTTATCCTTTCTGGTTTTATTGGGCTTTGCAATGCCTATGAAATATATTTATGGCGATCCAACTGCAGTTTCAATAGTTGGCTCAGCGCATGGTTTTCTATTCGTAGCGTATCTTGCAGCAGTATTTTTTGGAGTTGGTAAGCATTGGACTAGTCAAGCCTTAGTGCATGGATTTGTTGCTGCAGTATTGCCAGCAGGACCATTTATTTTCAAAGGTAAATTGGATTCTGGAGTATATGATTTACAATAATCACACCTTTACTCCTTCAGGCCAAAGAACAAGAATCAAAGTTTTTCCTCTAGTTCTTGGAGTATGTGTAGTATCTCTTTCCATCCAAACCAATGACCCAGTAGGATAAGTTCCACTCTCATCCCAAACTTCGCCTTCTAGAACGAGGTAACATTCTCCACCAGGATGAGTATGCGGCATGAAAGCATCAACTTCAACTTCAGAATCAGCCTCATAGAGAACAAGTGAACAAGCATCTTCTCTGTGAAGTCTTCCAAGACGAACACCAGTTCCGAAATCTTTCCACTTTACATTTTCATTTAGCCATTGTTTGTCAATGTTAAATCCGAGCCAATTTGCCATGTCGTGGGTGAAGACCATGTATCTGGGACATAGAGCCAGCGATTGAAGTTTGCTTTTTTTTTGTCTTTTGCCAACATTGAATAACTAGGGGGTTCAGTACCCCTTGAAACTAAGATGCGTAAACAACGAGACCTCCCCGTTACAATTTATCGGATTTTGCTATACCTTTCTAGAATGAGAGAGTCATCACCAGAAACAAGAAGGCAAGTTAGAATTGAAAGAGCTGTTTGTATAGATCGTAAAGAAGTAAGAGAATTCATGATAAAGTTGGAAAATGGTGGACTAGTGGCCAGTATGGACACTGGAATAGTTGGTCGAGGAGGTCATCCTATAGTGACCTGGAATATTACTGAGGCTGGGAAAATGTGGCGTTCCGACATTGGACGTTTTATTCAACTTGGGCAAAGAATGGAGATGTATCCTGAAGAATTCTTCTACTTGCCTTCTGATGCAATTTAGAGGGTTAATTTACCCCCTATGACTTACTACTTCGCATTATATGCATAACCTCCATAGGATTGTTCATGGCGGGTAAAAAAGGAGTTGACAAAGTGTCAACTGGATTAACATCTCTAATCGATGAGTTCACTAGTTCAATAAAAGAACTAGTAAATGCTGGAGAAGAGACTGTAATTCATCTAGCAGTAGGCGGAGGACGAGTAATCAGTGCTCTGGTTGATGCAACAGGATCGGTCACCAAAATAGGAATAGAAACAGCTGAAAATGTGGTTGGTTCTGTTGCAGGTGGAGTTTTACGCGTTGTAAAAAAAACAGATGAAGATAAGGAGGAAAAAGAATGATTGGAAGATTATTAATAACAACAATAGCAATTGGTGGTGCTTTTATGATCGCAGGAATGGTCGATAGCACTTTCAGACATTATTACCATAAGCATGCGGACCAAGATGATTTGAAAACAAATACCATCCAAGAAGTCGTAATAATAGAAACTGAGGTGAAAGAATGATTCCAGCAATTGTAGCAGGTGTTGGATTATTCGCAGTTTCCAGTCGATTTATTGGTGGAGCTGCTGTAGCAGGAGCATCTTACGGATATGGAAGAAAGATGGGGCGTAAAATATGTCAAACATTTGACCGTGTGGAAGAAAACATTGTAAATATTCGCAAAAATCTTTGAGATTTTTACGAGAAGTTGATGATGTTAATGTGTTAGGAGTCATCATGGAAGTAATTCCTTATACTCCGATTCAAGTCCCTGAGATTCCTCCTGAAGGGCCTTGGGGCGCTTATGTATTGGTTGTTATTTGGCTTCCATTATTGCTTAGAGCGATGTTCTTATTAATTCCATTTAGAAAGGTGATTGGAAAATTAGTACCACATTCGGGGTGGGCTCTAAAAAAATTGAAAGAGTTGCCAGTTAGAGGATTTGGAATATTGGCAATAAATGAAATATTTGCTTTTATGATACCCCCACTCCTTGTATTGATCATTAGATTTTCAAAGAATCCAATCGGTTGGCAGAGTTGGTCAGAAGTTTCAAACGTAGGTGGAATAGTCTTATTTGCAAGTTTGTTACTGTGGATATTTTTTGATATATTGAGAATAATGCGAGTTCGTCGTATGATGAAGGCTGTTGAGAAACATGATATTGACAAATTACGTAAAGTGGCAGATGCAGGTCTTGGAGTTAGAGGTTGGTTGAGGAAATTTTCAAGAAAGGATACTGATGAAGGTGATGCTGGACAACAAACTGCTGCCCAAACTGGTGGAAAAATTGCCAAAAAGTCACTCAAAGTTTGGGGTGCTCGCGCATTGATGGCACGAAAACTGACCCCTGCTGGTTTGGTTAGCAGTATTGCGTTAGGTGCTGCTGTTGAAGTGGCAAGAGTCGGAGCAGGTAAAATATCTGATAAAGTTGACAACAAACTACAAGAAGAATTTAACAAAATATCCAAAGTAAATACGAAAACGTTGATGGTTCTATTACTAAGAGATTTATTGATGGGATTAGTTCCATTATTGATTCTTGCATATGTCCCAGTAATCCTGCCTTAACATTTCAAAGTTAGATATTAGCCGCCATGTTGAAGAATTGCCGGCGTTGACCTATGGATAAGGGGATACGATGTCACTGCTCATTCTGATGCGCCACGGCCAGTCAATGTGGAACGCAGCCAAGTTATTCACTGGCTGGGTTGATGTTCCATTAACCAATGTTGGAATCGATGAAGCCATCCAAGGTGGTAAAGACATCGCTCACCTGGAAATTGACGAAGTTCACACCTCAACTCTAATCCGAGCACAGATGACTGCAATGCTAGCACTGGCTCAACACAATGGCGGCAAAACTCCCGTATTCCAATATTCACAACCAGAAGGTGGAGTTGAAAATGTTTCAGAAAATGAAGCAAGAATGATTCAGTGGGCTCAAATTAATGGTGATCAAGACTCAAGTAATATTCTACCAGTTTTTGTTTCATGGCAACTAAACGAAAGGATGTATGGTGATTTACAAGGGCTAAACAAAGATGATACACGCCAGAAATATGGTGATGAACAAGTTCACATCTGGAGACGTTCATACGATGTTCCCCCACCAAATGGCGAGTCACTTGAATTGACAGCACAACGAACTTTACCTTATCTTGAACAATCGATTATCCCTTCTTTACAATCTGGAAAGAATGTATTTATTGCAGCTCATGGAAATTCACTACGCAGTATAATCATGTCACTTGAAGGACTTAGCCGTGAACAAGTATTGTCATTAGAAGTGCCAACTGGGGTTCCGATAGTGTATGAGTTTAGTGACAACCAATGGAATCGTTTACAATCATTCTGATAATTGCAATCGGTGAGAATATGGTTAGACCGCCTCCAAAAACAAAAAGAAACCTACTGATTGTTTTGTTGATTTGCTCACCTTGGTTTGCATGTCAAGTTTGGAT